>JAEEGL012563847.1_pt1 | contig 17255 bp, 15 predicted proteins | sample 9134231 | NCBI WGS metagenome assembly JAEEGL01 (sample SAMN16246548, study PRJNA631951) | gut metagenome | biome: gut microbiome; feature: rumen; material: fiber-attached | host: Bos | place: Iran: Karaj | collected 2018-10
ATGTCATAGGTCTCGCCCAGAAGGAGCAGGTCGTTCTCCTCCTCCATGATCTCAAACACGTAGCCGTATACCAGTGCTGCATTGTCGATCCCCTTGGCGTTTAAGGTAAAGGAATAGGTTCCCTCCTCATCCAGCGCGGGCTTCTGCGCAAATGTGATGCGCTTGCTCTCCCCGGTCACTTCCATATCATCCGCATAATCCCAGCGGTCGGTATTGACGCTCCGGCTGCGGTAACATCCGCTGCCTTCATCATAGTAGCTTTCGTAGCAGCCAAAGTTCCACAGATCCTCGTCATCGTACCAGTAATCGTCACTGTAGTCCTCATAGTCACTGTCACCGCCATCCGTCAGTTCGTACCAGTCATCCTCGTCTTCATCATAATAGTAATACGCATCCCCTTCCACATCGTAGGCGTAGTATACCCCGTCCTCGATGAAATAGAAGATGCCTTCTTCCTCGTCGTAGTAGGTATCTTCCTCATCCACAGCAGCGGATGTGTCATCATCGTCCAGAAGATACCACTCATCGTCGTCTTCATCATAATAGTAGTATTCTTCCGATTCCACGTCACAGGCATACAACATATCATCTTCCATAAAATAGAAGATACCCTCTTCCTCATCGTAGTAGGTGTTCTCGTCATCCAGGGCTGCGCTGTCACCATAACCGGTGATGTCATAATAGCTGTCATACCCCTGCCGGTCGATAAAGGACAGATAATACGGGCTGATGCAGATATCCCCGAAGATCTTCATTTCCTCGGAACCCTGGATGCTCAGCGGATAATAGGTAGAAAGTCCGCAGGCATCGCCATGATCCGAACCGATGCGCTTATATACCACGGCATTATCGATCGCATCCAGCACCGCTCCCGCACCGGAAGAATAAGCCGCACATCCGCTGACCAGTCCGCCCAGATCCACCATATTGGTATAACCTTCGCTTCGGTTGTTACCACCGAAATTGTCGGCATTTTCGATCTTTCGCACCATATCCGCCAGTGCGGAAGCCCCCTCACCGGCATCGTACATATCCTTTGCAAAGGTGTTAAAACTTTTCAGCACTTCATCGATCCGGTCCAGATCAACCACCGCCAGCGTAGCCATATCCTCCGAATCGATCTCTTCACACATCGCATAAAAGCTGTCGCAGATCACCTTTCCCAGGGCCGCGCCGTCCGCATCCGGATCCCCGGCCAAAAAATCCCCCATCTGTTCATAATCCCAGCCGTAGCCCGGTTCGATCTCTTCGGATCCGATCATATAGCGTGCGTAAGGTGCCAGGATATTGGCCGCCTCGACACTTCCCATCAGGCAGGCGTCAAAGCCGACAAATTCAAACCGGTCGGTCATCACATCCGCGATACTGTAAAAGGCATCGTTCAGATCCCGCAGGGACAGGCCGTTGTCGTGATCCGTCTCGTCAAAGCAGAAGCCGTTGATGCTGCCGCTGCCGTGATCCCAAAAGATCACACCCATATGCTCCGCCGGGTATTCCTGCACGCCCCAGCGCAAAAAGTCCGTCACGGTAGCTACATCACCCATGCTCTTTGCGGAAGCACTGTAGACCTCCTGCAGATCGTTGTCTTCTACAACAAACCTCTGCAGCTTGTCGGCATCTACCAGATCATTATCCCAGGCATACGCGCCGCCGGTCTGTACCACATAGCGCACACTGTCGCTGGCTGTTGCCGCGATCATCTCCTGCAGATCTCCGGTGGCCATACCGTTGTCCGATTCCAGATCCGCTCCGCACAGATAGACAAAGATCGTCCAGGTACCGTCTTCACCCATCGGGGTATCGCCGAAACTGTTGCGGGTAATGCTCATCTCTCCGGTACTGCGGTTCACCTGCAGATCCGTCGGCACTCCGCCCCGGACCGTTCCGTCCGAAGGTGTGTCCGGATCCTCCGTTCCGCTTCCCGGATCCTCCGTCGTAACTTCTTCCTCATCCAGACTGCAGCCGCCCAGACTTCCCATCCCCAGACAGATTGCCATCATCCATGCCACCCACCGGTTTCGTCGCTTCATCCCGATCCCTCCTGTTGTAAAATCTTCCAGATTTCAAAAAATCCTTCCGGCAGATACCGGAAGGATCTCTCTTTTGTTCAATATAGAACAATTGTCTTGAATTTGCAAGAATTATTCAGCGTCAGCCTCTTCAACTTCCTCAGCGTCCTCTGCTGCTTCCTCAACAGCTGCTTCCTCATCCTCAGCAGCCTCGGTAGCTTCTGCATCTTCTTCGGTAGCTGCTGCATCCTCAACTACTTCTTCAGCAGCCTCAGTAGCCTCTGCATCCTCAACTACTTCTTCAGCAGCCTCAGTAGCCTCTGCATCCTCAACTACCTCTTCAGCAGCCTCAGTAGCTTCTTCTTCAACTACTTCTTCGGTCTCAGCAGCCGGAGTCTCAGCCTCTACAGCAGCATCATTTGTAGCTGCCGGAGCTGCCTCACCGCAGCCAGCCAGTACGCCCAGGCTCAGTACGCCTACCATTGCAAGTGCCATAATTCTGTTCTTCATAATTTTTTCCTCCTTTTTCTTTCGGGAAATCTCCTCTTTCCCGATCCTCCCCGGATTTCTTCCGGAGAACTTTTTGTTAACCTGTTACGGAAACGGATTATAGCTCCGCATTTCGAAAAAGAAAAGACCCGTAAATGCATTTTACATTTCATATTTCGTACTTGACATTTTGTCCGTTTGTGCTCTCCATTGTATTTATTGCACTTTTTCGTTCACAATTTGTCTTTATTTTTGTCATATTTTTTTCATTTTTCCGATTGCATTTCGCACTTTCTACCTATATAATGCTTTTTGGCCGAAAAAATGTATTTTAGTGTCCATCTGATGCGGATTTACAGAAAGCAGAACAAAAGATATGGAAGCTTTAAAAATCGCTGTCTGCGATAACAGCAAATCAGAATACGATCGGATCCTGGAACTGATCCGTTCCTTTAAGATCCCTATGGATTGTGAATACTATTCCGACGGCAGGACGTTTTTGGATGTCTTTTTTGCATCCCGCTATGATCTGGTCCTGCTGGATATCCCCGTAAAGGGCTCGGACGCTATCCGGACGGCGGAAGAATTGCGCCGCCGTGACCCTGCCGTTCCCATCGCCTTTCTCTCTGCCGGCGCCAATCATATGCAGGACGGCTACCGTCTGCACATCGACCGTTACCTGCAGAAACCGCTGCGGAAGGAGCCGCTCCGTGAACTCTGTGAACTGGCCGCTGCCCGGGCAGCAAACAGTCCTGCCCTGCTCCTAAAGATCGACGGGAAGGATACCCGTCTGCCCTACGATTCCATCGTATATGTCGAGCAGAGCGGTCATAATGTGTTTTTCCATATGATCACGGGGGAAATCCTGAAGCGCACCGGCAGTCTGACAGAACTGGCCGACCGGCTGCCGGATCATTTCCTGCATTGTCACAAAAGCTATCTGGTCAATATGCTGCATGTCACGGCACTGGACGATGAGCTGCACTGCTTCACTATGCGCAGCGGGGATCTGGCCTATATCCGCCGCAGCAGCCTAAAGGACGCCAAACGGATCATGATGCGGTAAACCTTGACGCTGTATCGCTAGTGCGATATAAGCTACCGCGCGGATGATTCCCACAAAAAATCCTGCCACGGATATGTGACAGGATTTTTTATTTCTGCTCTATTCTATTGTAGAGAAGCGTTTTATTTCAGGCTGCTTGCCGCACTCAGCGTGATGCCGTTTGCGCCCAGCGGGATCTGGTGATCCAGACCGACAAACTTGCCGTTCTGCTGCCACAGCACTTCCTTGACAAAGTCGTACTTCTCACTGTCCCAGGTTGTAAAATCATCCAGCAGCAGGCCGCCGGTATCACCGGAGTTTGCATTCAGGCACCAGAAGGTGTGATTCAGATGATAGGTCTTGATCAGCTTACGCATATCTGTCATCCAGGTCAGGTTCGGCTCCCGCATAAATCCGCCCCACTCGCCGATCAGCAGCGGCGCCGTATTGTTTTCATAAATGTAGAACCAGTTGTCATGCCAGCAGTCTTTCATCAGACTGTCATAGGTGTAGCCGCCCTGGAACCATGGCTGCTCATAAACTGTCGGGCCGTAATCGTGCGGAGAATACACCAGTTTGTTCTGGTACTGTCCCAGCTGCACCGGATAATCCGCCACACCGCGCAGGTTGCCGCCCCACCAGTTAAAGTAGTAGTCTGCGCTGTTCTGCGAATGATAATCGCCGTTACTCTTGATATCGACCGGATAGATCTCTGTTCCTTCCACCATCACCAGTACGTTCGGATTCTTGCCGAGAACGGTCAGTGCTGCACGCTCTGCCATATACTTCCAGTTGTTTGCATCCTTACTGTCGTTCCAGATGGCTGCATTGCTTCCCTCGTTCGGCTTGCCGTGCGGCTCATTCTTCAGATCGTATGCGATGATCGTATCGTTATTCTTGTAGCGGTCAGCGCACCATGCCAGCGCTGCCAGATACTCATCCGCCGTTACTTTCTGCGTGCACCACATATTCGCATTGTGGCCCATCGCATCGGTCTCGGCACTGTGGATATCGATCATCACCTTCAGTCCGTTTGCTTCCGCCAGAGACAGGAAGTAATCAAAGATCTGCAGGCTGTTCATGGAATTCAGTTCCGTATTGTACGCATTGTTGTAATTTGCCTTCGGATAATTGCCGGCCGCCCAGTCGTTCAGAAGCTGTGCGGAGATCGGCACACGGATCAGGTTGAAGCCGTGATCAGCGATCGCTTTGACCGTCGGTGCCATCTGGCTGTTCCACAGACCGTCAAAGGTATTGGTGCCGGTATTGTAACCAAACCAGTTCACACCGGTCAGCCACACTTCCTTATTGTTCTTGTCCAGGATCCGGTGCCCGTCGGTATGCAGCCAGTCATCTCCCTGCACTGCATCGGCGCAGCGGGTCAGCATCGCGCTTACATCCACCGGTGCCTGCTGATTGTTATTGTTATTATTATTGTTATTCTGGTTATTATTATTGTTCTGGTTATTCTGCGCGTTCTGTGCATTATTCTGTGCGTTCGGGTCTACCTTCCCGGCGATCACCGTACACGCCGTACCGTTCAGTGTTGCGCTCTTTACCGTAACACTGCCGGTCTTTACACCCAGATTGCAGCCGCAGTTCACGCTGCCGCCATTTCCGATGGAGCCGTTATATCCGGCATCTTTGATCGTCAGCGTCGTTCCGCTGATACTGAACGTACCGTTCCATCCGTCCACTTCCGCCAGACCTTCGATCTCCATTTTCAGTGTCCAGCCCTCGACCGGCGCTCCTGAATTGTTCGTGACCTGAAAATCCACGCCGAACATATTCACGTCGCCTTTTTGCCAGCTGTTGTTGGTACCGTAGGTCAGGGCGATCCCCTGTACGGAAGCTGCCGCAGGTGCTGCTGTGCTGGTACTGGTCGTCGTTACGGTCACGGGATTGGAGGTGTTCGTTGCGGCACTTGCCGTATCCGCTGCATTCGGTACCGCCGTATTCGTCACTGTTCCGGCAGCATCGCCTCCCACAGCCATCCCTGCTGCCGAAGTTTCTTCCACCATCTCCGTGTCTGTTGCCGTCTGCTCCGCCGGGTCTGCCTGCGCAGGATCAGCCGCCGCCACAGCAGTATCACCCCCGAGTGCATCCGATGCCAGCTGCAGCTCCGTTACGGGCGTCCCTTCCTTTGCTCCTCCCTTCATTGCGATCACAACTACCACCATCAAAACGACAGCGGCAACCACAGCGATCACTGCCAAGAGCAGCATCAGTTTCTGGTTTTTCTTATTCATCGTGCGCTCCTTTCCGATGTTTCTTCCATATATTATCCCAATCCGGCTATCTCTTCCGCCGTTAACTCCCGCCATTCTCCTTCCGGCAGATCCGGATCCAGCTTAAGACTTCCCATAGACAAACGCTTCAGATATACCACTTTCTTCCCACAGGCTTCAAACATCCGCTTGATCTGGTGAAACTTGCCTTCGCGGATCGTCACCCTGCTCATCCCAGCCGGCGCAGTCTCCTCCGGCAGTCTGTATGTCCTAATCTCTGCCTCCGGCAGAATCTCCAGTCCGGCCGGCATCAGCTGCGTACCATCCTCCAGCGTCATTCCCCCGGCAAACTTTTTCACATCCTCGTCGGTAACCGGCAGATCCGTCCCCGCCAGATACACCTTATCCACATGCGACTTCGGCGCCAGCAGCCGGTGTGCCATTGCTCCGTCATCGGTGATCAGCAGCAGCCCGACCGTGTCCTTATCCAGACGTCCCACTGGCGATATATTCTTCCGCAGATTTTCCGGAAACAGATCCAGCACCGTCGGCTGCTTCTTATCCTCAGTTGCCGTAAGGATCCCGCCCGGTTTATTGAGCATATAGTAAAAGTGCTCCTGATAACCGATCCGCACCCCGTCCGCTTCCACGCAGTCTTCCGCAGAAACCCCCAGGCCCGGATCTTTTACCACAGAGCCATTTACCAGCACCCTGCCCTTCCGGATCCGTTCCTTCACCTCCGAGCGTGTGCCCACATGCATATCCGCCAGATACTTATCCAGGCGCATAGATTCTTTATACCCCTGCCTTCGCCGAAATGATCCACGGCGCCGGCTGGTTCTCAAATACATTCTTGGATGTCAGCTTGGAAACCGCGATCTGGATGATCGTGATATCCGTAATGCCGAATCTCGCAAGGATATCGCGCATGCTCGCCGCCACCTTAAAGTCCAGCGTGTAGATTACAAATTCCATATTCGGGTTGATGCCCAGCAGATATTCCAGTTCGTGCTCCAGGCTCGCGGAAGCCACCAGCATTGTGGCATCCGGTACCGGCAGATTGCCCATGGTATCTTCACCCACATGATCCACGATACTGACATTACGCAGACCAAACTGGTTCACGTTTTCTTCCATCGTCTCACGGTCTGCCTGCTTATACTCTACCGCAATCACAGTTCCTTCCCCGTTCATCATAGCCGATTCCACCGCAATGGATTCCCCGGAGATCACGCACAGATTCTTTCCCTCATGGATTTGCATCTTGGAGATCAGGACGGAGCGAATCTCGGAACCTACATATTTCACGGAGCCGGAGGCAAACTTCTTGTTATCCATTCCGAATTTGATCGTCGATCTTGCATTCGGGTTCAACACGATCATGCCTGCGGAAGCATTGATGCCGCGGTCGATCATCTCGGAAACCTTATTCCGCTTGATCGGTCCCTCCGGTTCGGATCCCTCATTATAGATCACTTCGCAGTCGCCCAGACCCACATCCCACATCTTATAAAAGATGTCCGCGTTGCCGGCCTCGGTAAATACCAGCACACAACGGTGTGCTTCCACCGCCGGGATCAGGTTCTTGTTCTTCCTGGTAATGTCCAGGAGCTTGACATGCTCCAGATCGATATCCGTATTTTCCGAAAAATACCGAAGCCAGGAAATAATGTGTTTATTGGAAAACAATTGATCAGCCATATGTGTAACCCCCTTGATCTTTTTGTTTTATTTATCGTTCAATTATACCAAAAACGGCGGCTTTCTTCAAGCCGCCGCCGGAAACTAATAGGTCATGTTCGCGATCTCATATGCGCCGTTTTTGTACTCCAGCTCAAAATATAAGCATTTCTGACTTTTGTTGTAGATCTCGATCGAGCAGAAGATCTTTCCGTCATCCCGGATCTCTGCACTATATACCATACGGTCTTCCGTAAAGGCAGCAACACCCATCCAGTTTTCAACAAAGCCCTCGCCAAAGTCGATATCCGCCGTAAATCCGTTCTGTGCTACCCGGATCGGAACGTTACCGCCATCCGGCTTGCCAAATTCGATCGTCAGCAGTCTGGCACCGTTCTCACCTCTCTCCAGAGGCAGTTCCACTTCCTGATAACCGCTTGCGGCATCCGTATAGTCCAGCAGCCACATATCGCCATACGCCAGGGGATCCGTACTGGTATTGTAGGTCAGCGTAAACAGCAGTTCCTTTTCACCATCGCCGTCGGTATCCCCCGCCTGGATATGAGGGAAACCGGTGTCCCAGCCTTCCGGCAGCTCCTGCTTCCGCCCGTCACCGAACTCGATCGTATAGACTGCCGTCTGTGCGTCCGGATCACATGTGCGGTACAGACGGTCTGTCGTTCCGTCCCCGTCGATATCCCAATTAACGAATTCGTCCCGCCAGAGATATTCCCTGCATTCGTCTACATACCCTTCGTACTCCCACAGAGCCATCGGGGTTTTTTCATCTTCCGGGATATCCTCAACGTCAGATTCTTCCTCTGCCTCCGGCTCTTCTTCCGCATCGGCCTCCTGCTCTTCGGCTTCCGGTTCCGCAGATACCTCTTCCGGTTCTGTTGCTTCCGTCTCTGTCTCCTGCGCCGGAGCTTCCTCCTCCGTCGGCGCTGCTGCCGTATCATTGTTCTGTGCAGGACCACATCCTGCGAGCAGCGCTGTCACACCGGCTGCCATAAGCAGCTGTCTTACCTTTTTCATAGTTTTCTCCTCCTCCTGTGTAGTTCTTTATGCCTCAGGCACCTTCACTGCATATGCGCAGACCGGTGCAAAGGTATCCTTTCTCTTCGCCGCCGTAATCTCACTCTTCCTTCATATCACGCAGCAGCTGGTCAGAATAGGCATCCAGCTGCCCAACGCATGCCGCGGCATCTCTTCCGTATGCTTTGCATCCCTTGTGGGAAACTTTCTCCGCTTCCGTCTGTTTATCGTCAAACTCCACCGTCACGCGCATCGCACCGTTCTCCACCTCGGTATCCAGGCGCTGCAGTACTTTTTGGATCATATCCTGTTCGTACTTATCCTGTTCCATACGGCCACCTCCTGTTATCGCGCACTCCCCCACAAAGCATCCTTTTTACTATACCAAAAAAAGTAAAATTCTACAAGGCATCCGGGTATGCCTATATTTTCGGAAATCACGAAAAAACGACAGCTTGTAAATAGCCGTCGTTTTTTCTTATTTTTCTTATTTCCCTTATTTTTCCTTACTTGCACTTCGCAAGCAGCTCTTCCCATTTCTTGTCGACATATTCCTGTGCTGCTTCGATCGTCCACTCATTGCCCTTGGCAAAGCAGTGTTTGAAGCGTCCCTGCTTGGACATAAACTCTTCCACCGGAAGCTTCTTCTTCGGTTCGTAGGTCAGGCGGTATTCACCTTCCACCACTTCGTACAGCGGCCACACACAGGTATCGATCGCTGCCTTACAGATCTCGATCAGGTTCTCCGCCGGATACTGCCAGCCACGCGGACATGGCGTAAGCACATTCACAAAGGTCGGTCCTTCGGTGTAGATCGCACGATGTGCTTTCTCGTGGAAGTCCTTCATATTGCCAAACAGTGTGGTCTGTGCCACATACGGCGATCCGTGCGCCACAACGATCTGGGTTAAGTCTTTCTGTACCTGCTTCTTACCCACCGATTCGATACCGGACGGTGTCGTTGTTGCATTTGCAAAACGGGGCGTTGCAGAGGATCGCTGCGTACCCGTATTCATATAGGCATTGTTGTCATAGCAGAAATAGGTAAAGTCGTGTCCGCGCTCCAGCGCACCGGATAAAGACTGGAAGCCGATATCGTACGTACCGCCGTCACCGCCGATCGCAAGGATCTTAAACTTCGTGTTCGGATCGATCTTGCCTTTTCTCTGCAATACTTTGTATGCCGATTCCACACCGGAAGCCGTTGCTGATGCATTTTCAAAAGCCGTATGAATGTAGGAATCTTCCCACGCCGTGTACGGATACTGGAAGGAAGAACCCTCCAGACAGCCGGTCGCATTACAGATCACGGCTTTGTCCTCCGGTTCCACCGCACGCATCATCGCCCGGCAGACAATACCCGCGCCGCATCCCGCACACAGTCTGTGTCCGGAGTGAAAGCGCTCTTCTTTATTCATTTCATTTTTCAAATTGTAAGCCATTTTTATTTCTCCCTCTGATAACTGTCAGCCCCTTTGTGACTGACAGTTATGCGGCTTGTCAATATAATTTGCTTCGCAAAGGACAAGCCGCTTTGCTGTATATTCATTTTCTCACGCCCTCAGCAGTAAATGCTTCGGGCTGTTTATACCTTTTCTCTCTGTCCCATGTGCGTGTATACTTCACCGATCTCGCCACCTGCCGCGATCTTTGCCAGACGGTCATATACCGTCAGGGCAGCATCCACGGTGAAATCACGTCCGCCCAGACCGAATACGATATCGATCATCTTCGGACGCTGCTCCAGATTGATGATCGCACCGGAAGTTTCCGCAAAGAGAGGTCCTCCGCATGCACTGAAGCCTTCGCTCTTATCCATTACCGCTACGGCCTTGCAATGTCCGATGGCTTTTGCCAGTTCTTCGCCCGGGAACGGACGGAATACACGGATCTTTACCAGTCCGGCCTTTACGCCGTTCTTACGCAGCTGATCCACTGCTGCCTTTGCGGTACCTGCGGAAGATCCCATGATCACCATAGCGATCTCGGCATCTTCCATACGGTATTCCTCAAAGAATCCGTACTTGCGGCCAAAGGTCTTTTCAAAGTCTGCTGCCACATCCAGGATCACCTTCTTGGCATTCTTCATGGCCTGCGCCTGTGCCACACGCGCTTCCATATAGTAGCCGGACACACCGTAAGGGCCCACTGCCAGCGGATTTTCCTTCTTTAATAAATAGTTCTCCGGCTTGTACTCGCCGACAAATGCTTTTACCTTGTCATCTTCCTCAATCTCGATGTTCTCGATCGCATGGGAGGTGATGAAACCATCCTCGCAGACCATCAGCGGCAGTCTCACATCCGGATGCTCCGCGATACGGTGTGCCATCAGGTAGTTGTCATACACTTCCTGGTTGTTCTCGCCGTAGATCTGGATAAAACCGGAATCGCGCTCCGCCATGGAGTCGGAATAGTCATGATTGATGTTGATCGGTCCTGTCAATGCACGGCAGGCCACTGCCAGTACCACCGGCAGGCGGGAAGACCCTGCTACATACAGCACCTCATTCATATAGGAAAGACCTGCAGAAGAAGTAGCGGTTACCGCACGGCAACCTGCTGCCTCTGCACCCAGACATGCAGAAAGGGAGGAATGCTCACTCTCCACACAGATAAATTCCGTATCCACCTTTCCGTCTGCCACATACTGTGCAAAATACTGCGGGATCTCGGTAGACGGCGTGATCGGAAACATAGCGAATACATCGGGATTGATCTGACGCATCGCCGTCGCGATGGCCTCGTTGCCCGAAAGTCTGTCACGGATACTCATACCTCGTCCTCCTTCCACACGATTGCTTCAAAAGGACATGCTTTGATACAGATACCGCATCCCTTACAATGCTCATAGTCAAATTCACCGCGCTTGCCATCTTTTACGGGAATGGAAGCGTCCGGGCAGAACGGTGCGCACAAAACGCACTGCTTGCATTTATCCTGGATCCATACCGGTGTACGGCTTCTCCATTCTCCGGTCTTGGTCAGGCGGCTGGTACCCGGCTCATAGATCTCACAGCCGGTGGTCAGATCCTGCCAGGGGATCTGTTCATTGATCTCTGCTGCTTTTTTACTCATCACTTTTTACCCTTTCACCTCATCCATTGCCTGACGCAGACACTTCAAGTTACCCTCAACGACCTGCGGCTTCTTTGCAAACTTGTGACGATAGGAACCTTCCATATCGCTTAAGAACTGCTCTTTATCCACACATCCGCTCACGGCTACCACAGCTGCCAGCATCGGTGTGTTCGGGAAATACGCGCCGAGATTGCTGATGGAAATGTGCCTTGCATCGATCGTACAAACACGTCCTTCATAGCCCTGCAAAAGCGGACGGATCTCCTCCGGGGATTTTGCGGTGTTTACGATGATTGCGCCTTCCTTTTTCAGACCGGCAGTCACATGTACGCTTTCCAGTAAGGTCTCATCAACTACCGCCACGAAATCCGGCTCATAGATATTGGAATGAACCGAACATCTTTCCGTGGAAATACGATTGTATGCCGTGATGGGTGCGCCGGAACGTTCCGGACCATACTCCGGAAAGGACTGCACATATTTACCGGACATAAATGCCGCATCTGCCAGAAGCTGGCTGGCGGTTTTTGCGCCCTGTCCGCCACGGCCATGCCAGCGGATCTCGATCATGTCGTTTTCCATATTTTTGTATCCTCTCTAAATAAAGTAAACCATAGTTCTGTATATTTTATAGCATTCTTTTCTATGATACAAGGGGAAATATGAATTTTTGATGTTTTTATCACTTTCCGTTGCCGTATTTTCTGTTATAATAGTCATCAAAATAAGCGGGGAGCAGGAATATGAACGAACAGGACGAACGGTACAGCACCGCAGAAGATGCTATTTTTGACGCATTTTTTCTGTTATTAAGGAAAAAAGATCTGGAAAAGATCACGGTTTCGGATGTGATCAAAAAGGCCGGTATCGTACGCAGTACTTTCTATAATCATTACGAGAATATCCCGGCGCTGATGACGGCGGCGGAAGATAAGACCATTCACGATATTTTTGAAATGATGGAGAGTTTTCACCCGCAGAACGATAACGACCGCTGCTATTCCTATTTTCTGGCGATCTGCAACTATACCAAAAAGAATCCGTTTCTCGCCAACCTGCTGCAAAGCCCCAGGGGAGACGCGTTTTTCGAGAAGGCCATTATGATGTTTCACAAATATGTAACGGATCTGACACAGACGGTGCCGGATCATTCCGTAGACAAAGTGACCTTTTCCTACCTGATCGCGGGCACCATCGGCAGCAATATCGGTGTGCTCCACAAATGGACGGCGGAAGATTTTACTACTCCCGCGGAAGATGTCGCCAACATCCTGTCCACGATCTTTGTCTCCGGCATATTACCGCATCTGGGGATGGGGAATTAATCTATTTCCGCTTCGGTCCGCTTGATCTTACCCGTGGCATTTCTGTGGAAAGGATTTTTTCGGATCACGAGACCGGTGATCTGCCGGTAAGTCGGCTGCCTGCGGTTGTACTCATCCAGCATCTGCTGAATTCCCGCTTTGACCGCCTCTTCTTCCAGACTCTTAAACTTTACCACATCCTGATTCGGATAGATGCGCGCCGTCAGACCGTTATTCTCACCGGTCACGATCACTTCTCCCACCAGGGGATGCAGCCCCAGCTTGCCTTCGATCTCTTCCGGAGATATGTTTTCCCCATTTGATAGGATGATCAGGTTTTTCACACGGCCGTTAATGAACAGGAAACCGTCCTCATCCAGATAGCCCTTATCTCCCGTATGAAGCCAGCCGTCTTTCAAGGTCTTTGCCGTCTCTTCCGGCATGTGGTAATAGCCCTGCATCACGCTGCTGCCCTGTACGCAGATCTCACCGTCTTCAAAACGGATCTGCACATTCGGCAGCGGCCGCCCGATGGAACCGTCCTTGTGATCGTCCGGCGTGTTGGAAGAAATGACCGGGGAACACTCGGACATCCCGTAGCCCTCCAGCACCTGCACGCCATAGGCCGCAAACTTTTCAATATAGAACGGATCCAGATGTGCACCTCCGGTAAAGATGATGCGAAGCTTTCCGCCGAATACATTTTCCGCCAATACGGCAGGCGGGATATCCGGATCCGCTGCCGCCAGTTTCTTGTAGATCGTCTCGATCATCAGCGGCACCATCAGCATGATCTCCGGTTTGAAGATGCTCATGTTGCGGACCATATGCATAAAGGAATCGTTGATGCAAAGTGTCGCGCCCAGAGAAAAGCCTTTCAGCCAGTCCATGACCAGACAGAATGCATGGTGGATCGGCAATACGCTCAGTACCGGCGTCCCGGGTTCTGCGGTAAAGCTGATGGATGCCGCATTTTCACACAGGTTGTTCTGCGTCAGCATCACGCCCTTGCTCTTTCCCGTAGTTCCGGAAGTATAGATCAGGGTGACGATCTCGTCCGCCTTACGCCCTGCCACATCTGCAGTATCTGCGCCTGCCGCTTTCAGGTCTGCCAGGGTAGCAAAACCTTCCTCTGCCGTCTCCTGCAGCAGCCAGATCTTTTGGACCTTCGGACACTGCGATCTTACCTGCTCCGCCAGGTCTTTCCGCTTGGGACTCAAGAACAGCGCCTGCGCATCTGCGTCATTTAAGAGATCGATCAGATCCTCCGAAGGAAGTCCTGCATCCAGCGGCACCGCCACATTCTGTCCGGTGGTGATGCCCAGATAACTGCCGATCCACTCCACGGAAGAAGTCCCGATCAAAGAAATATGCGCTCCCGCGAACCCCTCTGCCTGCAATCCTTTTCGGATCGCTGCGATATCTTCTCCCAGCTCTTTATAACTGCGCTCTTTGATCTCTTTCTTTTCCAGCCAGCGCACCGCGGTGATGTCCGCATATTTACTTAATGCATTGTCCCAAAGCTCCCGGATCGTTCCCATGATCATGCCTCCCTTATCGATACCACTTGCCTTCCCCACCATACATTCTTGTTCTCCGCCTTGAGAGGAAGGCAAGTTCCATTGCAAAATAAACTATTACGCTGCCAGTTCTTCCAGCATATTCAGCGCATCCCCGATGGTACGCACCTGCACCGCATTCTCCTGCTCCAGTTCCACATCAAAGGTGTCTTCCAGTTCGCCGAGCAGGGACATAAAATCCAGGGAACTGAAACCCAAGTCCTCACGGAAACGCATCTCCTCCGTCATATCCTCTGCTGCCACGCTGCAATACTGTGCTACGATCTTTTTAAATTCTGCTGCTCTGTTCATAATTTTATCCTCCCTTGTTTTATACCCCTCATCCGGCCTTCGGCCACCTTCCCCCCCAAGGGGGAAGGCAAGTTTTTAGGGGTGTCCTGTCTTTTATCTGTCATCATACCTGCGCCATCAGATCACCGATCCTGATGTCCGGCTGCGAAATGCCGGTAAACAAAATGCGCATCATATAGTAATACAACAGTTCCATATCCTTTTCCGTAAGGCGCGCCGTCTGGTAATGGTAGGAAAAGTTCATCCCGCCCTCCGGCGTATGCGATACGGTTAAGTACATCTTCTTGGTGGCCGCCCCGTTGGCAAACCATTTGGAATGCATCGGGATACTCTGCAAAAACGGATTGTCCACATGCACTGGCATCGGCTGATAGGTCAGATAGCAGCTCTCATACGTTGTATCCTCCGGTGTACCGTAGCGCTTCCGCATCTCTTCCCGGATCAGCGCCGGATCATAATTGCTGTGCATATAGATGCGGTTCTGTACATTCTGGATCTCGTAGGCCGCTGCCATAAACTCCGTATCCGCCGTGATCACCGTACGGCAGGGAAACATGATCGTGCGGCTGCCGCCGGAAGTCCATTCATCGTGTGTCGACCGGCGGGAAATGAAATTCTCGATCGTGATATCCTCCTGCCCGTTGTTCACTTTGGAAAGATAGGTCCGGATCCCCAGCAAAAGCAGGTTGGTCATCGACAGCTGATGGTTCATACAAAAGTCGATGAGTCCTTTCGTCGGCTCCGGCTCTAAGATGTAATCCTTTACCGCTACAAACAACTGCTTGCGTTCGATATCCGCTGCCCGCAGTTTCGGATTTTTATGTTTCTTTCGGGCTTCTTCCAAAACGGAAGATCCCTGAATATCCGAGTACAGCGGCTCTCCCAGCGCATCCAGCTGATCGTCCCAAAACTTTTTATCCTTTGCAAAACGCTTTTCGTTATTTGCTTTCTGCAGATCGTTTGCGAGTACGCTTTCAAAATCTGCCAGATCTGCAGGATACTCTGCACCGAATCGGTAATGGGTGTACAGCGACATCAGATCGTTTACCATCACCACCAGACCGCAGCTATCGATCAGACGGTGATCCATATGTACAAAGAAACCGTTGAATCCCTCCGGGAGTTTTACCATCACCACTTCGCACATCGGACGATTGTCGCCATCCAGTGTCTGATAGGCCCAGTTTTGCATTACATCATCCGCCTCGGCAAGACTCATACCGCTCATATCTTTCAGCGGAATATCTCTGGCATCATGTTTGATCAGATACTGCCGGATCTCGCCCTTCTCATCCGGCTTGGTAAAACGCAGCCGCATACAACCGTATCTTTGGATCTCCAACTGAATGCATTTTTTCAACAGTCCGAAATCCAGCGGTGCTTTTAACGATGCCACAATGCTCACACCGGACACCTGCTGTGTCTTGTATTCCCGGATCCATTGATAATGCATATTCTGCGCTGCGGTCAGCGGATACTCTTTTCTCATACGCGGATACTCCTCCCTTGTTCTCTCGATAACGAGACATTAACACACACAAAAAAAGAATGCCATCCCCCCGAAGGGTTAATGAACATTCTTTTCAAAATTGACCGAAACATATCAAACAGTCTTTGAAAAAGTGTTTGATAAAAACGCTTCTTCAAATGGTGTTCTTTCTTTCCCTGTCAGAAAGCCCTGAAGGAACATACCGTAATTATTCAATATGCATCAGTCTTTTCGTCCCATATAGATCCCGGGACGATCTTTCAATACTTTGATCAGGTTCTCCAGATCCATTCTCCACCTCCCGAATTTCTGTTTTCAATATTCAAAAAGATCATCACCCAAAATAACATTTTGGATGATTCCGGAATACTTATTCTGCTTGTATCCGTTTCCGCAAATCATTGTCACATGTATAGCGTCCTTATATCCCGATTCTTTTTGAAACTGCGCCAGCCTATTCTGAATCTTTTCACACTCGTCTGCACCAAGAGCATAACTTTCGTTTGTAAATTTCATCTCGCAGAGATTCGTCACTCCATCCTTTCTACTAATGATCAAATCTATCTGAGCTGCGTTTTCAGAACTACCTCTCCAGGCAAACTCTCTCGTTTCGATCCCGCTGATCCCAAGCGCTGCCTTAATCTGATCTATATGATTAAAACATACTATTTCAAAAGAATTGCCTCTCCATGAATTATATCCGGGAGAATTGATATATTCATTCCAGGAATCAAACTTCTTATTCACTAGAAATTTAATGCAAAATAACGTGAATGGATCTATGATCTGATAAAACCCATCCTTTTTTCTATCAGAAAGCGAATTAAATTTCCTAATAAATCCACACTCAGTAAGTTCTCTTAGGTCTTTGGTCAGAATTGATCCACCGCCAATTTCTTCAATTTTCGAAAGCTCAGTCCGGGTCAAGCCCTCTTTCTTCTTAGCCAGAGCTTCAAGTATTGCCATATGCTTTTCCGGATTATCAAACAATGAATGAAAAAGACTATAATACTCATCATGAAGCGGA
>JAEEGL014933137.1_pt1 | contig 17255 bp, 13 predicted proteins | sample 9134231 | NCBI WGS metagenome assembly JAEEGL01 (sample SAMN16246548, study PRJNA631951) | gut metagenome | biome: gut microbiome; feature: rumen; material: fiber-attached | host: Bos | place: Iran: Karaj | collected 2018-10
GTAGCTTTATCTAGTACAAGAAGCCTAGAATTGTCTCTTTTTTCAAGAGGTGTCTGTGCAATAAGCTCTTCTGGCAAATAATAGCTATAATCTGATACTTTCATTATTGTCTCCTTTTTGTCTATCAGTCCTTGTATTTTATCATAATAACCCCCAAAAAGCTAGAATATTTAACATAATTTAGTGTTATGTTGACTATAGCCGAAAATGGTGGTATAATGCTTTAGAAATACATGCAAAGGAGGTAGCTATGATATGGCTACTAAGAAAACACCGCAGCTGATTGGAAACTACAGTTCTGGTATCAACCTGGCCTACCGGATCGAGCAATACCTTGGTGAAAGAGGCTTTACAAAAGACCACATCCTTTCAATTCTTGAAAGGGCCCGTCCGGATGCCAAGAGAATCGAGGTTTACAGCCTTGATGACAGTGACGACACAATTTACATTGAAAGACTTGGTGATAATAAGTATTGTTGGGTACTCAAGAGATATTCTGTAACTACCCATACATACTATTCGGCAGAATTCACACTCTGACACCCCGCAAGGGGTGCCTTTTTTTATTTCGTAGCGGACAGCAATGCTGTCCATGTGGCGAGCACTGCTTGCCGCTACGATTTGCTAAAGTTACATAATTATGGTATAATTATATTCGAGGTGATAATTATGGACAAAAGACAAGAAAAAGCAAACAAAGAACGATTATTAAAAACTACTCGAGAAACTCCTGAACAAAGACGTGAAAGAGTAACGAGCGGATGGCAGCCAAGACCATCTGTAATTCCAGATAAAAGAAGAAACAAACCTAAGCATAAAAGTAAAGATTTAGATGAAAGGTAAATATTAATGGAAATAAACATAGTAATGGTCGAACCAGAAATTCCACAAAATACTGGTAATATTGCCCGCTCTTGTGCTGCAACAGGAGCAAAGCTGCATCTAGTACATCCTCTAGGATTTGATATATCTGAAAAACAAGTAAAAAGGGCTGGACTAGATTATTGGGATAAAGTAGATATAGAAGAACATGAATCACTTGAAGCATTCATGAATAAATATAAAGAATATGAAGAAAACATGTTTTTCTATACTACAAAAGGAAAACATGTTTATTCTGATGTCAAATATGAAGATTATGACAAAGTATTTCTTCTTTTTGGAAAAGAGACAAAAGGTCTTCCAGAAAGCTTAATACTAGCCCACTTCGACCATGCATGCAGAATCCCAATGCGAAAAACTTTGCGTTCATTAAATCTTTCAAACTCTGTAGCAATCGTTTTATATGAAGTTTTAAGGCATATAGATTTTGGAGATTTGCAAGAAGAAAGCAATTATTTTGACTAAATCGGATAACAGATTAAGAATTTGACAAGTAAAAAACGTAGCAGTGAAACTGCTACGTTTTTTATTTGTCAGGTTCAAAAGTTGTGGGATTAGCAACCATATCCTTACTGACAAACTTATCTCCTCTAATTCTCTTAGTAACTATCGGAGAATTATATGCTGCCCTAGCTCTTTCGATAGCTCTTGGAATGCTTCTTACTCTATCAAGAGCACTCTTTTGAGCATCAAATCCCCATTCTTGTCTAAGCCTTTCAAAATCAACCTGAACGCCATTGCAACCATCTATATTTCTAGCCAAATCTATTAGATTATAACCATCGACATAGCCAAACGCCAAATTGTAAAAAGCATTATCCGGCCTAAATCCATACTCACCTTTTGACTTATTTAAAAGTGTAATTTCATTATTTGCTAATACTCCGATTGCTCCCGCCGTTGGATCAATTACTAATTTAAACCTTTCACCAGGTAAAGACATTATAACAGCCGCATGGTTAATTTTTTTACTAGTTTCAAATATATAATCCTGATTCATTTTTCTAACATAATCATTGTTTAATCTTCTCGAAATTGGAGACTCAACATACTCAACCCCGCAATAAACATTTATTACCCTTGCTTTGGATTTAGGATTAATTTTTGCCAATAGGTATGCAATATGTTCAGCCATATTTCTACAAACTCCAGTTGAATCAGCACTTCCCACATCTAGTCTATAAAACCCAGGAACATCGACTTTAGGCTCATCATAACCACCTATATTAGTATGCATATCATCAACAATTTTCATTATAATTTCCAAATCAGATAATCCTAAGCCTTTTATATACTCTATATACTTTTTCATTCGACTCTCATAGTCATCAATTTGCTTTGCAAGGATATGTCTTTTATATCTATCCGATATAAAACTATTAATAACTGAAAAAGGAAGTGTTAGGAGCGTAGCCCCAGAAAGTAATAATCCTGCAGGAATTCCTATATCACTTTTTGGTTTTAGAGTTCCATTGCAGAGCTTATATCCTCTTATAACATTTTTTTTGCCACTCATATAGCCTTCAATTTCACTTTTTCTCATTCTATATGCTCTTCTTAGCATACTAAAGCGATAATAATCATCTCTTGTAATTCTTCCTTCTTTTGGAAAAACCATAAACTGAGAACTAATTCGACCATCATATCCAAGTTGTTTAGCTATTTCATATGATATTTTAATTTTTTCACTTAAAGGCAGTTGTCTTCTTTCTTTTTCTTCAATAGAAGCAAATCTATGTTCAAGTGCCATGTCAAACAAATCATGCCAAATAGCTGGATCAGCGTGAGTCAGACTATCCATTTTAAAAAGAAGCTCATCCATGTCTTTGGTATCTAAAACTTTATTTTCTCTTCGCTGCTTTGCTATACAAAGCTCCCTAAAAACGAATGAAGTTAACCTTCCATCTTTTATATCATGCTGATTTATGTATTCAGTGATATTTGAATCATCCACTTTTATCCCTCCACTAAGAGATACTTAACATAACTATAATAACATAGTTTGTAAAATTATAAAACATTTGTAATTTGTAACCTTTCCTTTGCACCATCAATAAACCTTCGAAGTTCATCACCAATTTCTAATTCAGGAACATGAATTGTTTTATAGCACAAAGGATTTGTTTTATCTATTGTGTCTTTTATCATTTTTTCTATATTTACAACTTTAGATAAAATTATTTCTACCTTATCTTTGTCTTCGTTTTTCTCATAATATGCGATTCCATCAGAAAGTAGTTTTGCATATAATAGATAACTATACATGTCATACTTATTAAGTGCTACTCTTTTCTCTTCAATTTCAATTGCTTCCATAAACTTATTATCTTTTACAAACTCATTTCGAATTGCTTCATAAGCTCCACTTACATTTTTATTGTACTTTAAAGTCAAATTAGCATATTTAAGTTGTTCTTCCACATTTGTTGTACTATACAATAGTTCCTGTAATGCTTCTGTATGAAAAGGAAGAACTCTAACAGCATTCTTAAAATCTTTTCCCTCATAAAATGCATCCGACAAAAACAATATAAAATACCAAATGCTAAGAATTGATAAAACCGGAATTATTATCTTAGATTGCCACTTGATTTCAATCATGTTATGTCTGTATGGAATAAATAAAGAAATAATCAATACAAAATACATGTACTCTAAATCAATATCTATAAGTGAGTGACCTATTATTAAAATCATAACTAGTCTGGAAACTGCAGACTGCCTTTTGTCAAAAAAAGTAAGTAAGATTAAAACACATAGAACAATAGTAGGTAAAACACCAACATCTAAAGCAAACTGAAGCAAAGAATTATGAACATACTTGGAATCATAAACTCCAGTCTTATACTCAGCTTGTTTATAATACCACCCACCAAATCCATATCCAAAAGGATTATCTTCAATCATTTGAATTGCATCATTATAGTATAAAAATCTAGTAACAAATTCGCTACTATTCATCATGTCAGTACTAACTCTTTTTTCTAAGTTAAACAGTGCATACGATGTACCAAACATTGCAAGAAACGAAACTAAAATTATTATTTTATATTTTATATTTGATCTATAGATTATAGAAACTGTAATCATCAAAAGTACAGATAATAATATTATTGCACGACTATTTGTTAATATTATCCCCACAAATAATATCACTAGCATTGCAAAGTCTTTCCAATTGTATTTACTATTTTTACAATAAATTCCTAGTACACCAATTAATAAAAACAATCCATAAGAGTTTGCATAAAATAGTGTTCCCTGTAGCCTGTTATTATTATAAATATCAGTATTCCCGCATACAAAACCAAAAAACAAACTAACTAAAACAGAAAGAACTGCCGAATATGAAATAATGTTTAATCTATGAGGTAATGTATTATTAGAATCTTCATCCAAATCTTCAAATTGACAATAGAGCAAAATAAATACCAGAATTGCCAAGTTCTTAAAACATGCAATAAAATTCATTCCTTTATCTACTGCATAGGGTTGTACAACGAAAAAACTTATAACATATATAGAAATAAGAATAATCGATATTCCATGTGGGACTACAAGATGTTTGTTTTTAACAATTTTATATACTATTCCTCCAATACATAAAAGTACAAAGAGTGCCATACTCCACTCAGTTAATAAACCAGTCAAAAATGGTGCTATAAACAATAATATATCTAAATAATCTATTTCTTTATGTTTTTTATTCTTAGACATTACTATCTCCAAAACAAATGGCGAAACACCAATAAGTATGTTGTTTCGCCATTGTCAAATTTCTTACTAGTTTTTGCTTATTTACCTACTTCACCTATAATATCAATAACAGCTACTTTACCTGGTTTTGAAGGAACAGGTGTTGCAGTACTCGTCTTAAGAGTCATCTTATATATTTTTAATACTGTATCAGTATTTTTAGTTGAAGCATATATTTTAATAGTAAATACACCTTTGTTATCAGGTATATGATCACCAACTCTCATAGCATTATATAGTTCTATAATACTCTCTGCACGAATAGAAACAACATTATCTTTTATGGTTACATTAGGAATACCACCTGCGTAACCATCATCTGTATATTGAAGATATGCTTTTACGGTTTCTGTGCTTTTTGGTGGTCTATTTAATGTAATTTTTATAGTATCCGTTGCCTTAAAAGATGTAATATTATTTGAAATAATGCTTAATTTGCTATCAGCTAGTTCAATATCAAGTTTTCCTTGTGTTATTATTTTGTTTCCACCAGGAATGTTATGATTATACACGTAATAATGCAAGTTATACTTAATTGGATCTTTTCCTTCAAAGAATTTATCTTTATCCTCATCTATAAATTTATATAATTCTGATCCAGAAAAAATATACTGATTACCTTTTAGCTTGTTAACGTTAATAAGAGAATATGACTTTTGAGCATTTTTGTGATTATAAGCATTAAATTGTACTGTAAATTGTTCTCCTTGAGCTAATGCACGACTTAATTTAAGTGTCGCAGTATCAGTTTTTGAAAACTTATTGTTACTTTCATTTCTATTAAATGTAATTTTTATCGGTTTTATTGTTAAAGTTGCAGTAGGCGTTGGAGTAATTTTAACAGGTGTCTTAGTTGGCATACCAGTTGTCCTTATAGGTGTCTTTGTCGGAGCTTTAGTCGGAGGTAGTGTTGGAGTAATAGCAGGCGTCTTCGTTGGAGCTTTAGTTGGCATGCCAGTTGTCCTTATAGGTGTCTTTGTTGGAGCATGAGTAGGTGTTTTAGGTGGCTGTGTTGGAACCGATGGGAAAATGTTGTATACAAACAAATATAAAACATTATCATCATCTGCCATACCAATAACTTTACCAGAAAGATCATTGTATGTAACAAGACTCATTGCTTTAAATGTAAGGCCTGAAGGGTCACCATAATATGGTTCTGACAAAACAACCTTAATATTTTTAAAGCCGTTAAAGTTTACTGGTGTATATGGATCTCTACGAACAAATCTTCCATTAAATAATTCATCTGAAAATCCAGAACTAAAATTCTTAATAATCTTGTTACCATATATTGTATAATCCCTGTTATCACCTCTTAAGAAGCCAGTATCATTCTTTAATACTACAATGCTTCCAATTTCCTTATTCTTATCTAGTCCCACTGCCACAACTAATGGTTCATGTTTTTCTTCAACACTTTTCTTAAGCAATTCATCAGGAATATTAGCATAAGAAGTAAATATAAACTTCTCTGTATTACCATTAAAGTCTGTTAATTTAATTGTATTTTGTTTTGTTCCATTATAATTCGAACTTTCTATCGGAGCTGAAACTGCATAAAAATCAAAATCTAGATCATACATCTTCTTATTTAAAATATGATACGATTTTATTTTTGAATTGCCATAAATATCAGTGATTTTAACGTTTAACCAATGATAATCCTTTTGATTGCCAAAACTTGGAACTTTTAATGTCATATTATCTTTTTGCGAAGTAATAGTTTTGCCATTAGACCATGAATAACTAACACTACTTAATTTGTTTAAAGTTTTAATCTTAAACGAAATAGTATTGCCTTCATATAATAAATTCTGCCTACCTAAACCCGTCGTCTCTACTATAAATGGATTAGGAACTAATACAGTCTTAACACCATTTTTGTAATGAACAGCTAGCAAACGACTATCTATATTATCACTTAAATATCCCTCTAAGAAGCATGAATATACTACATTAGGCACTGTAGACTTTCGAATCTCACCAATTCCATAATTCTTTGAAGTATCATTATAAACCAAATACCTTTGACTTGGAACATAATTATTGTATGAGTAATAAAGAGTATCTTTCCAATTTGGTCCTAAATCGATTGAAAGTGTTTTATTATCAAACTTCAATTCATAATTTGAAAAGTCATTTTCTACATGTATTAAACAAGTTGCTAAATCATTTGATTTTAAGATAACAACAACATATTCGCTTTTTACAAATTCTGAAAACTTCGTGCCTTTTTCTTTTGCTTTTAACCATCCTGGCAATATATCAACTGATTCAGTAACAGTATAACTGTCACCTTCAATTTTACCACGTATTATTCTATATTTTGAAGCATCATCCATTAATAAATCATCCGTATTTTTGTCATATTTTACTGACGCAAAAGGACTATTAAAAGTTATAAGGATGTTATCATTAAGATCATCCTTTTTAGCAACCATAACAGCACCTCTACCACTAAATTTGGTGTCGCCTGCTCCTCCAAGAAGATTATGATTGCTGTCTTCACCATAATAATAATTTAAAACTCTTTGAGACGGATAATAAAACGGCCTCTTATGTTCTTTCAAGTTATTTAACAATTCATTTTCATTAACTGTACTATCTGTATTCCAAGTGTAGCAATATTCATTCCAATTAACTCCCAAATCTATTGTTGCCGTTTTTTCATCATAATTAACATCAGTAAGATATGATGTCGGTTCTTCATTGTATGTTACAGAGCCATCTCTGTTAATCACATCTTTTAAACTTAAACCTTCAATGTCAATTATAAATACAACTTCAGGATCATCATATGGTGCAATTCTGTATGCTTTAGAATATAAACCTTTTTCAAGTCCTTTTCCAAGTTTTTCTACAGATAAAAATTCAATGAAGCTATTTTTATCAATTTGAGAATTAATCATGAATACCGGATAGTCTTTATATTTTACTACATTTTTGTCATCTTTATTAGCTAAATCAATGCCTCCATTAATTAGTGAGCCTTCAACTTGAAGTATGCTATCGCGTCTTTCTTTTACTATTGATGATTCAAAAACATCAGAGATAGTATAAGTAGCTTTGATAGTTATACAGTCATCCGCATCTCTATTAAACAATATGATACAGTTTCTTTGGAATTGTTTAAGTTGTTCATACGTTTTTATAACGGAGTTTTTCAAGTCAACTTTTACATAGCCTTCTCCATCTAAATTCACATAAGCATCTTCTCTTTGTTGGCGTATTTTCATAACGATACCAACTTCAATGTCAGGCATAACAGGCACAATTCTTTTGTATGAACATTTGCTACATACGTTATTACTGCTAAATGTGTGAGCAACCGGAGATCTTGAACGTCCTTTTACAAATCCACAGTCTTTACATTTAATTTCAATAAAGTGACCAGCAACACCTGCACTAACATAATTCTGGAATGTGTTACTGTGTTGGCATACCAAAACCTCATCGCCACTTTCACCAGCTTCTACGCCAACGTCTAATAGCTTAACCATTAGCTTACATACTTCCGCTCTAGTTATGTATTCATTTGGTCTAAACGTATCATCTGAATCGTATCCATTGATAATCTTATTTTCAACTGCAATTGAAATATATCCTCTAATATCTTCTGAAATTGTTTCATAGTCTTTAAACCTTTTAATAGTATCTGGATTATAGCTTTTATTCTTAAGACCACTAGCAACTACTACTGCAACAGCGATATCATCTCTTGTAGCTGGTTTTTCAGGTTCAAACGTAATTATGTTACCATCTGCATAGCCTGTGAGATATTTACTTGCAGCTACAATAAATGAAGATGCCCAATAAGATTCAGGGACATCTGCAAAAATAGGTTGATATTTGGTATTCTCGTGATTAAGTCCTAGAGTTAAAACAATTATTTTTGCAAATTGAGCTCTAGTAACGTTATCCTCGGGTCTAAATGTCCCATCTGTAAAACCATCGATAGCTACTTCCGACATCCTCATTATATAGTCATAAGCCCAATGTTTCTCTGTAACGTCGGAGAATTTAATAGGTTTAGGTTTAGGTAATGGAATACTAACCAGATCCGCAAACGCCAAACTAAATGATAAAATAATTAATGTAATTAGTAAAAACAAATTTTTTTTCATGTCTACCCTCCAAAATATTTATACTTACTTATATTGTATCTTATTAAATAAATTATACTTTAAAATAACCTATTTGTAACAAACAATTAATAAATGATTAATAATATAATAAACCACCTTCAACACCTATAAAAACACATTAAAAGATCCTGGAAAATCCAGGATTCTTACTAAATTCTTGGCATTGGAATACCAAATTTAACTATATTAGATTCTTCAACATTTTGCTCCTTACATAATTCTTTATACTTATCATCCCATGATAGTCTATATGCATCTTCAAATCTTAATCCTATTTTTTCTGTCCAATAAGAAATCGTATCTTTTGCAGTCTTCTCTTTGCTCTTATTTTCAATTTCAAGAGCAATTCCAAACGGATATTTATCAACAACAATTTCAATATCAGCATTAGCGAAAACATTTCTATATCTTTCATATGATTCCACCATTTTTAGTTTTAGGACATTATCAAGAATAAAGCCAAGGTTATCTAAATCATTGAATTCAAAGTTAACTTCCTTTTCTTCTTCAACATTATATAACCCTTTCTTGGTACCGGGAATGCGACTTTTCCAACTAATTTTTGCGTATGAGTCATTTGTATCTACATTTCTTGAACTCCTTACTCTAAACCTTCCGTCAATCTGCTTAGAGTAAAATGAACACTCCTTCATAGGGTGATCATATTGCGATGTAATTTCATGAAAGCATCCTTCAAAATTCAATTCATCATAGTAAAATAATTTTTCTAATAAGTTTTCATATTCATTTAAAGAATAATAAAATCTAATCTCTTCTTCCATAAGTTTTCCTCCATGTACATCAATATATACTTATTCTTGTCTCATATTATCATACCAAAATACTAATTACAATTAACCATAATAATAAAAAACTTTCTAGTCTCAATAGTGAGACTAGAAAGTCTTTTTATTCAAGCAACAACAAAAATTGAATTAACAATTCTTCTAATTTCATCCATACTAAGTGCCATTTCTTTCGCTAATGCGATTTGAACTCTAGCACGTACTAAATTATCATCAGAATTAACCGTCTTAAAATATACGTCACCATCAAAATAATCCGATAAATACCTCATACTAAGCTCAATAGGCATAATTCCAATTGCAAATGGTAAAAGATCTATCTCTGCCTTGGTAAGCAATCCAGGAGCACCATCATGAAAACCTTTTAAAAACTCGCTAACAAGCTCCAAATCAACACGAATTTTGTAAGCTTTTCTTTCTTCCTCTGTACTTGTATTTGCTCCTGATCGAATAGCATCGGCAATATCATAAAGTGCACTTCCCCGCATAACGGTGTCTAAATCAATTAAACAACGCGGTGTATTGGCCTTTCTATCAAACAATACATTGTTTAGCTTCGTATCATTATGTGTCACTCTTACCGGGATATCTCCTCGAGTAATTGCATCAACAATTACTCCATATAACCCTCGATTTTGGTTCAAAAATTCAATTTCCTTTTCTGCATCTTTGACACGACTATTCTCTCCACGAAGAGTGTTATTTACAGCGCTTATCAAAAAATCTTGATAGTGAATAGTCGTATTATGAAAGTTCGGAATTGAATCTACAAGCTGACTCGTTTTAAAGTCACTAAGCCCAAGGTCAAACTGACCAACAGCAAGTCCAAGGTTATACATATCCTTTGGCCTGGTAATACTTTGAAAAATTTCGGCATGTATAAACTTTGTCATACGGTAAACTCCATCTTCATTATAATAAAGCGGTTCACCAGACAAAGTATAAATATATTCCAAAGTTTCCATTCCCTTAGACCTAAGATGTGAAGTAATAAGCAGTGCATTATTCATAACTTCTTTCACATTTGGAAAAACATGAGTGTTAATTCTTTGTAGCATATAAGAAACCGTGTCATCTTTTTGAGTAATTGTAATCTTATACGAAGTGTTTATTCGGCCACTATTGACCAGAATAACATGTGTTATTTCACCCTCTGCAATTTTAAACTGCCGTGCAACTTCCTTAATATGTTTGATGTCAGAATATGAAAGTGCCACAATAATCCCCTCCTTTTTATTAAAAAAGTCAGCTTCAAAAATAATTGTATCGTGATGTATAATATCACAAATTTACATAAAAATCATCGTTTTTCGTAAAAATTGTATTATTATAAAAAAAAATTAATTAAGTAAACCTTAAGTATCCGTAAGAAATTATTGAATTAGGCTTTTTTAATAAGTTTTTCACACTTGACATGAGTATTTCATAGTTTTATACTGATATTATGTTAATATATTTATGTCAATTATTCAAAAGAAAAAGGAGTGGTTTATATGAAAAGAGCTATTTTAGCTGTTCTTTGCATCACATTATGTTTATTCATGCTTGTAGGATGTAAGTTATCTGTTTCAACTCCAGATACTAATGTATCAACCTACGAAGAAAAAGAAGAAAGTAAAGATTTATCATTCGGTGAAAAATTACGACTAGAAATGGAAGAAAAAGAAGATTTATCTAAACATATTGAAGTAAAAGATGCTAAATTAAAAAATGATAAAATTGCTTTATTTATAAAAAACAATAACTCAAAAGATATTAGAGTTGAAATTGAGGTAGAATTCTACGATGAGAGTGATAAACTTGTAGACACTGAACTAGCGTATCTTCCTATTTTAGGCAAAAATACGGAAACAGTTGAAATCGTATCTACTGGATTATTAAAAAGTATAGAATACGATCATTACAAAGTTAAAATCAAAAAAGTAGATTTCGCTATGGATATGTATACGACTTATCAAGATAAAGTTGAATTGACAACTAATGACACTGGAAAACAAATAATGATACAAGCAAAGAATACATCTAGTGAGACAATAAATTCAGCAGTAGTACTAGTACTTTTCTATAAAGGAGATACAATAGTCGAAACACAGTCAGGTTATATTTCAGATTGTGGTCCGGGCGAAACAGCAAATCTAAAAATAATATATCCAATGGACTATTCAACCTTTGAGAATGTTGAATTTGATAATTTCGAAGCAATCGTTCAAAGTGCATATGCATATAATAGATAATTTTAGAATCTAAATAATTAAGACGTCCTGTATTTGTGAAATAATACAGGACGTCTTATATTATTTAAACATTTCATCTATTGCTTGAGAATATAGAAGTTTAATTCGGTCATAACCATCATCAATTAATCTTGCAAACTTCATACCGCAAATTCCAGAATTAATTTCTAAAACTAATAAGTTATCATTAGAATCTCTTATAATATCCACAGATGCAATTTTGACATTCGCAACTCTCGCAGCATCCAAAGCTAATTTTTCAATGTCAGAATACATTTTTCCATTCTCAAGTATTTTTGGAGTTGCACCACCACTCAGATTATATTTCCATGATACATCTATCTTTTCGCCATATTCTGGAATATACGACAGATTTTTCTCTAGTAGATTGTCTAAACGAACATATTTAGCATTTTCGATTAATTCTTTCATAGTGGATTTGCCATCACCTATAATAAATGGTTTTTCTTTACCATAAATTAGTTTTACTTTACCATTTAAAACAAATGCTCTATACTCAATTTTAATATCATAAAATGGACAAAGACTTAGTGTAGGCTCGGTCTCAAAAATCTTCTTTATAGCTTGCTCTGTTTCCTTTAAAGATGAACAAAGAAATACATTTTTGCCTTCAGAGCCATAGTTAGGCTTCACAACGATCTTTTTATATTTATCAAAAAAATCTATTACATCTTTATAAATACCTTCACTACTAATATATTTACTCCTCACGGAAGGATTAAAAACAATTTGGTGCTTAATGCATGGAATATTATTAGCTTCTAATATACAATACGTTCCATATTTGTCGCAAACAATTCTTCCAGCCGCTTCTGGATTTAAATCAAATCTAAAACCTGTTATATGCCTAATTTTGTTGTCTTTTATTAATTCTATTATCCAATTATAAGATAAAATTCTATAATCTATACCCTTCTCTTCACAGATTTCTTTAATCATTTGTACGAAAAGTCTTTTATTGGCCATTCATGCACCTCAAACTAATTACAATTATATAGTTTTTTGTCGAATGTTAAAGCATAGTAGCCAACATCTGGGCCACCCCCTCTTCCAAGTTGAAGTGGAAAATCATAGATAGTATCAATAGCAATTGCTTTTTCAATATATCTAACTCTTTCTGCACTATACCTTTGCCCTTCTTCTTTAGCGTTTGATATATCGGCTTTATATACATTTCCATTCATATCAAGAATAATTACCTTATATGGAATTGCTCCTGCCTCTCCTGTTATAAACACTGTTTCTGCTATTTTATAATCAATGCCATCTATATAAACATTTATATCTAATTTTTGCTCAGTACTATAAATATGTATACCTAGATTTCCATTTTCATCAATAAAACTATTAGCTGACTCTTTACCAATCTCTTTCTCGTTTCCATTTTCATCAATCATCGTAGGAGAAAGACTGATTTCATCCAATTTTGGATTTTCTCCATATTCTAGATTCATGTATTCTCCAAATTCATTATTCATATGAGCATAAATAATTTTTAGATCTTCATATTCATTTACTGAATAACCTAATATTTCTGTTGCAGATTTAAATGATACAAGATTAGCACTATCAACTTTATATTCTTTATTATTATCAAAAAAGATTTCTGTAGTCTCTCGCATTTTTCCATCATTGTACTCATATATGTGGTCCTCGTTATCTGCTCTTACTACAATAATCAATGGGAAACTTGTCTTAAATCCTTCAAACATTGAACTATGTTCCGTATAAGTCTTACAATCACTTCCATATTTATTTAATAAGTTCAAGTACTCTCTAGCATAATTATAGTCATAATTTACTAACGAAATTTTACTAAAATCATCCAAATCAGCTGCTTCAATCATTAAGTCAATATCTTCTATTTCCGTTACATTTTCTTCATTATTATCATCATTTACATCTGGTACATTTATTGGTTCTACTTTACTAGGCTCATTTGTAATATTGAGAGTATTATTGTTAGTAGGTTCATTTTTATCACATCCAAGTAAAAAGATTGTTCCAAGAACACCCAATAATAAAAATAGTTTTTTCATTTCCATGTCTCCCACCTTATTATTCATAATTTGATAAAAAGTAAAGGTGTCAATTAGACACCTTTAGTATGACTTATATTATATACCTATAAAGTATTACTGTAAAGTACAAATTATAATCTCAAATACTCCTTAAGCAAATCTGCATAGTTTGAATCGGATATTAAAAACATACTCAAATCGTTTATTGATTTATCCGTTTCAACCGTAAAAACACCATCATCATACGATGTAGATTTTGCATGAGATATATATATTAAATAATTTATGTTATCTATTTTATATTTAAAGTCAGAATAGTCCAACTCCTCTATTTCACTTATTGGCTTTCCAAGAATTCGTTTTATATTGCTAGCTGAATAGTCATTCGTTGGCAAAACATTCATTTTAATTACATCACTTTTGTCACCAAATGCTGAATCAAAATAAATTGCACAAATAACGTCATTTGTATCAGTAAAGACTGTCAAATAACCAGAACCTTCACTATTTTCAAAACGATAGCAGACACCATCAAATAAACTTCCAAATTGTTTTTCCCAAGTAGCTCTCTCAATTTTCTTTGCAAACTTATCTTTTATGTCTCCAAACTTTTTCCCAATACTAATTTCAATACCATTAAAAGTGATACCGGCTTTTGAAGATGTAGAGATATTTGATGCACTAGTATTCTTTGACTCGGATTCTTGATTTGTATTATTAGAATTTGCTAAGTTTGGATTAGTAGTATTGCTGTTGCTTGAAATTTTAGTCTCATTGGCGCCTTCTTTAACTTCATTTTGACTATAACTACTGTTATTAGTATTGTTAGAATTTGATGAAGAATAATCGCTATAATTTCCAAAATCAACATCTGTAATTTTTATTATTCCCTTTGGCGAATCTTTAATTTTGTTGAATTGCTCCGAAGGTTCAGTAGTAGTTTGAACATAAGTTCTTGATATACCAGAATTTCCAGAAATAATTTCTACATAGTACTTTCCGTTATCATCCTTATAAAGACTACACAAATATACTCCTTGATTAACTATATTACTTAAATCTTGCTCAACACCGTTACTAACATATAATTTTGGAGTAACAGCAAAAGAAAAGTTCTCGTATTGGTTAGCTCTAGGATTATTTGAGTACATTTGATCTACTCGATCCTCGCTTAATCCTAATAGCTTGCAACCTTCTTTTAGTGATAGAACTTCATAAGGGCCATAAATGTAGCTGTTTCCAGTTGAATCAAGATAATCAAGAGCATATAAAGAATTAAACTCCCAAGAGCCTTCTTCACCTTTCCACATTCCTCTAAGTTGATTTGAAATATTATCCTTTAATTTCTTCGCAAATTCCGGATTATTTTCGTCTTCAAGACTTTTATTAATTACTACATTATATCCTTGCTCTAAACCTTCATTAATAGCTTCTTCAATTAAACCTTTATTGTTGTTAAACCAGCTTTTACCAGCTAAGAATACAACTTCAATTATTATTGCTATAATCGTTCCTAATATACCAAGAATCATACCTGCAATTCCAAGCCCAGAGCGGTTCTTATTGAAGCACGTTAATACTATTGCTGCAATTCCCAATATTAATGATACTATTGGAAAACACATAAATAAAATCGAAAGTAAACCGCAAATAAATGCAACTATTGACATAGCACTCCCAGATTTCTTATTACTTACATTATTTGACTGATAATTTGAATTAACTTGATTATTAAACGAATTTTGAGCTTGATTATTAGAACTATTAGTTAATAGATTTGAGCCACAATGAGGACAAAAAGAGCTCCCATTAGGAATATCATTTCCACAGTTACTACAATGCATGAAAAACACCTCCAAATTATTCTTACTTTATAAATAATTATACATTATTCGATAACCTATATTTTGAATATAATATCATTGTAATCAAAAATTAATATATTTATTAATTTGTAAATAAACCCGATCTTTTTCCAAAATATAAAGCGAAGTCTATTATTGACTCCGCTTTAAAGATTATCTTTTAGTCAAAGGAAATATTGCTATATTTTTTTAACCATATAATATTTATTTAGTTTAGGCTCGTCTTTACACTCTCTAATATGTTCAACAGTAAAGCCGCATTTTTTATAAAATTCCGGTGCTTGAAAAGCATATGTTGATAAATTAATGTTATCAAATCCTTCATTTTTAAAATGTTCTTCAACTGTTTTAATAAGTTTACTTCCTATGTGATTATTTCTATTATCTTTCGACACAAGTAAGTCACCAATATGAACTTCTTTATAATATGTGTTGCCAGTAATAATTCCTACCATTTTTCCGTTTTCTTCTGCAACAAATGAAAATGGCTTATAATCACAAACTATACCATTGTCTTTAGCATATTCTTCAAACCCCTCGCCTATAAATTTATAGTCATCTTCCTTCATTTCACTTTTATACTTAATCTCAAACATTTCAATCACTCCAAAAATATATTAACTAAGTTTGTAAAAAAACAACCCATTTTTTTAGATTAAACATGAAAAACTATTCTAGTTTTTTTGGTCTACCACAGTATGGACATTTTACAACGGTTGATTTTAAGCCGGAAAAGTCTGAGCCGCATCCTTCACATTTAACCACAATTTTTTCTTTTGATTTATCAGTATCAAATCCCAAACTAGCTTTTATAGAAGAAAAAGCATTAGAAATGGCTTCTAAACCAGGGCTTTTTTCTTTTATTTCAATCGCATCATCACCAAACAGTATTTTATTTATATTGTTGATAAATTTATAGCACTCGCTTTTATAATCACCTACTCGAAATCCGATTGTTTCAGTTTGTGTATATATAATTATAGTATAAACATCATACTTAACTTGTGCCTGATTGTTATAAGTTTTTATAGTATTAAGTGGGTACTTTATTTTTCTCTTAACTTTTCCAATAAAATTCAATTCATAGAAAATAATACTATGATTAGTAAGAACAAGCGGACCACTAGAAGTAGCAAACATTTTATTATTAACTAAAGTTGCCATTCTGAATTCCTGAATTACAACTTCATCAAAGTCCAAATCATAATTAATCATATTAGCATCCCCCTAAATTTTATAATATCATATTCATTTTTATATTCAAGAAAAACATAGAAAAGAGAATCATAATGTTTTCTAGGAAAAACTAAAAAGGATACCTTGCGGTATCCTTTTTTAAATCAACCAGGTTCTCCATTAGGATCTGCAAACCCGTTAGCATCTGGTAGCTCCCGACACGGCTTTCCGAGCCATTTGGGCTCAAGAGGAAATATTCCAAAGTCGCAGTCATCGGTCTCAATCTCCATCAAGACTTGTTCCTTAGTCCTCAAACAATGAGTGCAATAATACCAATAATGTGAAC
>JAEEGL015795929.1_pt1 | contig 17255 bp, 15 predicted proteins | sample 9134231 | NCBI WGS metagenome assembly JAEEGL01 (sample SAMN16246548, study PRJNA631951) | gut metagenome | biome: gut microbiome; feature: rumen; material: fiber-attached | host: Bos | place: Iran: Karaj | collected 2018-10
CATTTGAACGGCGAAAGGAAGCGCCTAGATTCACTCCGAAAGACCCTAGTCAAAGAACTGGAAAACATCCCAAACATCACTTTTCTTGGCAATGCCAAAAATCAGCTCGTAAGTTTTGTTCCTATCTCGGTTCCTGGCGTCGACGCCGAGCGCCTTATCTTCATGCTCGAAAACGAAGAAATCTACGTCTCAACCGGCGCCGCCTGCTCCGCCTCAAAGGGAATCAAGTCGCGCACCCTCACGGCTATCGGCCTTTCCGACGAAGAGATTGCCGGCTCACTCCGCATCACGATGGGCCGCCTAAATACCGAAGAAAACATCAAACTCGCTGGCGAAAAAATTCGAGAAGCCATCATTTCCGAGCAAACGCGCACCACAAAATAGAGAGACCGGCTTGCAGAACCGGTCTTTTTGTGTTAAAATATCATAGATTCTTCTAGAAGAAAAGGAGGTGGCCAACATGAAGAAAGTTCTTTTACCTATCATCCTCATCTCGTCGGCATTCGCTGCCGGCGCCGTCGTAATCTACAAGATTCTTTCGAAGATTCAGAAGGAGTCAGATGACGTTATCTCCCTTGGGGAAGCTGCAACCATTGCGCTCGATAAGTGCAAGAGAAAATTCGGAGGCAGCGATTCCTGCGTCACCATTGCAGATTACGCAGAAGAGGAGTAATACCACCAGAGCGGGGCTTTTGCCCCGCTTTTTACTGCCAAAATTTTACATGAAAAACCGGCACCTTAGTGCCGGTCATTTTTCTCGTTGTCGCCATAGATATCATGACGATATCGTCTCGATACATGTTCTATTAGTTTACCGATCAAAGCTCCAGCAATCATACATCCAACCACTATTAATAACCCCGATATTCCACCTACAAGAACAGCAACAACAGCAACCAAGCCTGCAAGTATTGCGGCAACCCCACGCTGTATATATCCGACTCGATATTCTGTCAGATGACCGGGGCGATGATTGGCCCAACTAAAGGCCAACTTCAGTTCAAATATTACCATTGCAACCAGTAAAACTAAACCGAGAAACGAACAAACTACTATATCCATACACCCACCCCTTTCCATGAGATATCTCCTTATACTATAACATAAGATTCAAGAAATGCAACAGATGTGGTATAATTAAAACATGAAAACAGTATACGTCGGCATGTCTGGAGGCGTTGATTCCTCCGTGTCTGCAGCCCTCTTAAAAGAGCAGGGTTATCATGTTGTCGGCGTCTACATGAAAAACTGGTCCAAAAATCTCCCAGGCATGAAATGTCCATGGGCCGAAGACCTCGCCGATGCGAAGCGCGTCGCCGTAAAACTCGGAATCGACTTCCAGGTTTTTGATTTTGAAAAAGAATACAAGCAAAAAGTCGTCGACTACATGATCGAGGAATACAAAAAGGGAAACACCCCAAACCCAGACATCATGTGCAACCAAGAAATCAAATTCAAGCTCTTTGCCGAGACCGCCTTCGAGGACGGCGCCGACCTCATCGCCACCGGACACTACGCAAACGTCGAAGACGGCAAACTCCTGAAAGCCAAAGACGAAAACAAGGACCAGACCTATTTCTTATATCGTGTCACCTCAGAAGTCTTGAAGCGTACGCTATTCCCAGTCGGAAACATGCTAAAACCAGAAGTGAAAAAACTCGCCGAAAAATTTGGACTTGTCAATGCTCACAAACCAGAGTCCATGGGCGTCTGTTTCGTTGGGGAAGCCAACATGAAGGACTTTCTTTCTGAATTTATCGACGTGAAACCGGGCGAAATCCGCGAACTCGAAACCAACAAAAAACTCGGCTACCACGATGGCGCCATTTTCTACACCATCGGCCAGCGCCACGGCCTGAACGTCGGCGAAGGCCTGCCTTATTACGTCGCCAAAAAAGACATGGAAAAGAACATCGTCTATGTTTCCAAAAATTTGAATGAAAAAAATCTCTGGACAACAGAAATTAAACTAAAAGACATCTTCCTTCGCGAAGAGGCCCCAAAAGAAATCGAAATCCGCGTTCGCCATCGCGCCGCGCTCATCCCAGCCACTTTTGACGGCGACACGCTCCACCTCAAAAACGAAACCAAACGCATCGCCTCCGGCCAATCCGTTGTCTTCTATAAAGACAACGTCTGCCTCGGTGGCGGCATTATCGAATAAAAAACATCCCCGACCGAAGCCGGGGAGTTTTTAAGGGGGAAGGTATCTATTATTTCTCGTATTCGAGAAAGAATAAGTCATTAAACAACGTGAACAGCAAGCCAAATATTTTTCTCATTTTTAATCCCTCCATTAAAGATTGTAGCCTTCTACTTCTGCGATCTCTTCTTCGATTGCGACGACTGCATCTATGTAGTCTTCGTTTCGGCCAACATATTTGTTGACCGTTTCGACGATGTCATGATAATCCTGCATTTGCTGCTGCAAATGATGCCTTAACACTATGAAAAGGTTTGCATTATCTTCATCCTCCTCGCGTTTCAAGGCGACTTGGATACTCGTGATATGCTTCATGATCTTGCTCGTTTTCTCGAGCATATCATTAACGAAACCATCATAATCTTCTATCGTAGCAATGCGAACCAGTGTTTCAGCGAGAAGATCATTATCATCGTCTTCATCATCTTCGTCATCCAGTAGGTCCGGATTCAAGAAATCGTCGAAATCTAGCACTTTATAACCACTCGACGGTTGCTCCCCACTCTCAAGTGGTTCGCCATCCCGATCGACAAGATGTAAATTCCCGAAATGTAATTCAGGATCATCTTCTTCAGGGCCATCCTCATCGTCATCTTTAAGATCAAGACTAGCCCCCAGATCTTTGGCGCGATAATACCTAAAGGCCACGAAAAGAACAGCAAGACCCAGGACAGTCGCAAATGCAGCAAGAACATACACGAGTGTGGTCATTTATACTTTTCCTCCTTTAATAGAATTGTAGTGTTCCATGAACTCCTTGTAATCTCTTTCGGCATCACGCACGAGCGGATGTTTGAAAACTTCCAAAATGAAAAAACCTAAAACCTCAGAGCCTAAAAGACCTACAAACAACCAAATAATCTGTCTAGCATCTTCCCAATTCATTTTCTTCCTCCTTTTAAAGAACAAACTTTTTTCAAGCCTACCTTTATATTATAGCACAAAATCAAAGAAAAAGCAATAGCGTCATCTGTAAAAACACCCATAAAACCCCTTATTCGTCTCCAGGTTTTCCTCAGAATATGATATAATTATCACCATGAATGCAAACGAAATCCGACAAAAATTCTTAGATTTTCAAGTTAAACGTGGCCACAAAGTCATCGCGCCAGCCCCACTCGTGCTCGAAAACGACCCAACCACCCTCTTTACCGGCTCTGGCATGCAGCCATTATTGCCATATCTCCTCGGAAAACCACACAAAGACGGCACCCGTCTAACCGATTCTCAACCATCTCTCCGTTTGCAAGATATTGAAGATGTCGGCGACCCTAGACACACCACGGTTTTCGAAATGCTCGGCAACTGGTCACTTGGCGATTACTTCAAGGAAGAACAAATCCGCAGCTTCTTTGAGTTTCTAACCAAAGAAGTCGGCTTGAACCCAGAAAAAATCTATGTCACCTGTTTCATCGGCGACGAAAAATACGGCATTCCAAAAGACGAAGAAGCCGCCAGGATCTGGCAAGAAGTCTTTAAAGAAGCTGGCATCGACGCCAAGATTGCCGAAATCGGCTCTGCCGAAAATGGCGACAAGCGCGGCATCAAGCCTGGTGAACACATCTTCTTCTATGATGACCACGAAAACTGGTGGAGCCGTGGCGGCGGAATCGAAACTACCCCAATCGGCGACCCATGTGGCCCAGACTCTGAAGTCTTCTACGATTTTGGTGACGACAAACAAGATGTCGAAAAATACGGCCTCGCCCACCCAGCTTCCGACGGCGCTCGCTTCATGGAAATCGGCAACCAAGTCTTTATGCAGTATCGCCGCAAAGAAGACGGCACCTTCGAAGAACTCGAAAAGAAAAATGTCGACTTTGGTGGCGGACTCGAACGTATCGCAGCTGCTGCAATCGATAGTTTCGACGTCTTCAAGGGCTCACTCTTGAAGCCAATCATCGACAAACTCGAAGAAATCTCCGGCAAGGATTACGAATCTAACACCAGTGACATGCGCATTATTGCCGATCACATCCGTGGCGCCTACCTTCTCTCTGCTCAGGGTTTGAAGCCAAGCAACAAGCAGCAAGGCTATGCTCTTCGCCGCCTCATCCGCCGTGCTATCTTAAAAGCACTCGACCTCGGCATTGCCCAAAACTTCATTAGCGAAGTCATTCCAGTTGTCGCCAAGAATTACGAATCACTTTCTGACGAAATTTTGACCACCCGCGAAGAAGCCATCGTCACCCTCGAAAAAGAAGAAAAAGTCTTCCGCGAGACCCTCTCAAAAGGCCTTCGCGAAATGCACAAAATGGTTGCAAAAGATGCCGACGGCGTTCTCACCGGCACCGACCTCTTCAAGCTCCAAGACACCTACGGCTTCCCATTTGAAATTTCCGTCGAGGAAGCTTTCCATCAAAACATTCCACTTTCAAAAGACTATCAAAAAGAATTCGAAGAAGCCTTGAGGGAACAACGCGAACGCTCCCAAACCGCCTCAAAAGGCATGTTTAAAGGTGGCCTCGAAGATCACGGCGAAACCACAACTAAGTATCACACCGCTACTCACCTCACCCTCGCCGCGCTCCAAAAACACGTCGATAAAAACATCGGTCAACGCGGTTCGAATATCACCGCCGACCGCATGCGCTTCGATTTCAACTGCGACCACAAATTGACCGACGAAGAAAAGAAGGCCGTAGAAGACCAAGTCAACGAATGGATCGCAAAAGATCTTAAAGTTGTCTTTGATGAATATGACAAAGAATATGCCAAAAACGTCCTGAAAGCTCATGGCCAGTTCTGGGAAAAATATGGCGACATCGTCAAAGTCTATACCATCGCCCCGGCTAAATATTTCGAAGAACACAAATATGAAGGCGGCAAAGCCAAAAACCCACTCGAAGCCCGCTCTTCCGAAGACGCTCCAGTCTCCGTCGAAATCTGCGGTGGCCCACACGTCGAGCATACCGGCCTTATTGGTCACTTCAAACTAGTAAAAGAAGAAGCTTCCTCCGCCGGCGTTCGCCGCATCAAAGGCGTTATAGAATAAGTTGTGCTATAATGTAAGCATGAACACTATTCTGGCGCTAGATATTGGAACTGAATACGTTAAAGCAGTCATTGCAAAAGCCGATAAAAAAGGCTCGCTCGAGGTAATTGGTGTTGGTCGTGCCAAGCAGGCCGAAGCCAACATGTTTTCTGGTGCCATTGCCGATATTCCGGCCGTTGTTTCAACTTGTGAAAAAGCTCTTCTTGATGCTGAAGAAGAAGCTGGCGAAACCGCCAAAACCACTGTCGTTGGGATTGCCGGCGAACTAATCAAGGGAACCACAACCACCGTTCGCTACCATCGTGAAAATGCCAACAAACCAATCACTGATGACGAAATGAATATCATCATCAAAAAAGTTCAGGAAAAAGCTGGCGAATCTGCCAAGAAAGCCGTCGCGCTCGAAACCGGCAACAAAAACGTCGAAATCCGCCTGATCAATTCCGCCATCGTCTCACTAACAATCGATGGCTACAAAATCTCAAATCCAATCGGCTTCAAAGGTTCCGACGTCGTCATTCAATTCTATACCGCCTTTGCACCGCTCATCCACGTTTCAGCCATCGAAAAAGTCTGCGCCGAACTAAATCTCGAACTTCTAACTGTTGCTGTTGAACCATTCGCCGTCTGCCGCGCCTGCCTCGGAGACAATCTCGATTCGAATTTCTCCGGCATTGTCATGGACATTGGTGGCGGGACCACCGATATCGCAGTCATCGACGACGGCGGAGTTGATGGAACCAAAATGTTCTCCATCGGCGGCCGCAGTTTCACGCATCAAATCGCCAAGGGTCTAGGCGTCGACTTTGACACCGCCGAAGAATACAAAACCAATTTTGAAAATCTCGACGAACCTTTGAAGAAAAAAGTCGAGGCCGCCATCTCCAAAAACATCAAAGTTTGGATTTCCGGCATCGAAGTTGCGCTCGAAGATTTCAATATCGTAGAAGTATTACCTAGAAACATCTTACTCTGCGGTGGTGGCGCTAGCCTCTCTACCCTCCAGGAATCGCTCGCTGTTTCCGACTGGTATAAAGCCCTTCCTTTCGCGCGCCGCCCGATCATCAATATTATCGACGTCAACACTCTCCCAGACATTCTCTACAAGAGCAAAACCACCATCGATCATTCCTATGCGACCGCCCTTGGGCTTCTTCGTGTCGGCGTAGACACTTTGGCTGGCTGCCCAGAAGAAGAAGGCTTGAAGGCCAAACTCTCAAAACTTTTGCAAAACTAATTACTTACGAACTTTTTCCCACTGCCCTTCAGGAAGGCCAGACAATCCATATTTTCCAAATTGGGTGCGGTGAAGTTTTACGACCCTATATCCTAGCGCCGCAAACGTACGGCGAATTTGTCGGTTTCTACCCTCAGAAAGAACAACCTTCAGCTCATTCCGGCCGCCTTTTTCATGAACGACCACAAATTTAGACATTCCATCCTCAAGCTGCACACCAAAATCGGAAATCATTTGCTGATGAAGTGGCGCCAGCTCTCGGTCGAGCGAAACTTCATAAACCTTTTCCTTATAGAACTTTGGGTGAGTCATTTCAAAAGCAAAATCCCCATCGTTTGTGAGGAGAATAATACCAGACGAATCCTTATCAAGACGCCCCACCGTCTTAAGGCTCTTCATATTTTCCGGAAGAAGATCATAAATAGTCGGAGCATCACCCTGTGCACGACGAGAACAGACATAGCCAATAGGTTTATTGAATGCGATATAAGAAAATTCCGCTTCAAACGGAACTATACTATTATTATAGCATACTTTGTCTGTTTTGTCAACTCGCGCACCTAGAGCAGCTGGTTTGTCGTTAACCAAAACCTTGCCAGCAGCAATAATATCGTCCGCTTCGCGACGAGACATTCCAAGACGTTCGGCAAGAAACTTATTGAGCCGGATTTCCTGAGACTCCATTACCTGGAACCCTTGTACTAAATTGGCTTGGCGAAATGAGCGGAGCAGCCGCTGCAATCGAAGTTGGGGAAACAATCGGATTATTGGCAGCAGCTGGTGCGCCCGGAACGGCAGGAGTAACTGGTGCGCCCGGATAGGCAGGTGCAGCTGGAGCAGCTGGAGCAGCAGCCTTGTCGCCGAGAACTTCATGAATTACATTAACCACGTCTTCAATACCAACTTGAGATTTCACTAGATAACGGTCTGCGCCAAGAGCTTCGCCACGTGCACGTTGCTCTTCGGAGGAAAGAGCGGTCATCATGACAACCTTGACGTCTTTTAGCTCTGGAGTGGAGCGAATAATATCCAGCATATCAAACCCGGAGATCTTTGGCATCATCACGTCAGACAAAATAAGATCAGGCTTTTCGCGCACAGCAATAGCTAGTGCCTCCTCGCCGTCACCAGCTACCACAATCGTGTAGCCTTCAGCCGTCAGGCGAATACTGTAGATTTCTCGCAGTGCGATATCGTCTTCTACGATCATTAATTTTGTCATATTGTTCCTCCGTTATTTTGTTGATATTGCTGGGTTACGATTTGAGGTTGCGGCGCAGGTTGTTGGATTGGTTGCGGAACTGGCTGCGGCGCGGGCTGTTGCACCATCTGCGCAGCGGTCTGAATTGTCGACACAGGCGCCGAAACTGGCTGCGGATTCATCTGTGCGCCAAACTGTTTCTGGTTATTGATAATCGCGATGCGTTTCTGATATTCTTCAGAAGTTAGGCGTGGCAAAGAAACAAAGAATGTGGAGCCTTCACCAAATCCAGACTCAACCCAGATTCGCCCGCCAATCGCCTCAACGCGTTGCTTAACAAGATAAAGTCCAAGGCCGGTCCCACCAATTTCGCGAGTATCCGAATTATCGGCTCGATAAAACTTCTGGAAAATATGCTGGATATCATCGGCAGAAATACCAATACCAGTATCTGTCACATTTATAAGCACTCGGTCACCATCGCCACGCACATTAACCCAGACCGAACCGCCGGCTGGAGTATATTTCATAGCATTATCAAGCAAGTTATCCATAATCTCTTGCAAGAAGTGAATATCAACATAACCATAAACAACCTGATCAAGCTTCACGCCAGAACCGTCGTTCATGCTTTCTGTCGAGCCAAAACTGTAGCTAATTTTAAGATCAGGGAACTTGCCATAAAATGCATCGGCCATTTGACGAACCGTCGAAACCATCTCGACCGGCACCATCTCCGGACGAATACGCCCATCATCGAGTTTCGTTACATCAAGAAGATCCTGGAATAGCTTTCCAAGGTGCTTAGAGGCCGTGTGGGCAGCCGTGAGATAACCCTGAGCACGCGCATCAATTGTCGCTGTTTGCGGATTCAGGGCCAAAGAAAGATAACCTTCAATCGATGCTACCGGAGTCCTCATTTCGTGCGAAGCCGTAGAGATAAATTCAGTCTGCGCACCTTCCTCTTCGAGTTCCTTAGCGATATTTCTGAGTGTCACGACCTTGTCGCCAGCGCCACCTTCAGCATTAATAACAGACACTGAGACTGGAACACGTTTGTTAGTGTTTCCCACAATCAAGCTGCCACGAAAAGCATCCACAGCCTCCCCATTTGCCACGGCTAAAACTAGCGGATTTTCTTGGTCGGACAATTCGCGCCCTTCCTTTGATTCCAAACGAAAAACTGAACGATAATCAAGCCCCACAGCAGAAAGCATTGGGTTAAAATCAATCATGCGAAGCGCAGCTGGATTTACAAAGCGGATAATGCCGGCGCGATCAAGGATTACTACGCCGTCATTGATCGATTTCAGCGCAATCTCGGCCAGCTCAAAATTATTACCATTAGCGGCTACAGAATTATTGTTGCGCTTAAAAAGACTCATCCACTATATTTTAACACAAGCTCTATAAAATGTGTTATATTTTGAATATGAATAAAGACGTCATTTATATTGAGCCAGAAGACGATATTACAGATATCATCTCGAAGCTCGAAACTGCGAAAGAAAAAATCGTCGCCCTTGTTCCGCCAAAAAAGAGTACAGTCCTAAGGAGCGCCGTCAATATCAAACTAATTTCTAAAGCTGGCGCAAACGCGAGCAAAAATATTGTTCTCGTAACGACCGATCCATCAATCATCAAGCTTGCAGCCAACATCAAGATTCCTGTAACCAAAAATCTTCAGTCCGCCCCATCCATCCCAACCGAGGACGATGTCAAAGAAGAAGTGATCGAGGAAGAAATAACCGAAGACGCCATTAGCGACAAAGTCGAAGGCAAAGACGAAAAAGTTGAAGAAGAAGAGAAGACCGAGGAAGAAGAAAAAGCCGAAGAAGTCGCCAAGGAAATCGAAAAAGAAGAAGAAAAAGACGACAAGAAAGTCAACAAGCCTGAAAAAGCTCCAAAAGAGAAAAAAGAGAAAGCTGCACCAAAGAATCCAGTTCTTGCTTGGATTGTTAACAACAAAAAGTGGATCGGCATCGGCAGTGGCGTTCTTGCTCTCCTTGTCATTTTCTTGGTCTGGGCATTCGTTTTTGCTCCAGCCGTCAAAATCAACGTCGCAGTTCGCACCAATTCTAACAACTTCTCCGAAATGATTTCATTCACCAACGACCAGGCTAAAGAAGACGTCGAGTCTGGCGTATTCTATCTTGAAGAAATCAAAACCGAGCAAAAGCAAAAGGCTGAGTTCACCGCCACTGGAACCAAAAATGTCGGCGAAAAAGCCAAAGGCCAAATCACCATCATCGGCATGCTAAGAGGCGACATCAACATCAATTCCGGAACCGTTCTAAAACACAACGATCTCGTCTATTACACGACTGAGGACGCTGCACTCCTTCTTGATGATTCAACCCCATGCGAGAACAAACAAAGTGATATCGCTAGAAATGGCTGCAAGAAATCCGTCAAAATCGGCATTGTTGCAGCCGAACCAGGCGAAAAATACAACATCGAAGAAGGTGCCGGTAACTGGGTAATTAGCGCTAATGTATCTGCTTACACCGAATCTGGCGTAACCGGCGGTACCGACAAAAACGTCATCGTCGTAACCGAAGAAAACGTTGATGTTGCAAGAGGAAAAATCGCTAGCGGCAACGCCGAAAACCTCGAAGATACCAAGAAAGCCTTGAAAGAACAAGCTGGTGACCGCATCATTATCGAATCCAGCTTCAAGCAAGAAATGTCTGAACCAGAAGTTAGTCCAAAAGTTGGCGAAGAAGTCCCATCCGACACTATCCCATCAATCACCTTGACCACCACAACTTCCTACTTTGCCATCGACAAAACCAAAGTCGAAGAGTTCATCACAAACAAAGCCAAAATCCCAGAAGATCAAAAAATCTACGCCATCAACAACCCATTCATCGAGAGCTTCATGGTAACCGATTCTGCCATCACTGGCAAAATCAAAACCTCATATTCAACTGGCTCGAAGCTAACCGAGAATGACATTCTTGAAATGGTCAAAGGCAAAGGCATTGGCGACGTTCAGCACACTTTGAAATCCGTCAGTGGAGTCAGCAAAGTTTCCATCAACCAATCCTATCCATGGGTCAATACCGTCCCAACCGATAGCAACAAAATCACTATCGAACTAACAATTGAAGAAACAAACTCCCAAAACAAGGAATAACTATGAAAATTATCGGACTTGATGTCGGAGAGAAACGTATTGGCGTCGCTCGTGCCGATCTATCAACAAAAATTGCCGTCCCAGTAGGATATATCGAGGTCGACGGCACCGAGTGGGAAAAACTTAAAAAGCTAGCATTCTTAAACGGAACCAAGTTTTTCGTGCTTGGTCGCCCACGTAGCAACGAAGGGAACGAAACCAAGCAGACCCTCTTCGTCATGAACTTCGCCAAGAAACTCACTGAAGTCATCCCCGATATCAAAATCCGTTATCAAGATGAATCCTTAACTTCCGTCGAAGCCGAATCTAGATTAAAAGCTAGCAAAAAGCCATACGAAAAAGGCGACATCGACGCCGAAGCCGCGTCCATCATTCTCCAGGATTTCATTGAGACCTTCAGTGAATCAACTCAAGCAGCCAATACAAAACCAACCAATCTCGTCGAGAAACAGGTAAAAAAAACTTTACTAAACGCTAAAATCGCAGCCGAAAAGCCGAAGAAAATCGTCAAGATTGCCACTGACACCCCTCAAAAAATCATCAAAAAAGCCCGCATGAAAAAAATTCTCACTCCTATCATTATCGTATTAATTCTCGGTCTACTCGCCGCCGGTGCCGTCTTTTGGTATTTCGAATCACTCTCGCCAGTCTTCAAGAATTGCGACGACAACCGCTGCCCAGACACTGAATTTATCGTCTCCGAAGGCGACTCAATCGACCAAATCGCCGAAAAGCTCGACGAAATGGATCTCATCAGAAGCTCTTTCTTCTTCAAAATCAACCTAAAACTCAATCATCCAGACGCATCCCTAAAAACCGGCATCTATACCTTGAATAAAGGTATGTCCGCCGACGAAATCTCCACGATTCTCGCCGAAGGTTCGACCGATCCAAACGTATTCTCCTTTACAATTCTTCCAGGCGAAACCATCTTCGATGTTAAGAAAAAATTGCTCGAACACGGATACCGCACCGAAGAAATCGACGAAGCCCTCCATAAAGACTATAATTTCGAGGTTCTAAAAGACCGCCCAGCTGGCAGCTCGCTCGAAGGATATCTCTTTGGCGAAACCCACGAGTTCTACAACACCGCCAGCGTATCAGAAATTTTTGAGGTCTTCCTGAAAAACTTCGATACCGTCGCAAGAGATAATAATCTCGCCGAGAAGTTCGCCGAAAAAGGATTGAATCTCCATCAAGGAATCACCCTAGCGTCAATCGTCCAAAAAGAGGCTCATTCCGCCGACCAACCAACTGTTGCTCAAGTTTTTCTTTCTCGCCTTGCTGCTGGTTATCCACTCGGCAGTGACGTCACCGTCTCTTACGCGCTTGACGTCATCGACCCAGAACGCAAAACCTTTGACAATAATGCCGACGCTCTAAATGTCGATTCTTGCTACAACACCAGAAAAAACACCGGGCTTCCTTGTGGCCCAATCTCAAATCCAGGCCTTAATGCACTCCAGGCCGTCGCCAACCCAACAGATACGAACTACTTCTATTTCTTGACAGGGGATGACGGAAAGATGTATTATAGCTATACAGAGGACGAGCATAACCAGAAAGCCCGCGACTACTGCCAAGTCCTTTGCAACATTTCATTATGAAAAAGAAAATTGATATTGATAAGCTAAAAAGGTTCACTCTATACTTTTTAGCAGGCGCCGGAATTCTGACGTTGGTTTTTGTCGGCACGCTCGATAAAAACAACTCCAGCACCACCATCAGCCTAAGCGCCTTTAGCGAGTCCGGATTCGGCATTTCTTCTGATCAAGTCTCAGAAGCCTACCTTGTCGCAGATTTATCTAGTGCCCTTAACTTGCCTAGTGCCGAAGATGCCGCCTATCACTACGCCGCAACCAGCAGTCTTTATAGCATCGGCCAGACCTCGGAAGGTAAGATCGAAAAGGGTTATACCATTGACACCTCAAAATTCTCCCGTGGCGTTACAACTTACGTTGTCAACCCTGGCGAAAGCATGGAATATATCGCCGCCAAATTCGGTCTCACTACCGACCAAATTCGCTGGTCCAACGGACTTAAAAACACCAGCCTTAGCGCTGGAGCCACACTTTATCTCACCAAAAACGTTTCCGGCATCGTCTACACGGTTAAATCCGGCGATACTCTTGAAGGAATCGCCTCAAAATATGGCTCAACTGTCGAAAATATCCGTCACCTAAACGACATCGAAGTTACAGGCATCTCTGAGGGCATGAAAATCGCCATCGAGGGCGGTTCACTCCCAGAAACTGAACGACCAGAATACGTCCCACCTCGCCCAGTCTACACCTACAGTACCTACGGTAACACCGGTACTCGCGTCAACATTTCCATTGTTATTCCAAACGGCTTCGGCTCATATGGTGGCTACGGATGGGGCCAATGTACCAGCTGGGCTTGGTATAACCGCCAAGACCTCCCGACAAACCTCGGTAACGCTAGCTCCTGGGCCTACAATGCCGCTATGGCCGGTTTTCCAGTCGATCACAACCCTCAAGCCGGAGACATCTTCCAGCATGGCGGCGGCTGGTATGGCCACGTCGGTTATGTTGAATCTGTAAATGGTGACGGTTCAATCACCATAACCGAAGCTAACTACAACTACTACGCCGGTCGTGTCACCCGCGCAACCATCCCAGCAAATGTCGTTCCATCTTTGAATTACATCCATAGACGATAACGCTAAAAAATGTTATAATATATATATTATGTTCGTAGATACAGCGAAAGTTAATCTGAAGGCCGGCAAAGGCGGTGATGGCGCCGTTTCTTTCCGTCACGAAATCTACATCCCAAAGGGTGGACCAGATGGTGGTGATGGCGGAAAAGGTGGCGATATCATTTTTCGTGCCGACAAAGATACGAACACTCTTCTCGATTTCAAATTCTCTCCAATTCTAACCGCAGAAGACGGCAAAAACGGCTCTGGTACTCGCTCTGCTGGCCGTTCTGGCAAAGATTTAATCGTCGAAGTCCCAATCGGCACTTGCGTCTACCGTAATGTCAGCGAATCAGCATCTTCCGAAATCATTCGCGACAACGGGAGCGAACTAGCGAGCGAGCCCCATAACGATGGGCGCGAGCGAAGCGGATTGAGGAAGATGCTGATCGCAGACTTAACGAAAGACGGCCAAGAGGCGATTGTCGCCAAAGGTGGTGATGGCGGCTTCGGCAACGCTCATTTTAAATCATCCACCCGCCAAGCCCCAATTATCGCCGAAGTTGGCGAACCAGGCGAAGAGTTCGAAGCTGAGCTAGAATTAAAACTCCTAGCTGATGTTGGTCTTGTTGGATTGCCGAACGCTGGTAAATCCACTTTTCTCTCCGTTGTTTCAAATGCTAAACCAGAAATTGCTGATTATCCATTCACGACCATCACGCCAAATCTTGGCATGGCCCACATCGACGGGGGAGATCTCCTTATCGCCGACATTCCAGGCCTTATCGAAGGAGCTTCCGAAGGGAAGGGCCTAGGACATGCCTTCCTTCGCCATGTTGATCGCACCGCCGTTTTGCTTCATCTCATTGATGTTTATAACGATGATGCTGGCGAAGCCTACCAGACCATCCGCAACGAACTTGATAAGTATTCAGATTTGAAAGATCGCCAAGAGGTCATCGCGCTCACCAAATGCGAAGGTCTCGACCCTGAGATTATCAAGATGCAAGAAGCATCAATCCTCGCCAAGAATCCAAATGCTCAAATTTTCACCATTTCTTCTCAGGCTCACCAAGGGCTAACAGAGCTCCTTCGTGAACTCAAATCTCGCGTCGAAGCTTCCAGCTTCTCTGGAATAAAAGCGACGGACGCCGAAGAAGAATCAGTCTCTCCATCAGAAGTTCCAACCATCTCTCTTAATCCTTCCGAAACCAAAAATACCTGGAACATAGAGAGAACCGAAGATGGCGTATTTATCGTTAGCGGGGAAAAGATTGAGAAATTTGCCCGCCGCACCGACCTAAATAACTACGCATCCGTGAACCGCCTCCGCGACATCATGAAAAAACTCGGCATCAAATCAGAGCTCACCTCTCTTGGCGCCGAACCAGAATCCATCATTAGTATCGCCGGCAAAGAATTTACCCTGGTTGAAGACTACTAAAAAAGAGCTGCCCTGGTGGGCAGCTTTTTTATAAAGTACTTCTGGCTTTGTTGTTTAGGGAAGCGGATACGACGGAAGAAAATGCCTTCCTGTATGCTTCTCCATCAGAAGAATAATTTGAGAGTGGCTTTTTTGAGAATGCGCGAAGCAAGAATCTTCCCACCTTATCAGGTCGGAAATTTGCATGTTTCGGGTAGTCCCCAGATCCGCGCATAGCTCCAGCAGCATAATTCGTAAGCGAAGCTGCAATATCCGGATCCACAATCTTGTCGCCAAGACTATAAACCACGCCATCAACCTTATTCTTCGTAATGCCTGCGTTTGTCGAAGCAGCTTTATACTGCCTTGCTATCGCATAGATAGACAAGAACCAGCCATCCGGCTTGGTTCCACCAAACAAAGGCCAAAACCTGTGTTTCTTGAAGGGCTTCGAAATGAACATGATAATACTCATCAATACATTTATTACCCCCCTAAAAATGCTGACTGCAGAATTTCTTCTGACAGAATCCACGCCAAGATATGGACAGACATAATAGACATCCGTATCCTCGTCATTCGCAAGGATATTGCCAACCAAAGACCCAAGAGAAATGCAGATCAGAACTTTCTTTTCTGCATCATCCTTACGTATTTGACTCGCAAATTCTGCTGGATTCCAATCCTCGCCTGCGCGAAGATTCTCAACCGGCCAATCGCCGTAACTACTTTTAATTACGTCAATAAGCGGTTGGTAAAACCGTTGTTCCGTCCCAGCAAGTGCACCAGGAACCAGAAATATTTTACCTCTCATAACAATCCCTCCCTTTGGTAAAGTACAAAACTACGTTCTCCTTATATTATAGCACAAAATGCCCAAAAAATCAATACCGCACCGCTGTAGAGCGGGACAATTTTGGTATTGACAATTTAGTGTTTATGCTTTATTATAAACATAAGCTGATACGCTTCACAGGGGTTCCACTGAATTATTTAGTGGAGTGTGGAGACTTACATTAAAAACAAAAACAGCGGATTAAAACAAAACAATGTGCCCCAAGGGTGGGCGCGCATCAGCGCGAAAAAGAGACAGACGCAAGTCGTCTCTTTTTTATGTTATAATATTAGTATGAGCAAACTAGAAGATATCGTAAGTTTATGTAAACGCCGTGGATTTATTTTTCCAGGCTCCGATGTTTATGGCGGTATGGCCGGCACTTGGGACTTCGGACCTCTTGGCGTCTCTCTTAAGAAAAACATCATGGATGCATGGTGGAATTACTTCGTCGAAAAGCGCGACGACATGTATGGTGTCGACGCAGCCATCATCATGAACCCAAGAACTTGGGTCGCTTCTGGCCACACTGCAACTTTTACCGATCCACTCGTTGAATGCAAAGAATGTAAGTCTCGCTTCCGCGCCGACAAAATCGCAGACGGCATCTCCGAGTCTGTTACTACTGAAGAATTCTTGGCCACCCACACCAAGTGCCCAGTTTGTGGCAAAGAAAATTGGGGTCCAATCCGCAAGTTTAACATGATGTTCTCGACCCATGTTGGCGCCGTCCTTCCAGAAGACACTCAAGATAACCCAGAGCTCGCCGCAAAAAACATTGCCTATCTTCGCCCAGAAACCGCACAAGGTATCTTCACTAACTACAAAAATGTCATCGACACAATCTATCCAAGCTTGCCATTTGGTCTCGCCCAACAGGGAAAAGCCTTCCGTAACGAAATTTCTCCACGCGACTTTATTCTTCGCGATCGCGAATGTTCACAGATGGAAATCGAATATTTCGTACGCCCAGATTCATGGGAAGGTGAGTTTGAAAAACTTCGCGCTCTCCAGCATGATTTCCTCGAGAACGTCGTAAAACTTCCAGCCGAGAATATCCATGAATTCGAAGTTCCAGCCGAGGATCGTGCTCACTATTCTAAGCGCACTATCGACTTCATGTTTGATTATCCAAACGGCGAAGAAGAATTAATGGGCCTTGCCTATCGTACCGATTTCGACCTTTCAAACATCCAGCGCGAATCTGGCAAAAATATGGAATATCGCGATAAAAACACCGGCGAAACCTTCATTCCGCACGTTATCGAGCCATCAATCGGCGTCGAGCGTCTCTTCCTTGCTATTCTTTCTACCGCCTACACCGAAGAAGAGAACGAGGGCAAAACCCGCATCCTCCTGAAGCTTCCTGAAAATCTCGCTCCATATCATTTCTGCGTTTCACCACTCCTCAAGAACAAACCAGAGCTCGTCGAGAAAGCTCGTGCCGTCTACGATATGCTCCGCGAAAAATATGGCAATGTTACTTGGGACGATTCTGGCAACATCGGTAAACGCTACATGAAGCAAGATGAAATCGGAACTCCAAAGTGTGTCGTGATC
>JAEEGL013685038.1_pt1 | contig 17254 bp, 14 predicted proteins | sample 9134231 | NCBI WGS metagenome assembly JAEEGL01 (sample SAMN16246548, study PRJNA631951) | gut metagenome | biome: gut microbiome; feature: rumen; material: fiber-attached | host: Bos | place: Iran: Karaj | collected 2018-10
CGACTGTAAGATTATTGATGTAGTCGGCGAGGCGTTCTTTCACCAGGTTGCCGACTTGCGTAACCTCATCGGCATGCTCTGAGGTGATGGCAAAGAGGAGCTCAACGAGTTCGGCATCGGTGACGCCAGCTGGGTCGCGACGCTTGACGGCGTCGGAATACTGCGAAAGCAGAGGCTTGAGCGTGTCGATGATGCAAGTAGTTGTAACTATGCTTATGATGGAATCGATGAAAATGTCGAGTTTCGTGGTGTGCATAAATAGATTATTTAGAAACTGTTGCACGGGTAAAGTTATTTATCTGGGTGGATTGTGCAACAATGCGGAACTGAAAAAACTGGCTGACAATAAAACACACACTTGAAAAAAAGAAAAAAGAGGCATGACAGGTGATAAATATTTGCCGTCATCAAAGGCACGCGCCTTTGTTTCGTCAACCGAAAGCGGTTGCCAGCGGAGCGGCAGCAAGACAGGATAATAAACGTGCGCAATGCTGCGCAACCTAATAAGGGCGGTGGGCGGGATTTGAATATCAGCAATCAACCACATTGATAGTTACGCACGCGACTGTAAGGAGCTGCGGAAAAGGCTTGCGCAAGTTGCGCACAGCTAATCTTTAGGGGTGGTGGTCGGGGCATTCTGTGGCGGCTATAAAGGGCGAAGCCCGCTGCGGAGCGCGGGAGGGGGCGTGGACTGCAGCTCGGACGCTAGAGAAGAGGCGAAGACGATGAACCGACGCGGACGGCAGGGCGCGGAGTGAGTGAGGAGTTTTGCGTAGCACCGACGAGCGAACGACCAAGCGACAGATGCGGCATGGCGAAGGAATTGAAAATTGACAATTGAAAATTGAAAGCACACAATCAATTTGAAATGACTGAGCGAACACGTTGCGCTGCACCTACAGTAAAGAGCGAAAGCAGCAGCGCACCTCTAAGCAGATGGAGCGAACCCGCACGCTAAGCGGGCGAAGCCATGGCGGCGTAAGCACCCCCAAATTATGAACGCGGTGCCCACGAAGGCACACATTAGAGGGGTTTGGGGGGGCTGAGAGCCGCGCGAGGAGCGCTGACCCCACGCACCGACTGAGAGCGGGCAAAACAAACGAGCACCGGCTGGAGCGCAGGGACTTGTTTCGAACGCGACCCGCGCAAGACTGGCGAAGCCACCCGTAAGGGCTTGGACTTGTCGAGGGACGAAGCGGCGCAGGGAGGGGCGAGCGACGAGGACCTTATTCCCCCCCTCGAGCTGTGGTAATGGTCACTTATGGTGTAATGGTCGAATTGGGGTTCGACAGAGCGAAGCGATTAGTGTGGCTGTAAGCCACACCATGAGCGAGCGGAGGAGAATTATAGTCTGGCAACTTGCTGCGGAGCGACGATGAACGGAGCGAAGCGAAACTGAGAGAAGCGAAGTTGAGCGGAGTGTAGAGAGGAGGAACGAGCAGTGTGTTGCATACCGCTATCTACATAAGATGAATATGGAGAAATGGTAAAGTTGGCGAGATGGTAAACGGAGATGCAAGCAAGCGGCTGCGATTTGTGGCGAAGCACAATTATTTACCTATGAAAGAGAGCCACAAATGGAAAGCAGCGGTTTGCGTTGGTCGGAGGTGTAAAGGTCTTTATGAGGTGTTATACGGTGATATAGGGAAAATGGTGAATAGTGGTTATGTAATTATGTGCATACATAAATACATAAATAGATATGGCATCAAGGAATAGAGTTGTAATAGTGAATGGCGAACGGTATGTAATGCGTCTGGCGTTGGAGTTCGATGAGGTAAACGAATTATGGCGTGTGATTATTTATTACCGTCGAGGGAGCAAAAGTGAGTGGCAACGAAGCCTAAAGGGCGAAGGTCTTTACGCTGAGTTGTCGGCGAACATAACAATTGCGTGGGTAGATAGGGTGAGACGTGATTTGATGGCAGCGTGTATAAACGTGAATTGTTTTGAGTACTAACAAGAGAGATTGAGCTATGACGAGTAAGATGCAAACAGATAGGGAAAGCGACGAGAGTTGGCTGTATAGTTTTGAGGCACAATTAACCAAAAAGGAGGAACTAAAGATGTCAAGAATTACAGTGGCTTACCCCTTCGAAGCAATACAGGGGAAAGTGAACAAACAGGATTCTGCGTACTTCTGCAAGCGAAATGGCAAGACCTACTTGAACCGAGTAGTGAACACAAACACCAGTTCGCCGACTGAAGCACAGCTCAACATGCAAACGTTGTTTTCAACATGCACAAAGAACACTAACGCTATTATGGCGAATACGAGTGGCGAAGACTATGCGGCTTATAAAGCTGCTTGGCAAAGCAACTCGAGCGGCTACACGACTCTACGCGGCTATGTGTTTGCGAAAGAGTACGCAAAGCTCATAGGCTAATTCGATTGAGAATTAGCGCAAGCGGAGACGTTTGCGAAGCAAATGAGCGATGGAAGATTTTAGGCGTGACTGCATATCACGCCTTTTTTTGACTAACCTAAAATCAATATACATATGAGAAAGTTGGTCGGTGTTCTGATAAGATTGGTGGTTTTTCTTCGTCCGTCGTTGGTGAGCTGGTTTGAGGCTCATATAACGAAAGAGACGAAAGATGAGACTGAATCGAAATCGGAATAAAGTGGAAGAGAGAGTCAATTGGTTGAAAATTGGCTACTCTCTTTTTTGTTGAATATTCAAAGTGTAAAACTGATTATGAGAGAGATAGACGAAATAATAATACATTGTACAGCTACACCAGAGGGACGCGAGGTGAGTGCGGACGAGATAAGGCGATGGCACAAGGCAAAAGGCTGGCGCGACATTGGTTATCACTACATTGTGCACCTCGATGGACGAATAGAGAACGGGCGAAATATAGAGCTGGCTGGCGCTCATTGCGAGGGGCGGAACGCGCGGAGCATTGGCGTGGTATATGTAGGCGGTTTGGCAAAAGATGGCAAGACGCCGAAAGATACGCGGACAGAGAAGCAAAAAACAGCCCTGCGAACATTAGTGAGCGGATTGGCGAAGCATTTTGGGGCGAGCATTCACGGGCATAATGAGTATGCGGCGAAGGCGTGTCCGTGTTTTGATGTGAGTGAATTGAGAATTGAAAATTCGCGGGTGGGATGGGCGGGAATAAAAAACTCGAGGGCTGTCACAGTCCCCGAGTGAATTAATGTGTTAATCATAGTAATGTTGCTATGCAACGTCTTACTATTCCCCCAATAATAATCGAGCAAGTCACTAAACTCGACCATATTCTTATTAATACATAAAAAAATTTCTTTATTCTTCGGGCGCTTGCTCGGATAGGTGCAGAGCTGGGAGCTGTGCGACTAACTTGTTTGTTTCGAGCGATAACGCGATAACTGACTGCAAGAGCGAGAAGATATATGACGGATTGCGGTGCTCGATGCTCCAATCATTTGGATTGTTGCGGATGCCGCTGTCTTTGTCGGTGGTGATGGCATAACGCTCCATGATCCATTCGATGGCAGATTTGCCGTTTACAACGTAGTTGTAGGCATCGAGGGGAATGTTTTCAAGTGTTATGCGGCTGTTGTATATGATGCGAGATTTGTCGGCAACGAGTTTTCCTGCTTCATTGCGGACCTTGGCGAAAGCCATTTTTTCGACCTCAAAGTATTCTTGCGCTGCGTTGATAACATCATCTGATTCGGCGAACCAAGCGGGAGCGGAACTGAGCGAAACGGGAGGCTCTTGTTTGGTGACGATAGAAACCTCTGGGCAAGGCTTGACATCTTCGTAGTGGAGATGTAGTTCTGCGAGTGAGCGACCAATTTGGACGAATGATTTGAAATCGGAAGCGCTATCGACGATAGGAATGCGCGGGAGTGACTTTTTGAGGTCGGCGGCAAAGGTGCTGCGATACTCTGGAGAGTGAAGCAAGCCATAAACGTAGTAGAAAACATCTTCTTTGCTGATGGCGGTGCTATTGGAGCTAAGAGCATAGCGATGCTTAATCTCTTTGAGAATGTAATCGGTTATGCCATCGTGACGGAGATAGCCGTATTCATCGAAGCCATAGCGAGAGTAATCGAGCTGGTCTTCACCATCGAAGAGAGAGAGTTGCTTTTCTTCCTTTTGAGTGCGCTTCTTGAAATCTTCAAGAGATTCGTACCAATAGAGAGGAAAACACTGAGTACCTGCATTGAAACCACGATCAACTACTGAGTTTACCACAAAAGCAGAAAAACCTTTCGTTCCTCCTGCACTTGGGATACAAATCAAAAGATTTTGCATCGATGGTAATGGGAATAATTTTGTTTGCTGGTAAGTACGTTCAATTAGATCTTTTTGGTAGCAAAAGAATTGTTTACTGAATGGTCTATATAAGCTTTCACAAATGCTTCTTTTATCAAAAGTTCGTGATTTGTTGGCTTTCAAATCATTTATAAAAGAATCTGTCCATACAATTCGATGAGAGTCATATACAATTGTACTCTGATTGCCTTTTTGAATTGAATCTCTTTGCTTTTCATAAAAATCAATCATATTTAGCACACTACCCTCTAATGCATGTTTTGAAGAGTTATACATAAACACATCTTTTGCAGTAACTACACCTAAAGAGTATGTACTAAAGAAACACTTTTCTGATTCAGAGAATTTCTTTTCTGGCTGTAATGGAAAAAGTTCGTCGAAGATGCCGCCGCGCTGGTTGATCCAATCGGCTTTGGCGTTTGGAGTGATGGTGGCGGTGCCGAATTTCTTAGAAAGAACATAACCAATGTCCTTTATCTTGTTAAGTTTCTCTTCGCGCGATAGGTAGTCACCAATGTCGAGGTAGTGAATTTTTTTGTAGTCGAGGATAGCTTGTTCTTCGGCTGTAGGGATAAAAGGCTCGTTAGTTTGCGAGCATAATTTTTTTCTTAATTCAATTTTGCGACGAGCATCAAGTTTTTGAGGGTTGTTGACGAGGATGGTGATGGTGACTGGTGTTCGAGAACCACTACCAAATATTTTGCCGCCCTCTTTGCGAGAGAGTTCACCAGATGTACGTTGGTTACCGCGGAGGTTGAAGACGTAGATGTCGGAGAATTCTTTTTCGAGGCAACGGCGGAAACCGTCGGTAGCATTGCCATCGAGCCATGAGCCATTTGAGATGAATGCAACGATGCCGCCTTTGGATTTTTCTTCGTTTTCTAAGATGCGGTCGGAAGCCCAGCGGAAAGCCTTTATGTAGCTATCGTAGAGAGAGTTTTTGTTGGTAGACTGAGTTTCTTTGGCATAAGTAGCGGCAATGCGTTCGTTGAGAGCTGGGTAGTCGAGGTTTTGGGCGTTGTCGTTGGCGGATTTCTGACCTACGGAATAGGGAGGATTGCCAATGATGACGCGGATAGGTAGTTGTTTTTGTTTCTCGACTTGTTCTGAATTCTCGCGGAAGAAGCCATCACCCTGCAACTTAGTTTGACCTTTTTCGTTGAGAGGTTCGGCAAGTTGGAAAGTATCGGTTAGGCAGATGTTGTTGAAAGGCGTGTATTTATCGCCATCGGGATGGACGAAGGTATTGAACACGGTTTCGATATTGACATCGGCGATATAGTAAGAGAGGAGAACAATTTCGTTGCAATGGATTTCGTTCTTGTATTTGTAGAGCAGGTCTTCGTCGGAGATGCCTTTATTGCGGAGGTGAGTAAGGAGTTGAGTAATGAAAGTGCCTGTGCCGGTGAAAGGGTCGAGGATGTTGACACCACGGTCGGAGAGAGAGACACCAAACTCTTTTTTGAGAACGGCATCGACACTGCGAATGATGAAATTGACACATTCGACGGGAGTGTAGACGATGCCAAGCTGCTCGACGGTTTTCGGGAAAGCACCTTTGAAAAACTTCTCGTAGAGGGTTTTGATGGTGTCTTGCTTTTCGTCGAGAGAGCGAAGCGTACCACAAGTGAGGTGAACTTCATCGTAGAAAGATTCAAGGACATGACGGTCCTCGACAAAGGCTTCACCCTGAAGTTTATCGAGCATACGCTGCATAGAGCGCGAAACGGCATTATTGTTAGTAAAGTCGTATTGCGGGAATAGCGCATCGAAGAGCGGTTTAGTAACGAGCTGCTGAGCGAGGAAGGTGATTGCCTGCTGGCGGTCGATAGATGGGTTAATGTTGTATTGCAACATGTCGACGAACTCTTTGAAGTCATCGGCATATTTACCCGAATCTGCTAAATCGGAGATACGCGTAATGAAGTTTTGAGCGATGATGCCGATTTTATTGCTCCACTTTTCCCAATACATACGCTCGCCAACTTCGTCGACAACACGAGCATAGAGTTTATCGACGAAATCAAAGAGAACTGGTTCTGGGGTTATTTCAACTTGGCCTCCGCCATTACCGCCGCCGCGACCACCTTTGCCACCTCTTGGAGGTGTAGGAGAATGAACAATTTTGACGTGGTTGTAGTTATGGTTAGAGAGTTCGGCGGCGAGACGTTCATCATGTGAGCGCATAGCGTTGAGGATGTCCCACACTTTGCGGTAACGTTCGTTGTTGTCGAGTTCTTTTTTAGGGTCGGCGTCGAGGTTAACGACAATAGGAATAATGATATAGCCATATTTTTTGCCCTCGAATTTTCGCATCACACGGCCTACAGACTGAATGATGGTGATGATAGATTTCTGGCCAGCTAGGAAGATGGCAGCATCGAGAGCAGGAACGTCGACACCTTCGGAGAGACAGTTGACGTTGCAGACGATGTTAGTGCGGAGCTCGTTAGGTTCGAAATGTTCACGAAGAATATCGAGTTTGAGATTACGTTCATTAGTAGGCATATCACCACTAACGTAGTTGGCTTCTACCTCGACGAGTTTGCTGAGATATTCTTGCGCCTCTGGGTCATTCCTATAAGCTAATTTGTAAGTAAGCGGAACATTCTTGAAAGCGAGAGCAACTTCGTTGATGACATACGCTTCTGTTTTTGTTTTACTGTAGCGTTGCACATTGTCGCAAAAGGCTATGGCGGTGTGCATAGGTCGGTGCATATCTTCATCTTCGGCGAAGTCGTCGGAATGAGCGAAATGGAGCTGTTTGCTAAGTGCATCGACCGAGCCAAGAATCATGGTTTGTTGCTCTGGTGTGATGTGGTGAATCTCTTCATCTGGGTGTTCTTTTTGGTACTCCTCGAGGAACTTTCGATAGGCTTCGAGATATTCATTAGAAGCCTTGCTCTGGTCGATAGTGAGGACAATGACTTTGTAGTCGGTGAGTAGCCCTTTGTCGACGGCAGTACCAAAGCCAAGAGTATAGAAGTGTTTGCCGAAAATGGATTCATCGTCCATAGAGCAAATAACATCGCCATCGCTGAGGGCGGCTTTGCTTTTGCTGGCTTGGTTGTAGACCTTAGGCGTAGCGGTCATATAAAGGCGATGACGCGCGGATATGTAATCGCCGTTATGAATTTTTGTGAAGTTGCCTTCGTCTCTATCGGATTGAATAACAGAGGCGGTTCGGTGGGCTTCGTCGCAAATAACGAGGTCGAAAGAACCGAAAGAATTGTCGTATTTAGCGAGTAGCTTTTCTTGTGCTTTGTGAACGACATCGATGCTTTGATAAGTAGAGAAGCATACGAGTAAGCCATCGTGATTTTTGTAATATTCAATCTCACGGACAACCATATCGGCATTGGTACACGACTTGATTGGAAGTTCAGTGAGATCTTCTTTCATGTAGTCGGCTTCGTCATCGTCTTTCTTATTGATAGAGCCAGCCTGCGAATCGGAGCAAATACAAACGGCTTTGATGGGCTTTTCAGAGTTGGCATACCAAGAGTTAAGCGACTGACCTACGAGGGCGATAGATGGCGCGAGGAAGAGAACAAAGCCTTTATTCTGTAGCATATCTTGCGTAATAAAGAGCGAAGTAAGGGTTTTGCCCGTGCCACAAGCCATTACGAGCGTGCCGCGTTCGTTGTTGGCGAAATGATTCAAAGCCGCTGCTATGATAGGTTTCTGATGATTGCGAGGTTCAGCCTTAGGGCGAAGAGCCTCAGCGCCGTTTTTGCCTTTGTATAATAGTTCCCAATCGACGCGCGATTCGTTGAGGGTGTTGATGTTTACACGTACAACTTCGGGAGTTTGATTTTGGAAAGTTTCTTCAGCGTTTTTGCCGTAGCGGTTAGTGGTAGAAATCCACATACGACCAGAAAACTGTATTTTGGCATTCCCATCGTCGAAAAAGCGAGAACTATTAGCGAGGAAAGAATCGACAGCGGCTTTTTGAATGGTGGTTTTCTCGTCGTAACATTTACACTGAATAGCCCAATAACCGCCCTTATCGTCTTTTGCAACGAGGTCGATGCCCAGGTCAGAGCCGCCGAGCTGGCTACGGAATGGAAAATCGTCCCACATCCAAACAGTTGTGAAAAGATTTGTATATGTAGGGTCGGCGAGGAGCCAACGTTGCATGAGTTTTTCGAATTTGGTGCCTTTGTCTTTTTCGGTGAATGAATCACGGCAAAGAGCTAGAACATCGCTGAATGTCAACATAGTTTATTTATATGAATGTGCTTAGGTGCTCTGCAAAGTTAGCGAAAGGGAAAGAGAAAAGGGGTATGATATGCAACAAAGTGCGGTGATGTGACTAACGAACGGTAATGATTTCGTTGATGTTGGAGGTTGGATTGAGTGAGGGTTGGAAGTTGGTGAGGTTGAGTTTGGGCTGGTCGAATGCTTGTGCAGCGAGTTTGACGGAACTCATACCATACTTATCTGTTATAGAATCGAGTGCAGTCATTAGTTTGCTGGATTTGTCGAGCTGGGAGGAATCACAAAAGAGATTGAGCTGGATGCTCTGGTCGGTGGTGATATTGGAGAGTATGACACCTGCCTTTTTGTATTGCAAGCCAGAGCGATAAATAGCGTCGAGGGCTTGAATGGCTGCAGAGCAAATGACACGGCTGTCGGCTGTGGCCAGTGATAAGGCGGTTGTAGCCATGTTGCTGTATTGCTCCAAGTCCTCGCGGAAAGGGTTGGTAGATAGAAAGACCGACACGGCGAGACAAACGGAGTGTTGGTCGCGGAGTTTGCGAGCTACAGCGACGGCATAGTCGGAGATGTAGGAGCGAAGCGTGTCGAGGTTGTTTGTCATGTAGGTGAAAGTGCGCGAATGCGCAATGGACTGCTGGCGCTGAGGGTTGTCGATGCTGACGGATGGAATGCCGTGCAGCTCGTTCCAAGTGCGGACGCCGTTGATGTGTAAGCGGCGGCGCACATAAGCCTCTGGCAAGTTGTAGAGGTGCAAAGCGGTGGCGATGCCAGCGGCTTGGAGTTTGGGGGCTGAGCGGTAACCGATGCCCCAAACGTCGGCGATAGGTATCTTGGCGAGGGCGATTTCTATCTTGTCTTTAGGCAAGACACAAACGCCTTTGTAGCCTGCATAATGCTTGGCGTACCAAGTGGCGATTTTGCCGAGAGTATAGGAGAGCGAAACGCCACAACTGACGGGAATGCCTGTGCATTGCTCGATATGGCGTTTTATTTTGAGAGCAGAGGCGCGAAGCGTCTGCGGATCGTCGATTGGGAGTTCGCCAAAGAACTCATCGACGGAGTATTGTTTGAAGTTGAGAACAATATCCTGTTCGCGTACAATCTGCATGAGTCGGCGACTAATATCGACGTACTTAGGCAGATTAGCGGGAAAGACAGCAACGTTGTGGGCGTTGAGTATGTCGGTGACTTTGAAAACTGGGTCTCCACGTTTCAAGCCTAGGGCTTTAGCCTCTTTGGTGAGTGCGAGAATGATACCGCCGCCAGCTTCGTTGCAGTTGGCTACAACAACGGGCTTACCTTGCAAGTCGGGGCGCAAAGAGACCTCACACGAGGCGTAGAACGTATTGCAATCGATGTGGAGAATCATTCGAAACGGCGGCTAATATTTCTTTTTCATAACCCAAGTAACGACACCGAAAACGCGTAAGTCTTCGGGGTTGGTGACTTCGATGGGCTTATATTTGGGATTGCCAGACATAAGGAGCATACGCCCGTTAGATTGAACAATGCGCTTTAGTGCAAACTCACCTTGAAACATGCATATTGAGAGCGTTTTCTCGGATGGGAAAAGCGACCTATCGACAACGAGTAAATCACCCTCCTCGATGCCTTCATCAATCATTGAATCACCAACGACACGGACCAAATAAGATGATGCGGGATGCTTTACCAGCTCTTTGTTCAAATCAATAGGCTGCTGCATATAAGCATCATCGACAGGACACGGAAAGCCAGCGTGAACGGGAACATCTGCCATCGGTATAGATGGCGCAGTGTCGGTGGCAAGTGCGTAAAACTCAAATGGTTGACGAATATTCATAGGCTTAGAGCTTAGTGGGTGCAAATGTAGACGATATACAACAAAATAGTTAAGAGTGGAGAGTTGAAAGGACGGAACTAATTAAGAATTCATAATTGAGAAGGCTGGCGAATACGCCAGAGACGAGGACAAATAAAAAGCTCGTAAGCTATCGCAGCTCACGAGATCATTATGTTCCAAATCCAATTCGATAGTTTGAATTATCTCAATGCTATCGAATCCCTATTAAGTATGAAATACTTATACAAATATACAAAGTAATATGATATACAACTATATACGATAATAATGGGTATATTTGAAGTATGAAGAGACGAGAACAAAATAGTATACAGACAATCGCGGTATGTGGCGTGATTGTGGTTGTGTGTGTGATAGGTAGGTTGTTTTTCGGCTATGGCGCGACAACGGATAAGGATGGCGCGGCGGTGGTGAGCGATTCGGTTAGCGTAGCGACGGAGAGCGAACAAGCCGAAGAGAGCACCGAGCAGCCAAAGCAAAGCGGCGCGACGGTGTGGGTGTGCGGCGGAAGCGCTAGCGCGTGTTACCACAAGCGAAGCGACTGCAAAGGGCTTGACCTGTGCACAACAAGCGTGAAAGAGATCTCTTTAGCAGAGGCGCAAAAGAATGGGCGTAAGCCTTGCGGCTTCTGCAATGGTTGGAAAAGATAGGCACACAAAAAAGAATCATTTGCGCACTGTGAGAGTAATGCAATAAAACTGGCAGAGGAAGCGGACGGCGCTGGGCGGTAGCAGGCGCGTGTCGGCTGTGTAGCCCAACGATGCCAGATGCTCACGATGCGCAGCAATCCATTTTGACATCGTTTTGCGGCTAACGCCAGCTGCGTATGCCAATTGATACGGATAGAGAGCTGTGTAGGTAGTCTGTTCGTTTTCGTTCATGTTGGTATTGTTATAGGTTGCTTTGTGTGCTGATGGGTGCAAGTTAGTCATAATGAGAAGTTTGCTTACTCAATGGGAGGTAATAAGATGCGATAATGGTCATAGATGCATGGGATAAGGTTAGACGAGGCTGAGGGTAGGGAGATACAAGGGCGATGGTAGGTAAATAGAGAATCGGAAATTCCATAACAGAAACGATGATTTTGCGCCATTGCGCCATTGCGCTATTGCGCTAAAGTTCTATGATTGGGTTGCTTATGGTTGCTCATTGTTGTATGTATAACGTGATGTTATAAATTTGCTAAGAATTAATTTCCCAAAAGTTTAGTGTCTATGAAGAAGAAGAGAAAGACAGAATTTGATGAATGCCTAAGTATGGCAAAAGCCCTGCAGAAGCGAAAGATTGATTCACTTGATGCAAAATTGCAAATGCTCGATATGTTGTTCGAGGAAGAAATTGAAGAGGCGCGAATGGCAGGCGATAGCAAAGAGGCTCGCAAAATTTCTATAGCGTATATAGAGAAGCGCGAGCGAATGATTGAAGAGCATGAGCAAAGCGACCCGGGCAAACGGATAAAGATGAGATACTCTTCAGAGCTGTTGTTGCACCTGATAAAAGAGGCAAAAAGGACAAAAAATGACGTTCCGAATACCGTTTATGCTCAATTTTTGGCATTAGTAACTAATTATTCTTACAAAACGATAAATAATTACCTATCAAACCGCGAACCGATTGATAACACCGTATTACTTGAAAAGATAAACGACCTACTTAACCGCATGGGATTCAAAGAGATAGAAACAAAACAGAAGTAAATCCTATGATATAGTTGTAGGCACTTTTTATATAGAGTGAATTTTGAGCCGTTGCTTGTAGATAGTTGCAAGTGACGGCTTTTTTGTTAATCACTAATCATATAAAAAATAGGTAAATATGAGTGCTATTTTAGGTTACGAAGATGAGACGAAGACGGAGCGCACGCTGCTTCTGGAGATTAGAAAGAAGTTGGAAGAGCAACAACTTTGGCAAAAGGAATTTTTGAAGCCAGCCGACGTGGCAGCGATGCTTGGGGTATCGATTGACTATGTGTATCAGCTGACGGCGAAAAAGGTGCTGCCGCTGTATTGCCCGACGGGTAAACTAAAATACATAGCGAAAAGCGACCTCATGGCATTTATGCGCGGGAATAGGCAGCTGTCTGAGGCAGAAGTGCGCGAGGCAGCTAAACAAAACATAAAGAGGCGCGGGCGATGAGGTTGGCGATATTACAACGGACACACAACGGGGCAGACATATACGCATATATAGTATATGTGAGAACTGGCGTGAAAGCGAAGCTGGTGCCAACTCGCACATGCCCCGTTGTGCTGGCGAATCCGTGGGACGGTGCACGGATGTCGCTGGTGGTGCGAATACGGCCAACGCAAGGCGGCTATTTGGCGATGCACCACGACGAGAGCGGCACACTGCACGATGGAAACGTGTGGGATTTTGCCGCGAAGCATTACGGCGTGATAGGTGCAGAGCTGGACGAGGCAATAAATAACGACCTAAAACTACATTGCGGCGAAGAGTATGACGTGGCTGCGGGTGTGTATGTTAGGTCCTACACAGGGCTGTTTACTTATTATCGCAGCCCTATAAAGAACATAATCCCATATAAGGATATTACGCTGAGCGATGTGTATAAGGTGATAAAGGGGCAGTATTTTCGTAAGAGAACAGAGGAGCTGAGGCGGCTGAGCGACGATAAGGCGCGACGACAGTATAAAGCGACGATGTTCGATTACTGCACCTTTGGCGGCACGTTCGGCGAGAGACGCGCGGCGAATCTGAAAGAGCTGAGCGGCTTGATGTGCCTTGATTTTGACCATGTGCGAGATGTGGCAGAGCTGCGAGGCGCGCTGCTGTCTGATAAGACAATAGCACTGCGGCTGGTGTTTCGCTCGCCTTCGGGCGATGGGCTGAAAGCGGTGATAGATGCACAATGTGTGAACAATGAGGCTGAATATGGAGAGTATTTCGATGAGGTGTGTAGATATATGGCTGAGCGGTATGGGGTTGAGGTTGATAAGAGTGGGCGCGATGTATGTCGGGCGTGTTTCATTCCATATGACCCAGAAGCGGTGTTAATAGATAGTTGAAAATACATAATTAGCTAACAGACTGATGAACGACTATGAAAAGGAAGAGAGAGACGGCGGAAGTGGTGGCGAGCGTGGTGCGCGAGATAGTGAGCCGAGGCGCTGACATAACAATCGAATATAATAACTGGGTACGACTGGGCTTTGCTCTGGCGGATGAGTTTGGCGAAGATGGGCGAGGCTGGTTTCACGAGCTGAGTCGCCTGTATCCACATTACAGGCAAAGCGAAGCGGATAAGCAGTATACTGCGTGCCTACGCTCGAAAGGGAGCGGCGTGACGATAGCGACGTTTTTCGAGCTGGCCAAAAGTGTAGGCGTGGAGCTGAGACAATTGAAAAATGAAAATGTAAAATTGAAAATTGGAGAATCTCAAAGTTTACAAAGAGTTGAAAAAGATGGAATAAGATTGAACGCCAATAGAGAGCGTGAAGAGATGACAATAGCGAGAGAGGTGGCAGATGGTCTGCCGCCGATATTGCAAAAGATAGTGAGCCTTGCGAACTCTGACGAGGATGCCGATTTGCTATTGCTGGGGTCGATAGTGACATTTTCGGCGTGTCTGCCGAATATATACGGGACGTATGGCCAGAGGCGAGTTTATCCCAACTTATATTTATTTGTGTCGGCGCCTGCATCGGCTGGAAAAGGGCGACTGACACTGTGTAGGAGGCTTGTAGAACCAATACACTGGGCGCTCAAAGCCGAATCGGCTGCAGAGTGGAAAGACTACCAGAGGCGGCTAAAACGCTATTATGCGGCACAAAACAAAGAAGAATTAGAGATGCCGCAAGAGCCGCCGCAAAAGATGCTTATAATACCAGCAAACGCGAGTGCTACGAGCGTATTCCAAATATTGGCGGATAACAACGAATGCGGATTATTATTTGAGACAGAGGGGGACACATTAGCACAAACATTCAGAAGCGAGCACGGTAATTATTCTGACGGCTTTCGCAAAGCATTCCACCATGAGCCAATATCATACGTAAGGCGCAAGAATAAAGAGCATGTAGAGGTAAAAGAGCCACGATTGTCGGCGGTGATGAGTGGAACACCACGACAGATAGAAACGTTGATTCCTGACGCGGAAAATGGGCTTTTCAGCCGTTTTCTATACTATACGATGCAGCTAAAATTGGAATGGATAGACGTATTTGCGGAGCATAAAGACGGCACACTTGACGCCCAATTTGACGCATTAGCGCAGCGATTTTTGCGGCTGTATCATTTTTTACAGCGATCGCAAGAGATGCGCTTCATGTTATCAAAAGAGCAGCAAACGAGGCTAAACGAGGCGTTTAGCGAGATGCAGCTGCGATATGCAGAGCAGCTGGGCGAGGAGTTTGCGAGCTCAGTGCGGCGGCATGGTCTCATGACGTTCCGGATAGCGATGGTCATAACAGTGCTGCGGATGGTTGAGGGCGCTGGCTATAGTCCACTTATAGAGTGCAACGACGTGGACTTTGAGACGGCGCTAAAAATAGCGCGAGTGATGATAAAGCACGCGGCAGCGGTATTCTGTGAGCTGGCGAAGCTGCCCGAGGTGCGCATGGTGCCAGCTGACGCGATGCGGATAGCTGAGGCACTGGGCGCGGAGTTTGGGCGGCTTGATTTTTTACACAAAGCGGCGGAGCTTGGTGTAAATGTAGATACTGCGCGGCGGTATCTAAATCAGTTAGTTAAGTGCGGACGGCTCGAAAGAGTAGGACGCGGCGAGTATAAGAGAGTTGGAAATGCATAATTGGCGCAATAGCGCAATGGCGCAATGGCGCAAATACATCGGTTTTGTTAGTCTAAAAAGAGAAGGGCGGACGCTGTGAGAGCGCCCGCCTTTGTTGATTTATAGCCCAATAGTGGGAAGTTTATTAATGCTCTCGCGAGCATGCTCGTCTGTGATGTTGGCATAAAATTTAGTAGTAGTTGAGATGTTTTTATGTCCGAGTAGCTTGCTGATGGTGTAAATGTCTACACCATTGCTGGCCAGCATAACGCCGCAAGAGTGACGAGCCATGTGAAAATGTACATACTTAGTTATGCCACATTTTTTAGCGACTTGTGCGAGATCTCTATTCACCATCCAACGGTCCGAGATATTTGGAAAAACGCGCTCTGAATCTTCACCGCGCTCACCAATAACGCTGAAAACTTGCGGGTTGAGTGGTAGGCGCGTATATGCATAAGCATTGCCATCGTTATCAATTTGCGTTTTCTGCTGCGAGAATTGGATATAACCGTCTGGGGTTATCTCATTCCAGGTTAGTTTGCTAACGTCAGAATAACGGAGGCCAGTGAGACATGAGAAGAAAAACGCGCGGCGGTTGTCCTCTCGGCGCCATTCTTTTGAGTTGAATATCAAATTAATCTCATCTGGCGTGAGGTACGTAACAGGCTTGACAGGTGCTTTTATGGTCGGGAACTCTTTGAGAATGGAGTTAGGTAGAAGATTATCCTCGACGGCAAACCTTACGACACGCTTGAAGCCACAAACATAGCCCACGCGAGTAGACAGAGCAGTATCGGAGATATTTGCCAAATATTCTTGAATGTGGTGCGCGGTGAGGTTCTGTATAAGGAAGTTTGGAGAGAAGATTCGCGCACAACGCTTTCTAATACTGTTGTTCTGATTTGTGTTTACTAGCTTGTCGCAATAGTCAAAAATGGTAGCGCCATCTTTGCTGAGCGGCTTTCTGATGCTGTTGCCGCCGTAAATGATTTCGTCCTCCTTCTTGTTGCGGAGCTGCATTGCAATGCGCTCTATTTCCTTGTTACGAGCGAGTGTAGCTTTGTCGGTGCGAACTAGGTCGATGTAAAGTTGGAGATAATCATAAAAGCGTTGGCCGTTTTGACACCAATCTAGATAGTAAGAACCCTGTCCCTTGGCGAGCTTCTTGATTCTGAGTTTTACAATTTGCTTCATATTTCTTGTGTATTAGGATACTCAAATATACAAAAAAGACCGGAAACAAGAAACAAATGAGAAACACTTTTTGCAAAAAAAGAGCAAAAAAGTAGGTAACATATACAAAAGTGTGATTGCACAACGTTTCTGTAAAATGCTAATAAAGAGCTATTTAGTTGGATATGGTTGTAAATGGTTGAGGTAGGTAAAATGATAGTCCCTTTTCACGATTAATTGTAGATGTATATTGATAATCAAGTAATTAGGTGTTTTTGAGAAACAGTTTAGAAACAGTTTTGGAATATCTAGGTATGATGGGTGTTTCTTGGGTGGTTTGTTGTAGGTGGTTGAGTGTGTGTTTGTAGTGGTGTGTTGATGGTGCGAATATAAGCGCTTATTTCGACGAATAATAATATGTGTGATGCGTGGAGCTAGATGACGAATAAAGCGGCGCAAAAGGGCTAAATAAAGGGCTATTTTGTATATTTGCTGAGCTTCTGCATAACGATGCGAAGTGTATTAGGATAAAGCGGCTCGGGGCGATGCTCTGGGCCGTTTCTGTTTCTTGAGAAACGAGAAACAAAAGTGTTTCTCAGCAGCCTTCAGCGATTACGCGAGAAACGGCAAGAAACAAAAGTGTTTCTCGCCAGCCTCCAGCGATACGCGGGAAACGGCAAGAAACAAAAGTGTTTCTCGTCAGCTATTTGCGGGCGGACAACCAGAGCGGGAGGCGCTTGGCATATTCTGCCGCGGTGACCTCGTGAGTGATGCGAACGATGTCGGCGGTGGTGCGGTCCTGCGCTGCTACAAGTTCGGAAACGGAACGCGAGAGAAGCGTCTCGAGTTGAGCGACTGTAAGATTATTGATGTAGTCGGCGAGGCGTTCTTTCACCAGGTTGCCGACTTGCGTAACCTCATCGGCATGCTCTGAGGTGATGGCAAAGAGGAGCTCAACGAGTTCGGCATCGGTGACGCCAGCTGGGTCGCGAC
>JAEEGL014841786.1_pt1 | contig 17254 bp, 6 predicted proteins | sample 9134231 | NCBI WGS metagenome assembly JAEEGL01 (sample SAMN16246548, study PRJNA631951) | gut metagenome | biome: gut microbiome; feature: rumen; material: fiber-attached | host: Bos | place: Iran: Karaj | collected 2018-10
AACTTCTGATATGCGACCATATCAAAGTATCCGGTTCCTGTAAGGCCAAAGAGGATTGTCTTTTCCTCACCTGTCTCCTTGCACCTAAGCGCCTCATCGATTGCAGCTCTTATAGCATGGCTGCTCTCTGGTGCAGGAAGAATTCCTTCTACGCGAGCGAACTGCTGAGCTGCCTCAAATACAGATGTCTGCTCAACACTTCTTGCCTCCATAAGTCCATCATCATAGAGCTGTGAAAGAATCGGGCTCATGCCGTGATAACGAAGTCCTCCGGCATGGTTAGCTGAAGGGATGAAGTTACTGCCCAGTGTATACATCTTCGCAAGAGGACATACCATTCCTGTATCGCAGAAGTCGTACGCATACTTACCTCTTGTAAAGCTTGGACAGCTTGCAGGCTCTACGGCGATAATTCTATAATCCTTCTCACCACGAAGCTTCTCTCCCATAAATGGAGAAATAAGTCCGCCAAGGTTAGATCCACCACCTGCACATCCAATGATAATATCAGGAGTAACACCGTATTTATCCATTGCAGCCTTAGCTTCAAGACCAATAACTGTCTGATGAAGAAGAACCTGGTTAAGTACACTTCCAAGAACATATCTGTAGCCTTTTGTATGTGTAGCTACTTCTACAGCCTCAGAAATAGCGCAGCCAAGGCTTCCTGTTGTTCCAGGATGATCAGCATTGATCTTACGTCCGATCTCTGTCTCCATTGAAGGCGAAGGTGTTACGCTTGCACCATAAGTACGCATAACCTCACGTCTGAAAGGCTTCTGCTCATATGATACTTTAACCATATAAACCTTACAGTCGATTCCAAAATAAGCTGACGCCATAGAAAGAGCTGTTCCCCACTGACCTGCTCCTGTCTCTGTTGTAACGCCCTTAAGTCCCTGCTTCTTGGCATAATATGCCTGAACAATAGCAGAATTAAGCTTGTGTGATCCGCTTGTATTGTTACCTTCAAATTTGTAGTAGATCTTGGCAGGTGTGCCGAGAGCCTTCTCAAGGAAATATGCTCTTACAAGAGGTGATGGTCTGTACATCTTGTAGAAGTCCATGATCTCTTCAGGAATATCGATATAAGGTGTTGTATTATCGAGTTCCTGCTTGATAAGCTCATCACAGAATACCGGTCTCAAATCTTCGAAGCCCATTGGCTGAAGTGTGCCTGGATTAAGAAGTGGAGCGGGCTTGTTCTTCATATCTGCCCTGACGTTGTACCACTGTCTCGGTATCTCATCCTCACTGAGGTAAATCTTGTACGGAATTTTCTTCTCTTCGTTCATATAACCCTCCCTTTTTTAAGCAATAATAAGGAGACAGTACTAAAGTATGTCTCCTTATAAATGTTTTTAGCACTTTAAATAATTAAAGCACACCCGTCCCCCTATGTCAATGTGGCCTTAGAATTTAAACTTATTAACCTCACCGTCGAGGGTCTGAGCAATCTGAGCGTTCTCGTTGGCAACCTTACGATTTGCCTTCATGTTATCAGACATATCAGTAACAGCCATTGATACATCTCCGATTCCCTTTGCACTTTCGTCTACTGCGATGGCAACATCGCCCATTGTCTGGGAAAGGAAATCCATGGAATCTTCGATGTTCTTGGATGCCTGCTCGAAGCCTTTGAGCATCTCTGCGATCTTCTGGGCATCTTCCTGATACTGTGTTCCTGTATCGCTGAGCTGCTGATAACCTGCGATAGTCTTATCTCTTACAAAGTCGACCATCTTGGTTGCCTCTTCAGCAAGTCCTCTAACATTTCCGATAACCTCATCAGAAATAACCTGGATCTTTTTAGCTGTTTCAGCTGAACTTGTAGCCAGTCCACTGATCTCTTCAGCAACGACTGCGAAGCCTTTGCCGTGTTCACCTGCTCTGGCCGCCTCAATGCTGGCATTAAGTGACAAAAGATTTGTCTGAGATGCGATCTCAAGGATTGTCTGAGTAAGTCCGCTGATACCTTCAACGGCTTTGGATCTCTCGATTTTCTCGTTGAGGCTGGTTGTCATATCATCCGCAGCACGCCTTGCTTCCTCTGTCTCTTCCTCAGCATGCTTTCTCATTTCCATAGCACGATTTTCCATCTCGCCTGCATATCCGGTTCCGCTCTGGACACTTGTGAACATGTCTTCTACATCGTCTTTGATCTTGTTTGCAGAAGCCTGAACCTGCTGAAGTGAAGCAGCTGACTCTTCCATAGAAGCACTCATCTCTTCCATTGTCGCAGCAACTCCATCGAGCTGATCATTAGTCTTGATCGTAGAATCGAGCGCAACATCAACAGAGCCTGAGAGCTTATTGGAGCTGTCTGAGATGGAACTTACAACGCCCCTGATATGCTCAAGAAGTTCGTTGATACTCTTAGCAATATCAGAAACTTCGTCATTGCCCTTAACTTCGATATGCTGTGTGAGGTCACCGTCATTCTCCACAAGGTCTCTGACCTTATCATGTACTTTACCAAGTCCGTATAGGATTCCGTTTGCAAGAATGATAGCTACGCCTACCGAAACAATCGCAAGGACAACGCCAATGATAATGATTCTCTTTACAATAGCACTGAGTGAAGTCATAACATCATCAACGATATAATCAAGTCCCAGAAGACCTACAGTGTTTCCGTCTTTGTTTTTGACCGGTGCATAAGCTGTTAAGAAGTAGTGTCCATCAGGGCTTTCTTTTATAACGCCGTTGACCGTTCCTTCAGATTTAAGTGCAGCCTGCATCTCAGCTGCGTATTCATTCTCAACAGGATTACCTATTGCATAGCCGCTGCTATCAGGGCGTGATAGATAAACAAGGTTTCCGCCCCTCTCGCCTACTGTAAAAATGTCGTAGATATTTGCTCTCTCATTTACCTTAGCCATCTCATCCTTAATAACTGTATTGGCATAGCTGTTGTCATAGCCTGTATCAAGGAGTCCCAAGAGGTTACCGTTGATCTCGTGGGCTGCCAGCTTGGTTACCGCGAGAGTATCTGTAGATGCAGTTTCCAAAAAACTGTTATGTACATATCCGTAAATTGCAATTCCCATTACAGCACAGATAAGCACGTTTAAAAGAATCATCCCAATGATGAGCTTCATCTTTATACTAAATCTCATTCCTCGTTTTTCGTTCATGTTAGGGCCTCCTTATTCAGCGTTCAAGGAATCAACGATTGCCTGCGACATATAACTTCCGTTAGCAGCTTCAAAGTCTGCATATGCTGCGTTAATATCCACTCCGTCAACGACCACTTTCTTTACCAGCTCTTTTTTGAGCGCCATCAGGTCCTCATTATAGAGTGAAAAAGCTTCTGTACTGTATGGAAGGTCAGCCATCTTACTGTTTGCGTTAAAAAGACTTGCTGCCTCAGCCTGTTTTTCAGTAATGCTGTCGCCGCCCGGATCATTTGTAAGCGGCACTACCGCAAGCATATGGTCGATGTGGTTCTTGGCGAACTTGTCTGATATAGGGCTGTAAGTCCAAAGAATTTCAACATCGCCGTCATCGAGCATGGTCTCAAGGAAGTACTTGTAAACGCCTTCCGGATCCTTACATGTAGAAGTGATACACCATACAGGTGCAACTCTTTCGAGGTACGTACCGGTCTCAGCAAGCGGCGCCATGGCAACAAGCTCATTATCAACCTCTGCCTCTTTTAACTTATTGGCAAGAGTCTGTGCCCATGTACCTGCCCAGTATGTGAACACGCCGTACTCGTTGGCATAGTACTTGTCACGGCAGGCTCCTGTACCGTTTTCGGCTATATCCTTGTCGATATAGCCCTTAGAATAGGCATCCGTAAGCCTTTGGAGCGCGCCTTTCATGGAATCCTCCAGGAATCCGTCAGCCCAGGTACCGTCATCTTTTTGATAAAAAGATGGATAGGCATCCTGATAGAACTCCGGAAGATAGTTGGTATATGGTGCTTCTCCGTTTATAAGGCCTGCTGCCGATACCCCAAAGGTATCCCCGTTTACACCATTTCCGTCAGGGTCCTTGTTGGTAAAGGCATCCAGCATCTTTATGTACTCATCATAATTTGTGGGAACCGACATCCCGACATTATCAAGCCACGCTTTCTTAATATAGGTAACGCAGCCATTTCCTCTTGTTGGTGTAATGCCGTAGAGTTTTCCCTTTATTCTGATGCCATCAATAAGTGATGAATTACCTGCTGCCGCTATTCTGCTCTCAAGCTCAGAACCTTTATAATATGGCGAGATATCAGCCAAAAGATCCTGCGCAGCATATTCGGTGTAGTAGGTTGAGTTCAAAAGAACTACATCAGGAAGGTCTCCTGATTCGAAAACCTTCGTAACCTCCTCATAGTACACATCATGCTCAGGCTGGATGATAACAAGGTCGATGCCTGTCAGAGCTTCCCACCTTGCCTCAAACTCATCTCTTCCATTCTCAAGCGTAATAACCGTTCCATCAACCATCATCGTTATCTGTGACGGTTTTTGTCCTGATGCAGGCAATGCTAATGTCGGAGTCCCGATCGTTGCGCTTTGCACGCCGCTGCTACACCCTCCAAGAACAGGTAAGAGCAGGAGCAGTGCCATTGTCCGTAGTATTTTCTGTCTTCCCATAGCGCCTCCTAACTAAAATATTGCATCATTATGCAGGTATAAAAATAAGAGATAATTCACATTTTTCAACATGAATTATCTCTTATTTGCGCTTAAAATAATAGCGATATTACGATTATTTTAGCATTTTTATTCATTTTTTAGATACCAAAAACTGTTATCTGATGTCTACTCCCATAAGCCTGTTATAAACCTTCTGAGCAGAATCATTATCCTGTTTTCCTATGCAGTCTTTACATCCGATAGCAGCAAGAAGAAGTGAAGCTTTAACAAACTGTAAAGGATCTGTACCAAATGGGCTTGCGCTCTGCATGAGGGTCTGAACAATATTCCAGCCGACATAGGAAGCCTGCTCTGAGAAGTCCTTGAAACCATATGCTTTTCTGAACAGCTCGGCATTGCTCATCTTCTTCAGAGGTTCAGCATGCTCCATTGTAATATCACAACCATCGAGTATCTCCCTTGATCCGGTATCCTTTCTATGGTTCTGATCATGAATGATCTTGTTGAAATTTGCACCTCTGAGATTCTGTATTTCTTTTCCAAGAGGTCCATTATCGGCGAAGTATTTCTCCATCATCTTCTTGTCGACACATACACTGGTAATAAAGCGTGCCACATGGAAAATCTCAGAAATAGCCGCTCTTATTCCGAATACAAAGTAGTTGGTAAGAGCCTGGACTCCAAAGCTGCTTCCGGAAAGTACATTGATACAGTCAGTTGCAGTTGAAAGAATATCCTGATAATTAGCGCCCTTTACTGTCACATTTGCAACTTCATTAAGTATCCAGTCCTTATTGAGCTTATTGTCCTGTGTGACAAGCTGCTGATCCTTATTCTGGAATCTACTGCCATCCGCAATTTTCTTGTTAGCCTCTTTTTCGAGTTCTTCTTCATTTTCCACCGGATTATCGATTGATAATATATTGCTCACATCTTTTGTAATATTGAAGATGCCTGAAAGTCCTGAAGCAGTCTGCTGTAAACTTTCTCCTGCAATTGCGGTTCCGGCCTGAGCTGCCGCGCTTACCATGGAAAGTGCTGAAGATACAGCAGAAACTCCTACGCCGCCTAAACCTGCATATCCAAGATAATCGGTAGTAGCATTCTTGCTGACAGCCGGTTTAACTATTCCGGTGTCGAGCATCTTATTCTTCATCTCGGGACTGAGACACATCATCATTATTCTCTGTCCAAAGCCATATCCCGGAATTGCGCCCTCGAGCTCTGCTCTTACTCTTCTTCCAAAGAACCTTGTTAATCTGTAACCGGAGCGATACATGTTCTTTCTAAGGAACTGATAGTTGTACATGAATCGTCCATACTTGTTGATATCACCGGCTGCACGATATGACTCTGCGTTGCCAACAAGGAGTTTTCTCTCACCTTCTGTCTTCTTGGCAAACTTAATGGCATTAGCAAACAGCTCCCAATCCACGCCGCTGCTTCTTGTTCCGATATATGCGAAGTTGAAGATTTTCTGGCCTTCCATCATACCGACGAAAGTCTTTGCCTTAAGCTCATCAGTTGTATCAGAAACCTGTGTTGAAATAAGGCTCTTCATTGCATCACGGACATCATACTGAGTCGTTGCAAGAACATTTTGAGCTCCCGGAACAGCGAGGTGATCGATGTAATAATCAGCAAGCTTATTTCTGCCAACCTCATTTACATATCTGTTTTCATTCTGTCCGATAGCGGTAGTAAACCTGCCATCCTTGGAAATATCCAATATATCCCTATGCTTTAATGCGTGGATAACAAGCATTTTCTCGTTTTCGGAAAGTCCCTGATATGCTGAGATCAGCGGTATCGCGGTATCCTGATTCTTCTTAGCTTCTCTGCAGAGGAAATCCCTGAAGTAATCATTATGATTGGTAAGTTCATCCTTGAACATTTCCTCAATCTCTTTTCCAAGCATTTTGGCATTGATGTTTGGTGCATTCTCATCCATTGTATGCTCTACAGTCTGTCTGCACATCTGGATTCTAAGGTTTTCTTTCTCGGTTTCCTCAACCAGACTCATCGCCCTCTCAAGAAGCTTCCAGTCAACTTTAGTCTTACGTTCCAATGCCTCCTTAGCAAAGCATTCCTTCGTTATAGGAGTGTTTTCCAGGTCAATATCGTCTCGCAGCTGATAGCTGAACAGAGTTTCGGCTGCTTTCAGGAACATGTTGTTTTTCACGGAACCACTCAGATCGGCAATAAATTTCTTATCAATTCCGTCAGCAGGCAGGAAGTTACTTTTGAGAATATCTCTTCGCTCTGCATTGACATGACCAACCCTTCTCAACATGAATGCATCCCACTTACCTGCGGCTGTTGTATAGTCACACGCTGTTCTGTCCTGTAGAACATGGATAAGCATATACATCTGAACATTGTTGTACTTGCCAAGCTTCTCTGCAATCGCACTGACACTCTTGTCCTCTTTGACCTCAGATTTTGCAAAGTTCGCAAAGAAATCCCTAAAGGTCGCTGCGCCATAGAACTTACCTGTATTAAGCACAGAATCAACAGCACTCTGTTCCGAAGACTTTCCGGCCATAGTCCTTCCGAGCTCTCCTGTGTATCTTCCATCAGAGAGCTTCGCAAAGTCTTTTTCTCTGAGTTCATTCTTTTTGACTGCGCAGAACTGGGTGTACTTGAAGGCCTTTTCAAACATCGTCTTGGAGACTCTTCTAAAGCCGGTCTTCTTGTCGGTCTTCATGAGTCTTCTCATAACGAGGTTATAGTCAATCTTAGGACTGAACTCATCACCATACAGATAAGCTGCAATCTGTTTCTGAATTTCAACCTCGTTCTGATTTTCCTTTATCTTGTCCTTCAATGCTTCATTGGATGTGAGCCTTTCGTTTTCGGTCATACCGATATCAGGGAATGTAAGTACAATTGCAAATACTTTCTGTTCCTCGACAGTGAGGCTATTGTACATCTTGACAATATCCTCCTTGCCACACATAGTGATCTCTTTCTCAACATCCTCTCTGGTGAACTTTTGTGAAGAAAGAAGTTTTTCTTCCGCAGTTACCATGTCGCTTGAAACCCTCTGCATGAGAGTATTTGAATCAGGCAGATAGCTAAGGTTCAACTCCCTGATCTTATCAGCACTCAGGTCATTTCTTCCCTCAACACCGTCTCCTATAAGCTTAGATATCTGTTCTGTAATATTCTTTTTAAACTGGTCTAAATCCGACTCTGCCTGAAGAGCCTCATAGATATCCTTCTTGAAATATTCAAAGAGTCCAAAGTTAACTCGAAGCTCCGTAGAAGCATCCTTGATACATAAAGCACATGCATCAACAAGCTCATAGTACTTTCTCTTTTTGTCGCAAAGAAGTATGAACTCTTCCTTTTTCATGGTATAACGAGCCATATTTATCTCTTCCATGAAATCATCATAATCTCTCTGCGCAAAAGCTGACTCAGGTCTTGGAATACTTATTGCCTTTGTTCTTGCCTTAAGTTCCTCCGCGATCTCTTTTATATCGCCCTCATGGGTTCCATCAAGTTTTAGATCAATCCTTGAGGCATTCTGAGCAAAGGCAAATACCATTGCCTTCTTGATATCCTCTTCATCTGTTAAGCCGCCTTTTTCCTTTAGCGCCTTATTGAGGTTTATGAGACTGTTTTTAACAGTTCCAAGTTCTACCTTCAGATTACTTTCTTTATCCAGACCAAACGCAATAGCTCTTTCAACAAGGAGTCCCTTGATAAATTCCTGATCTACTCCGTCTTCGTTGATCACAATATTTTTGTCAACAAATTTTCTTGCCTTCTTGAGACTGTCTTCATTAACATTCTTTGGTACTGCCTGATATGCAATAAGTCCTATTGAACCAAGAGCATCCTTCTGTTCTCTGTAGTCGACAAATTCCTTGAGGTACTCATTCTCAAGCATCTTGCCCTGGTTCTTCTTTATCTGGATATCAAGTCTTACTGCATCCTTCGTATCAAGAAGACTTCTGTCAGAGTAAATATTGGCATTTCTCTCAAGCCCCTGTGCGTGCTTGTATTCCTTGAATTTTTCAAGCAAAGTAGCCTTGAACTGTTCAGGAGTACTGTTAAATGCATGAGGCTTAAGTATCTGCATCAAGAGACTGTAGTCAGCATATACTATATCGTCCTTGGTAGGTGCTTTTCCCTTCTTTGCTTTTTCCTCCATTTGGCGCAGAACAGCCATGGAGCCCATGTCCTTCTTTATCTTGGCTATTTGTTCGCCTTCAACAAGAAGATCTGAAATCTCTTTGAGAAGTGCATCATCTTCAGGATTTGATGTATATCCTTTGATATTTTCTGACTGACCAAGCTTATCCAGCGTCTTGTTATGATACGATACTTCAGTAATCTCGTTCTTCAGATTTTCGAGAATCTTAATGTTCTCCTTATACTGCTGATCGATCTTCTTTACAGCCTCGAACATATCCTTCTGGCTATACAAAAGAGTAAAGTTTGCAGGATCAGCTGCAAGTATAATGGACATCTTCTGGAGAATTGTTCCCTGCTTATCGGATTTATCAATTCCCGCCTTGGTCATATCTGTCTGAACAGCATTAAGTATATCTACAATGCTCGTTTTCTTTTGAACCTTATTATACATAAATGCATTGTAGTAGTTGCCAATTGATTTTTCCCACGCTTCCGTGTCCCATTGCTCGCGGTTCTTGAAATCCGACCAGTTCGACATGATGTACTGCTCGCTGATAGGCTTTGATCCCCTGTAGTCCTTGTTGTTGAAGACATCGAGACCTTTTCCGAAGATTCTGTCCTGCTCCTTCATGAAGTCTACAAATTCGTCATCAGAAAGAGTCATGATCTTGTTCCAGGTAGCCTGATCCTTCATCATGAAATCTCTTACGATCCTAAATTTGCCCTTCTGTTCATCGGTTCCATAATTATCGATGTAGTCTCTTCTTGCCTTATAGATATCACCAAGCTCTTTGCTCTTATCGCGGACTTCTTGTGTCTTCGCATCAGTGCCATACAGTACAAGTAATCTGTTTATCAGCTCCATACCATTTTCAACACCGAATTTACGAATATTCTCAGCCTTAGCTTCCGCAGTATCAACATCTGAAAGACCTGCAATTACAGGCTTTAACTTTGCGATGATCTCATTCTGCTTGGCCTTATCAATCTTGCAGTAATCAAGTGCTTTCTGAACGCCTTCTCTTCTTCTGGCAATCTCCAGACTCTTATTTACGATCTCAGTTGCATATTGCTCATTTTCTGATTTAAGGAATACGCTTTCACCCGCACCGCCTGCTTCAAAATACTCCTTACCGAAGCCATACATAAGGATCTCACCGATACAGTCAGAAAACGTGAGTTTTTTCTCATGAGGATCTTCCTCTGCTATTTCCTTAAAGATATCCTTAACTGCTTTCAGCGCACCCAGGTCAGATCTGTTTATAAGATCACCAACTACAAATTTGGATTTTTTTAAAGAACTTATACTGGAGCTATCAGCTACCCACTTGGTCGGTTCGTTTGGTATCTTTTCTTCTGTAAGGATCATTTTGTCTAATATCTTACCAAGAGCAGTGATATCCTTCAGATTCTGAGCAGGTTTTTTCTGATTCTTTTTTTCGATATTAGTGATGAATACATTTAAGATACGTGTAAATTTTGCTTCAAAATCATATTTGTATTTATTGCCCGTGTCATAAGTATGGAGTCTGCTCCACAGTTTCTGGGCATAAGCCAGTTTCTTTACCCTGTCGTTCTGGTTGATCATCTTGCCCTGAACGTCCAGATAATTGAACTTCAAGCTGACTTCATCAGGTTTTTCATCAGACTGCAAAATCGCGTCGAGGCGCATCTTGTCAACCTGCTGAGACTTTAGAGCTTCTTCTTTGTATCTCACAAGATTTGCAGTAAAGATTTCACTGTTCATGTTGCCGGAGAAGAAATCCTTAAGGAGCTTTTTCTTAACTCCATAAATATCTCCACCGCCCTGTCCACTCATTCTCCATTCATCAAGAAGGAGTCTTGTCTGTGCTTTAGACTTATCAGCATTTTCACCCGGAATTGTAAGAATAGCCTTAATATCAGCAAAGAACTGAGAATAGTCGATAAGTCCCAGTTTGCCCACCTGCTCGATACTTCTGACATCTTCCAGATAAGGATACAGCGCATGGAGGGCGCTGTTCTCATTTTCAAGTTCTTCCGCAAGAACATCGATAAAGAGCGCCCTGTCATCTTTGCTCTTAAAAATACGTGCAAGGGCAGGATCAGAGAATATCTGATTATTAATATCATCATTGATCACTTTGATACTTGTCTTAGGCGGATCAATGACCGCATTCTTATTAAGACCATCAGTGAATTCCTCCCTGGTGATCATCTTATCATAAAAGTCCTTCAGCTCATCTGTTTTGCCCTCATTCTCAATCTTCTGACGGGTTCTGAAATTATTTTCCAACTGAGTGACAAGCGCTTCTGTGAGCTTGCTCTTCATATCATTGAGCTTTTTATCCGCATCTTCTTTCTTGTACTTGCCCTTTGTAAAATCATCCTGAAATACTTTGAGCCATTCAGTCTCAAAGTAATTCTCGAACATATCCCACTGAGCTTTAGTAAGCTTTAACCTGTCATTTGTATATAGCTTACCTACGTTTTGGATCTTGTCCCTAAGCTCCTGAGAAGTTACATAGTTCTTAAGGAAGTCCTTAATACTTCCTTGATACAGCGCTTTGATGCTGTCCATGATCTTGTGGGTCTTCTTTTCGGTTTCTTCCCTCTTGTTAGCCTGCTCCTTGCTTACCTTGTACCCCTTGGGCTTAAGATAATACTGATCAATTTTACCGTCCTTTGTCATCTGGGCAGCAACTAATCTCTCAATCTTTATACTCAACCTCGATGGCAAACCTGTGCGGGCAAATTTCCTATCCCAGCTCCTCTGTATTTCTGCAGCATGGCCACTATAAGCCATAATGTGATCGATAGTATATTCAACAATGTCCTGAGATACCATGCTGTAGCCGAGAAGATAATCAGCACCAAGTCTCTTTATGATATCTCGCTTCAGCTCAGCTTTGGCGGTATCGCAGATTCCCATAAGGCTTATCTTTCTGTCGATAACAGCTATGTTGTCCTTGACGTTCGCCTTGATCTTCTCTAAGGTTTCTTTGAAAGCATTATCTGTAGTACCATAATCAGCTGAATTACTAAGGAGTTTCTGAACAGCATTCGTAAGGATATTGCCTTCCTTAACCTCTTTTTTCTTATCCTTATCTTTCTCCAGGATCTGATTCTTGGCTTTTTCCTCCTGCTCTTCCTTGTCCAATGGCTCGCCAAGCAAAAGATCCTGTATGGACTTGTTGGCCCAAAGGTCAGAAAGGTAGAGTGTATTCGTGTAGAAATCGAGTTTGAGGGCTTCATTGATAGCCTTCATTATCGCCTTCTGCCTGTTTTGCGCAGCCTTATATATAGGCTTGTCAAAGAAATCCTTCAGAAGCGCATTATTCTTCAGAAGTTCCTTGAAGTTGAACTTGGCAGTGAGAAGCATTCCAAAATGATTCTGCTTGAGATGCTCAATATAGTCCTGCTTCATTCTCGGTATGTAATTAAACCTCTTGCCAATTGATGTCTTCGGAAGCTCATCATTGAGCACTTTCAGGTTATGATTAAGATTACTGTTAAGGGCAATGATATATCTCTTTGCTTCAGCTCCTCTGAGGCTCTGGATCTGAGGATTATTCTTCATTACATTAAGGACAAGTTCTTTATAATCCCTGACAATCCAGGTTTCCATCTTCATATCCTTGTCATCGACATGCTCAGTTCCGACTATATCTTCCTCTATATATCTTTCCCACTCTTCATAAATCTCTTGCTGTATTAACGCCGGGTCTTTTTCCTCGATGACAATCTTTTCCTGATTTTCGTCTTTCTTATCTAACTGTTCCTCTTCTTTCTTTTTCTCTACCTTTAGTCCTGAAGGCTGATTTTCATTTAATATCCTATTATTTTCGTCAATTATTCTCTTATTTACATCATTCAAAGAAGTATTATCTGAAGCGATCTCTTCTCTGTTTCTACGAATTGCATCGGCGTAAGCAGCTGACATATCTCTGATGTTTCTTATACGCTCCACCATCTGCTTGTTCATGATATCGTAGTTATTTGCTTTTCTTTCAAGGTCTTCATTGAACCAGTATGATTTCAGACCGTCCGAAACAGTATATCCGGCAAATCTGTTGAGTGCATCATAAAAGATCTTCGAAGTTGCTGCCGTAAGGAGCACAAAGGCTTCTCTTATATTCTCCTCAGGCTTGAAATCATTGTACTTGTTTCGAAGAAGTTCATTATCATTCAGCTGTATAATACTGTACATTTCTTGAGGGATATCAATACCGACTTTGCGGGCAATCGTCGTCAACGCTGTTGCCTTGCTGGTGATAAATGGCTTCCAATTCGCACTTATATCCTTAGAACCGGTTATCACTTCTTTTCCGTTAACAACTTCAACAATATCCTCAGCAAAAGGCTTTGTTGATTGCTCCATGACTTCCTTGAAGAGCTTGCTCAAATCTTTTAAATCGTGGGCGCCTTCACCTTCGAGCCTCTTTACCTTTGTCTCCAGTTCGGTCTTATGGTCTTCATTTTTCTCAAAAATCTGATTTGTCGCTTCAACATTGTCTTCGAAGATTTCCTGATCTGCAGCTATCTTGCCTGTTTTTTCAGCTTTTTTACTTCTATTCTTGGCTTCCTTCTCCTGAGCTTTCTTTCTCTCTTCCGCTCTCTTATCTTCAACAATTATGTATCTGTCAAGGATCTCATCAAATCTATCCAGTTCCAGAGTCTTAGCATTAAAGTCATTGTGAATATTCCAAATGGCATCAGTCGCAAGCCTACTGTTAAGTTCAGTAAGATATTCGGTGTTATTGATGACTTTATTTTCTATGTCCTGATTCTGAAGGTTTTGGTTTTCAGAGTTCTGATTCTCAGGATTCTGCTGATTTAATTTCTCCTGCTCCATCTTCGCAAACTGCGAAGTTGTATTTTTTATTTGGTCATCAAGCTCTTTTTCTCTGGCCGCTTTGTAGGCATTGAACTTAGCCAGAAGTGCTTCATGCTCTTCAACCAGTTTTGCTGCGTTTTTTACTCTTTTTTTCTGTTTGCTGAACCATGCTCTCCTTTTGCTGGCCTTTTTACAGCCATTAAGACCTTCCGGTCCCTTACTGAGGATTCTCTGTTCTCTTGCAAGCCTAATCAAAGGGAGATTTTCAAAAGTCGTAGTCTGCTTGAGATAATCTTCCATATCCTGGACATCGCCCAAATACTCAGCATCCTCCAGCCTTAGTCCTGCTTCAACATTTCCTTTATTGATCAGCTGCTCCTCATTTATTTTTTTTGCTTTATCAAGAATATTTTTGGAGATTACATCATTTTTGCTCTGAAACAGATCCTTATTTTGATTGCTTTTTGTCTTTTTTTGGTTAAAATGTTCAATCATTCCGTTACCTCCTCAGTGCATCTGCAAGCTTAAGCTGCTCAATATATTTTCCAAGATTAAACTCCGCATCGGCGGTGATAAACTCGGAGGTTACAGGTTTTTCAAAAATAGTATCCAAAACCTTTTCCAGCTTTTCATTTACAGCTACAAAAGTAATGTAATCCGGTATTTCCGAGCTTCCGTTAGCATTCTCAACAGCAAAAGCAAGGAACCTTCGAATAAGCTTATCTTCGTCTGCTGCAGTGTAAAGATCTGTAACAATCACTTCAGTTCTGTCCATATTTTCCTGGGCAAGCATCAGCGCATCTATCTTCCCGTCCTCTCCGATAGCTACCACGCTAAGCTCTTTATTGGCTCTTAATATGTCGTGCGCAGAAATTGAGGATTCTTTGACCTCCTCCATGGCTTTTATTACTTCGCTGACACTTCCCTCATTGAGGTTTCTCATCGTGCCCTTATATGAGCCCATTTTCTTGGATGAGAGTTTCTTATATACTGTCTCAAACGGAAGATCAAACTCTTTCATTGAGCTAAGTCCAATGTCAAATCCATGACTGCTAAAGAGGTTGGCAAGCTCCTGTCCGTAGTCACCATAGTATTCAAAAAGCGCAGTCAGCATAGACTCCGGCTTGGACTCCGAAATATATTTATCAAGGAACAGTTCCAGCATTTTAGCCCCATAGCCGTTGCCCTGATAGAGGTCAGGAATCATGAAATAGCTGATCTCACTGATACCTTCATATTCGGTTATTTCCATAAATCCTAAATATTTGCCTTCGTCCTCAAGCGCATACCAGATGCGGAGCTCTCCTTCTCCGGGATCACTGGCAGGCAAGTCATTTAATTCCGCTTCATATAAAGATATTTCCATCAGTTCCACAGCTTTTTCCTCCTTGTGCAATAATATTTCAGTAAAATAAAAAAAAGATAATTCATAATCTACCATTATGAATTATCTCTTACCTAAAAATATTTGTGTAGCGATATAACGATAATTTTAGTCTTTTTATTGATTTTTAAGATATCGGAAAAGCGGCTGTTTTTAAGGGGCCAAGCAAATCCTCGGGTACAAAAAGAGAACCATATCCAACGCCAAGATCTATGCCCACTTTATTGGTTCCGTGAAAATCTGAACCACCGCTTACAAGAAGTCCATGCTTTGCAGCAAGTTCTTTTATCTGCCTCTCCTCGTATGCTTCATAAGTCGTGTAGATGGCTTCGATTCCCTTAAGGCCGACTTCCTTGAGTCTTACGACCAGTGCCTCCAGCTTGGCATCGCTCATATGGTAAAGCACCGGGTGCGCCAGTATCGGCACTCCGCCGTTTTCAAGGATTAGCTCGATCGCCATCTCAGGAGTGATATTCTCCCTTGGCACAAAGTACGGGCAGTTGTCGCCGATGTATTTGTCAAAGGCCTCCTGCCTTGTCTTGATGTAGCCCTTCTCCAGCATGAACTTCGCATAGTGCGCTCTTGTGATAGCCGTATTCGGAAACGCCTCAGTGAGCTCCTCATATGTCATGGAAAGCCCGCCCTCTGTAAGTTTATTACACATCTTTATGTTGCGCTCAACTCTGGCATTCTTGAAGGTCTCAAGCTTGTCCTTAAATGCCTGATCCTTGGTGTTGATGTAAAGACCTACCACATGTATGTCTTTGCCCTCATTCACAGTGGAGAACTCAATTCCCGGGATGACCTCCATATCAGGATATTTCCCCCTGCCATAGCCCACCGCATCATCGTCTCCGTCAATGGTGTCGTGATCGGTCAGCGCCACCGCAGCCAGGCCCTTTTCGTGTGCATAATCTATCAGCTCGTGCACGGTGTATGAACCATCCGAGCAGGTTGAATGTGTGTGCAAATCAATTCGTCTCATAGTTAGCTCCTATATTAGTTTGGAACGAAATATCCGTCCCCGATGTTCCAAATCTAAATCGCCCCCAAAATAAATTCTGCAAGACCATCGTGGTTGTTATCAAGTTCCGTGATCACATCTGCGCAGGACTTCACAAGGTCTGTCGCATTAGCCATTGCGATTCCGCAGCCTGCTGCCTCGATCATGGAAATATCATTCTGCTCATCGCCGGCAGCGTATGTGTTTTCCACAGGAATCCCAAGGATGTCGGCAAGTCTTTTGACTGCGCTGCCTTTTCCCGCTTCAGATGGGAATATCTCCATATAATATGGATTGGAATAAAGGAGAGTCAGCTTGTCGCCTACCATATCGGCGAGAGCCATTCTGAATCTCTCCTGCTTGTCGTGGTCGTGAAGCTCTATCGCTATCATCTTGGACGGCGGCTCGTGAATCTCTTTCATCACATCATCCGTGACGATAAGGGGCGTCTTGATAACGCGCCTGTAGTAATTCATACACTCGCCGTCATGCCTTGATACAATATGTGTCTCGTTATAGGTGTGGCAGTGAACTCCGTGTCTGTCCGCAAGGTCAAGAATTGGCTCCACAAGTTCAAGCGGAACACCTGTCTTGTAAACGTATCTGTCCTCATCCACACTGTAAATCTCGGTTCCGTTCGAACCGCATAAAAAACTGCCCTTAAAGTCAAGGCCAAGACCATCATAGACAGCCTTTGCACTGTCTATCGCACGGCCCGTATTGATGCAGAAATGATTACCTGCATCAGTAAACCTTCTAAGGGCATCCATTGTCTTTTCGGAAATCCGCTTCTCGCTAGTTAAAAGAGTCCCGTCCAGATCAAAGAAAAAAATCTTATTCATCTTACTCCCCATTGAATCTATTTAGTTACTTAAATCTTATCAATGACGTAGCAAGGGTAGTTACAAAACATGCAACGGATGCTCATGGTGCTATACATTCAGTTTAGCCCAAAACATAGAAATTCAAATGCAAAGGCACTTGAATTTCTATTGGTCTAATCTTCATAGCACCAAAATCGCTCCTTTTGCATATTTTTGCCACTACCCATGATGTTGTCTTTGAATATGAGTAGTTGATGCAGATATAATTATTGGCTTTCGGGGAACCACCAGCCAAGTTTCAAAAAAACACGAGAGGTGAATATGACCGGAGAATTGTTTGCTGCAATAGATGTAGGTTCATATGAGATGGCGCTCAAAATTTTTGAGCTGTCTAATAAGAATGGCGTCAGGGAGCTCGACTATGTCAGACATCGCATGGACATAGGAAGTGAGACCTATGCTTCCGGTGCAATTTCACACAGG
>JAEEGL015709107.1_pt1 | contig 17254 bp, 17 predicted proteins | sample 9134231 | NCBI WGS metagenome assembly JAEEGL01 (sample SAMN16246548, study PRJNA631951) | gut metagenome | biome: gut microbiome; feature: rumen; material: fiber-attached | host: Bos | place: Iran: Karaj | collected 2018-10
ATTCAATGTGTAGCAATAATTTCCAAAAACAATTATATTCTCAATCCACAGGTTCAACTGTCACTGGTTTAAGACAAAATGCTTTATTATCATGTTCAATTAACGTTTATGATGTGTCACTTCAACAACACATAGTTGACACTATCGGAAGTATTGATGATTTAATAGAAAAATATGAGGAAAATATCAGCAAACTTTTAGTTAAAGGTGGTTTAGAAATTAAGAAAATATATGATAATGAATCATACAAAATAGAAAAACTTTTAGATTGTTTATCTTTATTAAAAGATGGCACACACAATCCGCCAAAAAGAATAAAAAAAGGGATCCCATTATTAACAGGTCAAAACATTGATAGTGGTTTTATTAACCATAAGGATATTACTTATGTTTCTTTGGAAGATTATAATAAAATACATTCTAAATATGCTCCAGTTATTGGGGATTTGGTAATTACAAAAATAGGTACTGTAGGTAAGGTTGCTGTCCTTAGAAAGCAAGATATCCCGATGACTATTCACTGCAATAGTGCCTTATTAAGATTTAAAAGCATTCATTATTCAACTGCATTCTTTGTGATGAATTCTAAAGATTTTCAAAATGAATTTCATTCCCACAAAAATCAAACCGTTCAAGAATTTATAAATTTGGAGCAACTTGGAAATTTGAATATCAAAATACCAAAATGTGATGAAACAATATTTGATAATCTATTTGAGTTGATTTCACACTATAAAGATATTATTGATGAATTAAGTACCCTAAAGCAATTATATTTAAATAAGTTCTTTAATTAGAATGGAAATGCTTAAATTGTTATTATTACCTCGTCACAAGGAGGAAATAAAATGATGACAAAATTTAAGCATTTTTTAATGCAACAAAATCTAGCAGAAAACACTATTAATTCATATGTTTTCACTGTTGAAAATTTCTTTGTTAATTATAAAGAAATAACAAAACAAAACCTATTGGCTTATAAAGGAATGCTAGTTGAAAAGTATAAGCCTAAAACCATTAATTTAAGGATTCAAGGCATTAATAAATATCTTGAGTTTTTAAAAAGGGATAAGGATAAACTTAAATTTGTTAAAATTCAACAAAAAACTTATCTTGAAAATGTAATTAGTGATGCTGATTATAAGTTCTTTAAAGCGCAATTAAAGAAAGATAATAATCTAGACTGGTATTTCGTTGTAAGATTTTTAGGAGCTACTGGAGCTAGAGTAAGTGAATTAATACAAATTAAGGTAGAGCACGTTAATAAAGGTTATATTGATCTTTATACTAAAGGTGGGAAAATAAGGCGTATTTATATAGCTAAAAGGCTTAAAAACGATGCTTTAAAATGGTTAAATGATAAAGGAAAAGATACTGGATATATATTTTGTAATAAGCGTGGTGAAAGATTAACAACAAGAGGTGTAGCTCACCAATTAAAGGAATTAGCCATTAAATACAAAATGAATCCTGACGTAGTATATCCGCATTCATTTCGACATAGATTCGCTAAAAACTTCTTAGAAAAATATAATGACATTGCATTACTAGCAGATCTTATGGGACACGAATCTATTGAGACTACTAGAATATATTTACGTAGAACTTCTGAGGAACAACAAGAGATTGTTAATAAAGTAATTACGTGGTAAAAAATAAAGTTCTTTAGCTATTATTAGCCGAAGAACTTTTTTAAATATAACTGCTTAATTTTATTTAATTTGCTCAATTTGTTCTTATAATCTAAAATATTTTTCATTACTTCTTTAGAATAATTATTATATTCGTCAATGTCATTTGGCAAATTAATATTAATCTTTTTTAGGTTTTCTTGATTAATTTTTAATTGTACAGCACCAGTAATGGCTTCTTTAACATTTGTCGTTTGTAGAATAAAATATAATGAATATAAGTTAAGAATTCCATTTGAATTTAAGACATGTGCATGGTTCCCAACCCAGTTTTTGCCAGTAATAAATTGTATTACTGGAGTTTCATCATCATTTATTACTGACCCATCTTCAGCAAGCAAAATATACTCACCATCAAATATATAATCATCAACATAATCAATAATTTGTGTTGCACCATAATAAGGATATGTTTTATTTCCTTTTCTTTCATTAGAGGATAAAGGCTTTCTAATGTTGTCGTAAATATTAACTAACTTTCCTAATAATGCTATATTATTGCTTTTATTTTTCTTATAAAACCATTTAGCACTTGATAATAATTTATTGATGATTTTTTCATATTTTTCTATTAAATCATCAATACTTCTGATAGTGTCAATTTATATCATCTAAAATATTTATCGAGATAATATTTTTTTAACAGTTTTAATGATGAAATAGATTTATTGTTATCTTTAAACTGGCTAAAAATAGGCTCTATTATATTAATCAATTCAAGTTGAACACTTTGTTCAGGTAATTTAATATTCATTTTTTTTATTGCATCGGTACTTAAATTTACTTGAACTCCGCTATTGGCATACTTCCTTAGTTCATTAATGAATAAGCTATCTCTCATTTGATAATATAGAATTAAAGGGTGTATTAAACTTTTTTGAGGTATTATTCTTGCAACACGTTGATTTAATACATATTTATTAGAATAATCAATTATAGCTGGAACTCCTAATATAACAACTTTATCTTTCATATCAGTCATTCCCATAACAATGTCATTTTCATTTAGTATCCATTTTTCATATTTTGTGTTATATTCAACATAATCTTTTTTCGGATCATTTTTTAATCCGCCTTTTTGATCAATATGTCCCATTTTTAATACTTCAAGTTTATTATTAATTTTTGAGGGTTGTGGAAGATATTGCGATGGTGTAAAACAAAAACCATTTTGGACCGTTGCTACATTAGCTAAAGTACAAAAACACTCAGTTTTATTTAATATTTTTTGAACAATTTCACTAATTAAAATGTCAATTTTATTGTTTATAAATTCATATTTTTCAATTAAATCATCAATACTTCCTATAGTGTCAACTATAACAATATGGGAAATTATTATTGTTTTTTATCAAAAACTATATGAAAATGGATTTAAAACATTAAACAATATACCATAATATGGTATAATTGAGAAAATTGATGTCGATTGGAAGTGGCCAAAATGCAAATATATGAGATGACAATAGAAGAAACTGTAATTAATTTATTACAAAAAGAAGGATATGAATTAATTACTGATGAGGATTTTTGGGTTGTTAATAGAAAGTTATCTGATTTTATTAATGAAGACTTATTATTAACTCAATTAAAAAAGATTAATAAAGGTGTAAAAGAAGAATTATTACTTGAAACTATTGCCACAATTAAAAGAATTGATCACCCATCATTATTTGTAAGAAATAAACAATTCCATAAAATGTTAGTTGATGGTATTACTATTGAAGATAACAAAAGTGATATTAATCCATTGATTAAATTAATCGATTTTGAAAATATAGATAATAATAAATTCCAAGTTGCACATCAAATAAAATTTAGAGAATATCATGACACAAGAATTCCAGATGTATTAATATATGTTAATGGATTACCATTAGTAGTAATGGAGTTAAAAGGATTTGAAGATACATTAACGGATACAGATTTAGAATTTGCATATAATCAATTAGGGGCTAATACTGAAGGTTCTGGATATAGATATGATATTCCAACATTATTTAATTATAATGCTTTTGAAGTAATAAGTGATGGAACTACAGCTAAAGTAGGAACATTAACTTCTAAAATAGATAGATTTAATGAATGGAAATCTAAAAATGGAGAACCTGGATATGGTCCAGATTGTGCATATAAGATTGATGTTTTAATTGAAGGATTATTTAATAAATATCATTTAATTGATGTTATAAAAAATGGTATTTTCTTTTTGAATAAAGGAAAACAAAAACCAATTAAGATTATGTGTCAATACCATCAATACTTTGGTGTGATTAAATCTTTAAATAGTGTTAAAAAAGCATTACGCCCCGATGGAGATGGTAAAGCTGGTATTGTATGGCATACACAAGGTTCTGGTAAATCATTTTCTATGGTTATGTTAGCTCATAGATTAATGACTAACAAAGAATTAAATACACCTACCATCGTTATATTAACAGATAGAATTGATTTGGATGATCAGTTATATTCTACATTTGCCTGTAGTGAAGAATTCTTAAGATGCCAACCCATTAGAGTTGAATCTAGAAAAGATTTATTAACTAAATTAAGTACTGTTAAACAAGGTGGAGTTATCTTAACTACAGTTGGCAAATTTGATAAAGAAGATATTAGACCTAATGATAGAAATAATATTATAGTAATGGCTGATGAAGCTCATAGAGGTCATTATGGTATATATGAAAAAGTAACATATGAAAGAAACGAAAATAAAGAATTAGAAATGGTTATTAAATATGGTACTGAAAAATATATTAGAGAATCATTACCTAATGCTACATTCATTGGATTTACAGGAACACCTATAACAACTGAAGATAAATCAACAACAGATATTTATGGTGAAATCATAGATACATATGATATGTCTCAATCAGTAAATGATGGTGCTACAGTTCGTATATTCTATGAAGGAAGATTAGCTAAGATTTGGACTGACCCTAATATCTTACTTCAAATTGATGAGTATTATAAAGAATTAGAGACAAATAATAAAGCAACAAAAGAAGCTATTGAACAATCTAAAAAGGTCATGAGTTCTTTAAAAAGAATATTAGAAGACGATGATGTCATTGAATTATTAGCTAAAGATATTATTGAACATTATGAAGGAAGGAAGAACTTCTTAAATGGTAAAGCAATGATAGTTGTTGCATCAAGAACTGTTGCATATAAGCTATATAAAATTATTACTGAAAAATTAAAACCTGAATGGAAAGAAATAATGGTTCCTGTTGTCACTGAAAGTAATAAAGATACTGAAGACATGAGAAATTTGTTTAAGAATAGTGACTATAGAAAAGAAATAGGTGAAGAATTTAAACGTGAAGATAGTAAAATAAAAATTGCTATTGTTGTAGATATGTGGCTAACAGGTTTCGATGTTCCTGATCTTGATGTAATGTATCTATTCAAAAAGATGAAAAGCCATAATTTAATGCAAGCTATAGCTCGTGTTAATAGAGTATATCCAGGTAAAGATAGTGGCTTAATCGTAGATTATATTGGCTTAGCTAAAGCTTTAGATCAGGCATTAGACACATATACTGCAAGAGATAAAGAGTTTAATATTAAGGACATTCAAGATACAGCTAAAAAGATATTATTGGATAAATTATCTATATTAAATGAATTGTTTACTAAGAATAAAGTTGAAATGAGTGGGTTCTATTCTAGCGAAGCTCCAAAGCGTTTTAAAGCTATTCAAAATGGTGCTCAATTCGTTTTAAGTAATGAGAAACAAAAGAATGAATTTATGGCAATATCAATAGAATTAAAACGAGCATTTATTGTAAGTGCTGGAGTTTTATCTAAAGAAGAAAGAGATAATGTTCAATATTATTTATCTGTAAGAAGCTTCATTTTGAAATTGTCTGCAGGTCAAAGTGATATTTCAATTGCTGAAATGAATAAGCATGTTGAAGAATTACTTGCTGATGCAATTAAAGGTGATGAAGTTAAAGTCTTATCTAAGATTGGAACTAATAATGAAAATATAACTATTATTGATTTATTACGTTCTGAAAAAATAGAAGAATTAAGAAAGAAAAACCCACCACATATATTCTTAAAAATAATTGAAAAATTATTACAACAAGCTATTGCTGAATCAAGAAAGAATAATTATTTCAAATCACAAGAGTATAGTGAAAGGTTAATATCAATATTAAGAAAATATCATGATCGTGAAGCTGATTTTGATACAACTAAGACAATTATTGATATTATAGCTTTTGCTGAAGATGTAGTAGCAGATGAAGATGAGGCAAGAGAAAAAGGCTTAATTGGTAGAGAAAGAGCATTCTATGATGCCTTAATTAGGGATAAGAGTGCAATTGTTTCAATGCCTGATGCCACTTTGAAATTAATAGCTCATGAATTAAAAGAAACTGTAGAAGCTTATGCAACTACAGACTGGTCTAAGAAAAAAGACACAAGAGCTTTAATGAGAAGAGAAATAAAGAGATTGTTGAAGAAATATAATTATCCACCTGAGTACAGAGAAACTGCTGTTGAAGATGTTATTAAACAAGCAGAATTTATGATGAGTGAGTAATGTGTTTTTGAGAAAAAAAACAAGAAAAAAGATAGCTCGTAAACCTTACGGGTTATTTTTTTATAAAAAGGGTTGACAATAATTTTGGTGTGATTTAAAATTAAGTTGTAGATTGGCCAATCTATTTGATACATAAATGGTAAAATGATGAAAAGGGGAAATGATATGGGCTATACAAATTTTGGTAAAACAATAAGAAAATTAATGATTGATAAGGATGAAAATCTTGGAACATTAGCTGAAATGTTTGATGTATCTACTGCGTTTGTCTCATCAGTTCTTATTGGAAAGAAACCTGTCCCAGAAGAATGGTATAGTAAATTATGTGATCATTATAATTTGAATGAAGAGCAAAGAAGTAGTCTTTATGATGAATATTGCGATACTAAAAATACAATCAAATTAGATGTTTCACAAGTTGATACTGGAAAGAAAAAATTGGCTTTACAGTTTCAAAGAAAACTTCCTGAATTAAGTGAGGAAGAGTGGAAATCAATATCTGAAATATTGGGAGAGGAGGAAAATTAATGGATTATGAGACAAGTAGAATACTAAGCAGAGAACAAATACGATTAATTGCTAAATTTTTTAGAAAAATGTTTCATATTAGAACTCTTATGTTTCCGGTACTAAAAGTTCTTAATTGTCTTGAAAAGAAATTTTCTAATAATATATATTGTGATATTGATGAAGATGAAAATTTTGAAAAGAACGTAATGGCTGAATTAGTACCAGAAGATGACAATTATGAACATTTTTGTATTAGGATTAGACAAAGTGTTTATGATAATGCATTAAAAGGTGATGGTAAGTCTTTAGGCTTCATTTGCCATGAAATGTGCCATTTTATTTTGATTTATGTCTTTAAAATTGGACCTAAACAATATGAAAGAAAAGGCATCGTATTTGCTAGAACAATTGATAGTTCAACTCCAGCATATAAAAGTATGGAGTGGCAAGCTAAAGCTCTATGTGGTGAAGTAATGATTCCTTTTGAAAAATGTAGAGAATATACATTTGAAGAAGTAATTGAGAAAACAAATAGTTCTCCATCACAAGCAAGTTATTTCATCCATCATGTAGCAAAAGGGGTGTATTAATTGAATATTTTAAAAAGAAAAAAACTCAGATTACTGGTAATAATCCGAGTTTTGGATAGCATGTTACAATGCTTCCTCGCAAGATACATTGTAGCATATAAATCCGGTTTAATCAAGCCTAGGTCATTAGGCAAAACTAAGTTTTCATTTAATTTTTTAATAGGAGGATATAACTACAATGTATAAAGATGAAAATAATATAGTTGAAGATTCGTTCCAAGCTTTCTTGGTGGAAGGAGCGAATTTTACTGAAAATGAGGAGTATCCTATCATTGAAGATTGGATGATTCCACAAGAACCACCAAAAAAGATTATGCCTTTTGATAAAGCATTAAATTATCGAGGCGATTTAAGGGATGTATATGTTTGTACTTATGCTAGAGACTGTACATTTGAAAGAGTCAGAAGAAATCCGCAAGTATATTTAGATTTCTTTAATAGATGCGGAGGTCTTATTGGATTTGACTTTAGTGTTCACACTGATATGCCAATTGTTAAACAAAAATCACAGATGAATGATAATTTATCATTGACATATTATTATGGTAACCATAATAATAAAGTTATACCAAATATTAGGTTTGGTATAGATGAACTTGCCGATGAATTTTTAGCAGCAATTCCTAAACATTCATTAATAGCAATTGGTACTCATGGTTTCATTAAAGAAACTTATAAAAAAGCAGAATGGTATTGCTTTTTAGGAAAAATAATTGATACATTAGAACCTTTGGGAATAGTAGTATATGGAAATTTAAGTGGTCATATTTTCGATGAATTTGAAAATAAGTGCAAGTTTTATTATTATGAGCCATGGATTTACTCTAATCGTAAAAAGAGAGGGGGAGATTCAAATGGCGACTAAAGGTGCAAGTAATAGATATGGCAACACAAAAGGATCAAATCATCAAGGTAGGCCAACTGAACATACTAATTATGCTTGGGCAAAAGATTTTAATAGAGGTGGAATAGATCGCCATTTTAAAGACCACGGTAAGGAATTTGGTTGTAAAACTAAAGATGAATATGCTGCTAAAGCATTAAAATTTGCAAATACTATCGATAGAGAAAATTGTAAAAGTGTTGTTGATAGGAAGGGAACTACTTATAAATATAATTCTAAAACTAATGTGTTAGTGGAAGTAACAAAAGATGGGTATATTGTATCTTATAGACATTATGGATCTTCTTTTTGGTATGAACCTAAGAAAGGGGTAAAAGAATGGATAAAATAAATAAAAAATTTAAGGCAATTATGTGTCCTGTTTGTGATGGAATGTATTTTTCTGGACCAAGTAAAGAATCTTATGATGAAGACGTTAAAGACTATTTAAATGGTGAAGTACAATGTAGACATTGTGGATGGATTTATGATTTATTTCAGGCTGAAAATCCGGATTCAAAAGATGGGTTCAATGAAATGTCTGTCAATGAATATAAAAAAGTTTTTGAAAGCAAAATTAAAGATAATCCAGAATATGATTATTTTGAAGAACATATGTCTGAACCAACCCCACATAAATGTCCAATTTGTGGAGAATATGAATTTGCTGATGAATTATCATCTGATATATGTCCAATTTGTGGTTGGGAAGATACTGGATTTGAAGAAACACCTGATGAAAAACCAAGTGAATATATGATGTCATTTAATGAAAGACTATTATGGTTTAAGGAAAAAAGAACAAAGAATCCTAAATACAAATGGATAAATGACAAAGAACAATAAAATGCAAAAAAATTTATTACATAGTAATAACTGCAAGTGGCTAAAAATAATTTATAAAAACCACTTGCGTTATTGCTGTGAATGACTTAGAATAATAATGTCAAACAAGGTAAAATTAATTTTGATTATAAACTTGAATGATTATTCAAAAGAATGCGTTCTTAGATTAATCGTAATTAGGTTTTGATTTAAATATTATTTGAGCCTGTTATAGAAGAAGAGACTACTATAGGTGTAGTATCTTTAAACAACAGGCTTTTAATTTTTCCTTGAGATAGAAACGAGGATAATAATATGTTAACAAAAGAAGCGATTGAAAAAATTGAAGAAACACTAGGTTATACTTTCAAAAGTAAAGCCTTATTATCTCAAGCATTTACTAGAAGCTCTTATGCTGAAGAAGATAGAATGCATGGTTGTAAAGGTCTTAGTAATGAACAATTGGAGTACTATGGTGATTCAGTATTAAACTATATCGTAGTAACAGAGTTAGCCAAAACTCAAGCTAGAAAAGATGAAGATGGAAATGTAATATCAAGAACTGAAGAAGATATGTCAAATTTTGTTTCCTTCTGGACTGATAAGAATATGTTATCTTTTAGAATGGGGCAACTTCAATTAGGGAAGTATTTATTACTAAGCAAGGGAGACCGTAAACAAAATGTTGGAAAGAATAAAAGTGCAAAAGAGGATTTATATGAAGCTATTATAGGTGCAATTTGGTTCGATTCTAATTTTGATATAGAATTATTAACTAAAATCGTATATCGTACTTTAACTTTGGAATTTTCACCTGATTATTTTGATAAAGATAAAATTAATAAAAGTAGACAGTTTTATAAAGAACATAATGAAGAGTATGGCGATGTTGACCCGACTATTGTCCCTAAGATTAGAATGGATGAAGATGGAAATTTTGTGTGTGAAATTGAAGATGAAGGACAATCTTGCTTTATCAAATTAGAAAAACTATCAAATAGCCAAATGTCATCTTTTAATGTTTCAGACGAAGCAATGAACTATTTAGATGATAATGAAATACTAAAACTAAAGAAGAAAATTGATCCTTCAACTGTAACAGAAGCTAATGCTGTACAAAAACTATTGCAGTTATTTCAGTTAAAGATTATTAAAATTAAGCCTATTCAAGAAGAAGAATTCAACTATGAAAATGGTTATTGGGTAGCTAGAATAACTTTAGGAGATGGCTCAAAATTTGCATCTACTAAAAAAACAAAAGCTGAGGCAAGAAATGAATGTGCGCTATTAGCATTTAAATATGCTTATGATAGAGCAGGTAATGCCACTAAAGATGGCAAATTAATTGAATTATAAAAATATGTTGTAATATACTGGCTAGATGCGTCTAGCTAGTATTACCTACAACGTAATTGTTAATGTAATATTTATTGATTATTTTATAGGATGCGTCCCGTAGATTAATCGATATAGATTACTTATAACAATTAATAATTAAATACACCTTATTTATGCCCTAAATGGCATCTTTTTGAGTGTGATTAATTTGTGCGTTGTAGACTAGAAATTAGTTTATGACGCATTTTTTGTTATAGCGAAAGGAGGTGAAAAAAGATGAGTAACAAGTTATATGTATCTTTACAATTTACATATTCTGAAAATAAAAATGGATATGGTTCTGTTAAATCTACCATAATAGTATCTGCTAAGAAAAAGGGAACTGAAAAAATGGTTGAAGCAAAGTTGAAACCATATAAATCTATTGATTTTGATTCCTTCCAATATTTAGGAATGAAATATGGAAATTTAAAAGAAAAAGAAGGAATCTTAACACTAAAGTTCAGTCAAGTTCAAGCAAGATTATATAAGGGAGAAAATTACTATGGAACTTATAAATTATTAAAAGTATTTCTTGATGAGCATGTAGTATTGTCATGCTTCTTAGAACCAACTGAAATTACAATGCTAGATCAATATATGGAGATTAATGCAGAATATAGTGAAGACAGAAAGGAAAAAGTAGATTTTGAAGAACCCAAATTATAGGAAGCATCATCCTAGTTTATATCAAAATACAAATCATCATCCTTTATAGCAACCAAAGACAAAGGAAAAGAGGCTTTTCCGGTCTTGGTTGCTAAAGGAGATTGTATTGGATAAACGAAGATGCCAATTGGGGCAAATGCCTAATAGCCCCATTGTATCACAGTAAAACAGTATTTAGGCGGAAAGAGGATATGTATGGAAGAAAATGAAATTAATGAAGTGCCACCTTCTAAAACTGGTAAGCATGTTATCATCGATTATTATAGAGGTTCAATGGAATTATTAGTGCCTGAATCTAGCGATGAAGAAATAGTAGTAAGAGAAAAAGTATATGAAATAGCTGAATTCTTAGGTATCAGAAAAAGTGAAGTAAGTGAACGAAGTATTATGAAAAATAAATATAAATATATGTTTGATATGGGACCTGAAATTGAACTTGGAATGCTAGGACCTAAATCAAGAAATGGAATACCAACCTGTTCACTACATATGAAAGGTAAAGGGTGCAGAGAATTTGAAGCACGTAACCCTAAAAAGACTTGGAGGGATTTCTTTGAATACACTTTAGTTGATTTAGGAATGAAGCCATCAAGACTAGATGTATCAATTGATGATTATGATGGTGATGGTGTTACACTTCCCTGGTTATTAAAGAAATTAGGTAAAAAACAATTCACATCATGCTTTAAACATAAGTATCATAAAATCCATGGATGCGATGAAGAAGGATTCTCAATTGAAATGGGAAGTAGAACATCATCATGTCAATTAGTTATATATGATAAATTAAAGGAGCAAGAAAAGAAGAAAAAGGAAGTGACTCAAAAATATTGGGTTAGATATGAAATGAGATTCTTTCATGAAAAGGCAGATAAAGTTGCTCATGAAATATTAGAATCATTTCGAAGCAATGAAGATTCAAAAGATAGTGATGGCGTCCGAGGATTCCTTCTCTATGTTAATTCTTTGTTACTTGGAGTATTAGATATTAAGAAAGATAACAATTATGATATTGCTCATCAATGTGATGTAGAAACTGATCCGTTATGGAAGGAGTTCTTATATCAAGCAAATAAATGGAAAGTAGTACCTGAAATAAATAGGGAAAATAGATGGGAGTCTAAATTATTATCAGTTAAAAGAACAATGCCTAATTATTTTTTAGTGCAATTCTTAAAAGCAAATTGTAATCCTTATATGTTTACAACTTATCTATTAGAAGATTTTAAAGAATATTTTTCAAAGCTACATTCAAAACAACAATTAAAAATAGTAAATGATTATCTTATTGATATGGGTATGGAACCAATTGATGATAAGAAATTATATGAAATCGAATCTATATTAGAATTCGAACTTGAAGATAGGAAGTTGCCATTCTAATGAAAATTGAAGATTTGATTTATGTAAGAAATGTAGCTGATAAATATGATACATATTTGTATCCTGAATTAAGATATCATGTTGAAACATATTTAACACAAAACCTTGATAAGGCAATATATTATTCAAACTATAATCTTAATATTAATAACCTAATTCAAGAAATTATAAAAGATAAAGATTTACTTAAAGGTATTAAACCGATTAACACAAATACAATTATGGGTATAATAGCCCCTTTAGTAGAAAAGGAGGTATTTATCCGTGGAATTCAATAAGAATCAATTAGAAGCTATTAATTTCGAACTAGGTAGATGCCAAGTTATCGCAGGACCAGGATCTGGTAAAACTGCAGTATTAATCGAAAGATGCTTAAGATTAATTAAAATGGGAGTGGCTGAAGATAAAATAGTGATATTTACATTTACAAATAAAGCATGTGATGAAATAAGAAATAGATTAAAGAAAGCCCTAGGTTATTCACCAAAGGTAACTATCAATACATTCCATAGCTTTGCTTATACAATTTTAAAAACTTTATATAATGATAAAGATGCTAAGAAACTAAGACCATTAATGCCAGATGAACAAAAGAGAATTGCTGCCAAGCTAATTAAAGAAAACAATTATCCGTTAAAGGATAGTCAAGTTGTTAGGGCATTCTCAGGTGTTAGGAATCAATTTAAAGTGTACCTTACTGAAATAGATAGATTAAGAATTGCAGATTTATATTTCCAATATGAAAAATATATGCAAGATAATATCTATATAGATTTTGATTGTATGGTTCATAAATTAGTGGAATTAATGGAATCAAATGAAGATATGGCATCCGCTTTAGCTTCAGGATATGAATATATCATGGTAGATGAATGCCAAGATATTAATAATATCCAATTTAAAATGTTAATGATATTAGAATCAATTCATCATAATTTATTTATGGTAGGTGATACTGATCAAAGTATTTATGGTTGGAGAGGCTCTAATATGAAATTAATAAAAGAATTCATTGAAATATATGGAGCTAAAAGAATTGACCTTGGTGAAAATTATAGAAGCGATAAATATATAGTTGATGTATCAAGCTGGATGATTGGTAAAAATAATGAAAGAGTTGATTTAAAATTAAAACCAACCTTGCCTGCAGTTAATAAGGTCCAATTCAACGAATATTTAACTCCAGAAGATGAAGCGTATGCGATTGCTAAAGAAGTTAAGAAGCTTCATGATAATGGGATACCATATAATGAAATATTAATTTTAACAAGAGAAAATGCTGATTCTGATCCTATTGAAGTAGCATTTAAACAGAATAAAATCCCTCTATCTAAAGATGTAATATCATTCTTCGATAGGGAGGAAATTAAAACAATATACAATCATTACAATTTAATATTAAATCATGATGATGATTTAGCATTTGAATATATCTCATCAAGACCTGCTAAAGGTATCCAAATTAAAAAGGTAATGGATTTAGCAGCAAGGGAAAACATATCTTATTATGAAGCGTCTAAGAGAATTAACAATGCTAAAACTAATGAATTTGCTAGATTAATTGAGGACTTAACATCTAAGATACAAATAATGAAACCTATTGAATTCTTTGATTATTTACTTAGTGTTACACATCTTGATGAATATAGAAATTTTATTACTGAAAAAGCACAACATAATATTGGTGCATTTAGAGATTTATTAAAAAGTATTAACGGAACTGACTATATGAGTGCAACAAAAGAATTTTTAATCGATGTCGTATTCACTAAAGCCGTAACTAACGAAGAAGAAGGTTCAGTTAGAACTATGACTATACATCAGGCTAAAGGTCTAGAAGCCAAAGTAGTATTTATGCCTTGTATGGTAAATAAATATGGAATAGTTGATTATAACGAAGAGGAAAGAAGAATTAATTATGTTGCAGCCACTAGGGCTAAAGAAAAACTATATTGCTCAACATATATGTATTTTAATTCTCAAAGTACGTATTCATTAAGGCCGACATTCTATTATACAGAATTAAAATGTGCTCAAAGACAAATATCTAGGGCAGAATTATTAGGCAATAAATAAAGGCGACTCATCATCGTGGTAAATAAAAAAGAAGGATCCTTTAATCCTTCATTACTTAACATTTAAAATTCTTTTAACAGCATCCTTCATATCTGATTCTCTGTATGCTTGAATGATTTTCTTTTCTTCAAGGGATAAGACCTCATCATTAGTGAATTCAAATAACTCGTTAGGTGTAATTTGAAGTAGAGTGCATAATTCAGGAACTCTTTCAATTTTGAATCCGCCTTCTTGAATCCATTTATTAACTGCTTGAGGAGTTACACCTAATGCAGTACCTAATTGAGACTTTGTGATAATTTTATCAATCTCAGTACGTTGTTTTATCATTTTTGATATAGATTCTTGTACAGTCATTAAGATCACCTCTATGCCCCAATTATACATTAAATAATAGTTTAAAAAAAGCAGAACTCTAAACTTTTAGTTTAAAACAAATTGACTTTAAACTCGGGGTTTAATATAATAAAGTATATAAACCTAGAGTTTAAAATGAAGGAGGAATTAAACGTGAGTTTTAAAGAAAGCAAATTAAAGAAAGAATTTATCCAAAACTTTGGAGAGAATAAGTGGAATGAGCTAGAAGCTTTAAAACCACTTCAAGAAGCTGTAGATTTAGTATCAAGAGATTATTTATGTATTGAACCAATACCTGTAGTGTTTGAAAAACTAGATGGAGATGTATCTAGATATGATTTTAAATTACAAGCTATTATCCTAAATAATAAATATATTAATGATTACATAGAATTATTAGATTCATGCCTTCATGAATTAGAACATCATTGGCAGAGAATTTATATAGCAAATAATGATACACCTAAAGCTAAAAGGTGGAGGGAAGAGTTAAAGAATTACAATAGATTAGATGTGACACAAGAAATAGAAATAGATGCTTATGCTTTTGCACAAGTTATTCTTTCTTGTGAATTTGGTATAATCCATAAACATCCAAATAATGAATTACAGTATTTAATAGATGAATATATTAATACTAGAAAAATATTGAGTGACAATTAATAAGCAAACAGACCATAAGCTTATTATTAATAGATGAGGAAGGAGGTATAAGTGAATGATTTAGAAGAGATTGCTAAGTTATTTGCTGAAGATATTAAAGAGTATGTACTATTAGGTGGCTCTTTAGATAATTTAGATGCAACTAAAGTATATGAATTAATAAATGCTAAAAAATAAGAAGGAGGAGTATCTAAATGGATACAACAATGAAAGTAAATAATAATAGTGCTGTCATCTATGCTAGATACTCATCTGAAAGTCAGACCGAGCAATCAATAGAAGGACAAATAAGAGTAATTACAGAATATGCACAAAGAAATAATATACCCATTATAGATTCATATATAGATAGGGCAATATCAGGTAGAAGAGATGATAGACCTGAATTTCAAAGAATGATAAAAGATTCTAAGAATAGAAAATTTGGTTATGTATTAGTTTATAAATTTGATAGATTTTCAAGAGATAGATTAACCTCATTAATGTCTAAAAGAGAATTAAAGAAAAATGGAGTGAAAGTAACATCAGTAACCGAATATATAACTGATGACCCTCAAGGTATTTTACTTGAAAGCTTAATTGATGGTTATTCAGAATATTATTCTGCTGAACTTGCACAAAAAGTAAGACGTGGAAATAGGGAATCGAGAATAAAAGGATTATATACAGGAGGTCATGTGATTTACGGATATAAAATAATAGATAAAAAATATGTAATAGATGAGGCAGAAGCTGAAGTTGTAAAGCATATTTTTCAAGAAGCATCTAGAGGTAGAACTATCATATCAATTTGTGATGAACTAAACTCTAAAGGGATTAAAAACCAAAATGGAATATTTAAAACAGGATCACTATTTAAAATGATACATAACAGGAAATATACTGGCATTGTGGAAACTAATGGTGAGGTATTTGACAACATTATACCTAGAATTATTGATGATGATTTATTTGAAAAGGCAACACATACTATGAATGCAAACCATAATAGAGGAGCAAAATATAATGCTAAGGTAGATTATCTATTGATGGGAAAAGTGTTTTGTGGATATTGTGGTGAAAGACTAACTGCTGAAGGCGGAAAAGGTAAAGGTGGAACAATTAGTAGATATTATAAATGCTCTACTATAAAAAGAAAAAAAGGTCAATGTGAGTGTAAGACCATTAGAAAAGAGTTATTAGAAGAATTAGTAGCTAGCAAAATAAAGACGGCAATATTTGAAAGTAAAGCAATGAATAAAATAGCTGACTGTATTTGCAATGCTTATAATGCAACTGTAACTGAAGATCAAATGCTAGTTCTAAATGAAAAATCTTTAGCTAAGAATAAAAAAGAAATTAATAACATTATGACTGCCATAAAAAATGGGTTTTATAATGATTTGTTAAAAGAAGAATTAGACAAGCTTCAAGAAGAAAAGAAAACATTAGAATTAGAGAACCTAAAAATAAAAGCAAAATCTAAATCCAAAATTGGACCTGAAGCTGCACTACATTTCTTAGATACTTTAATAGATTTAAATGATGATACAGAAGCTAAAAGAAAAACATTAATAGAACGCTTTGTAAAAAGGGTTATAGTATATAATGATAAAATTGTATTAGAATTATATGCTTTAGGAGATATCTCTATTAGTGATGATAATAATTATAATAATTTTGGTAGAATACA
>JAEEGL014024121.1_pt1 | contig 17253 bp, 12 predicted proteins | sample 9134231 | NCBI WGS metagenome assembly JAEEGL01 (sample SAMN16246548, study PRJNA631951) | gut metagenome | biome: gut microbiome; feature: rumen; material: fiber-attached | host: Bos | place: Iran: Karaj | collected 2018-10
GCGCTCTGCTGGGGCGTGGAAGAAGCCAGAGGACTGGCGAGTTCCGGCGGCTTTGGCTCGCAGTGGGGCCCGGACGGACAGGGCGGTCTGGCCGAAATACCGTTATAACGAAAAAACCGACAGAAGGGAGAAAAACGCTCCCTTCTGTTTATCTGAAAACAGGAATTGATTTTTCGCTTTTTATCGTGTATAATAGAGGCGTAATCACACAAAACCGAGGGGGACGAACCGTGATACTCATCATTGCCGAAAAGCCGAGTCTGGCAAGAAACATCGTGGCCGGCATCGGCGAAATGAAGAAATACAGCGGATATTATGAAGGGCAGGGGTACGTGGTTTCCTGGGCCTTCGGTCATCTGTTTTCGCTTTGCGATATCGAGGCGTATCGCCCGGCTCCGGAAGGAACGCGCTTCTGGACGATGGAAAACATCCCCTGCTTTCCTGAAACCTTCCGATTTGAGCTGCGGAAGGATCGCTCCGGCAAGCGCGACGACGGCATCGTCAAACAGTTCCGCCTGCTTGAATCGCTCTGCAACCGACCCGACGTAGATACCGTGGTCAATGCCGGCGACGCGGACAGGGAAGGAGAGATCATCGTCCGGCTCTGTATTCAGAACGCGTTGAAATCCGAGAAAAAGCTTCTGCGCCTGTGGCTTCCCGACCAAACGCCGGAGACGATTGCCGCGGCACTGAAAGAAATGAAACCGGAAGCAGAATACGAAAACCTGGCGAATGAGGGATTGGCCAGGACCTATACCGACTGGCTCTACGGCGTGAATCTGACTCGCTACGCCACATTGAAATCCGGGACGCTGCTCCGGGTAGGCCGCGTCATCGTTCCGATCGTACGCGCGATCTACGAGCGGGATATGGCCATACGCAATTTCACACCCGATATTTACTATACCGTAGCCAGCGAGGCCGAGACGAACGGTCAGCAGGTCTTTCTGCAGAGCAAAAACAAATTTGAGAAAAACGAATTTCTCAAGGCGCAGGATCTCGCCGCCGCCTACAACGCGGCCGACGCCGAAGTCACTTCGGTCAAACGGAAAAAAGACACGATCTTTCCGGGAAAGCTGTATTCGCTCTCCAAGCTTCAGAACGTGCTGGGCAAGAAGTATAAGATGTCTATGGCCGAAAGTCTCGAGCTCGTCCAGAAACTGTATGAAGAGGGCTATCTGACCTATCCGAGGACCAACTCGGAATACCTGGCGACGGCCGAAAAAGATAAGATCCGCAAAATCATCGGAAACGCGAAAAAGCTCGGGTATCCGCTGACCTACAAGGACAGAAAAACCATTTTCGACGACAGCAAGATCGAATCACATTCGGCGCTGACACCGACCTACAAGATACCTGATAAAAATAAGCTTTCCGAAAAAGAACGTCAGGTATACGCCACCGTCTTCCGGCGCTTCGTCGCCGTCTTCTGCGCCGAGGAATGCGTGGCTGACAAAACGGAAATCCACATACGTGTCGGAGAGCTGGAGGAATTCGTCCTGAAGGGCATTGTCATCCTTGAAAAAGGTTGGATGAAATACGACGACGCCGTGCTGAAGGACAAAGTCCTGCCTCAACTGAACGAGGGGGACCGCGTGATCGTCGATTTCAAACCGGTCGAAAAAGAAACCACGCCGCCGAAGCATTACACCATTGAGACGCTCAATAATTATTTGAAAAATCCCTTCAAAAACGAAAAAGCCGCGCTTCCGGATCCGACGGAATCCGAAACGGACGACAGTGAGGAATATCGGGCTATCTTCGAGGGACTCGAGCTCGGGACGGAAGCCACACGGACCGGCATCATTGATAATGCCAGGAAAAGCGGCTATATTCAACTGAACAAAGACGTTTATTCGATTCTGCCCGGCGGGGAGTATCTGATCGAATCTCTTGACCATTTGCAGATCAAAATGGACAAGTTCAAGACGGTCGAGGTCGGTAAAGCGCTGAAAAAGGTTTTCCGCGGCGATTATTCGATCGGCGACTGCGTGGCACTCGCCCGCGATGAGATATCCGAAATCTTCAACAAAAAAGAATCGGCGCCGGGAGATGACACCGAGATCGGACTGTTCCGGCAGGAGATCGGGATCTGTCCGCTTTGCGGCGGTGCCGTGAGAAGAACGAAATACGGTTACGGCTGCAACAATTACCGCACCTCCGGCTGCGGGTTTCGCATCCCTTTGGCAATATGCGGCCGCGTCATACCGATCTCGGCCGCTAAACAGCTGCTGGAAACGGGACGGACCGAAAAGCTTCTCGGGTTCACCTCAAAAAAGAAGGGGGCGACGTTCGACGCGGCCTTGTGTCTACGGGAAGGAAAGGTCGTTTTCGATTTTTCAAAAAACGAGCGGAATGAGAATTGACTCATTCCGCTGTTTTTTGATTGTCATAAGGTTGCGGGACCGCATATTTTTCTTTGGCGGCCTGAGAGACAGAAAGGAGAAGACGAAGAAACCAAACAGAGACCGCCAGCATATAGACAGCGTTCAGATGGCGGGCTGCGGGAACGGTATACAAAAGCCAGTAGGTCACCGCGTTGGAGACGATCCCCGCCGCAAGAAGCAGCGTCCCGACACGAAGACGGAACCGCATACGGTACTGTTCCTTGACGGCAGTCGAATTATGCGTCAGGTACGACGACTCCCAATAGAGGACGGTGTGTCCGTCGATCACACGGCGGAGTGGACGCGCCAGACAAGCGACGATCGTAAACAGCATCAGCAGCTCGAAGACAGTTTCGCCGACGGCGACGATCAGAAAACGATCTTTCACTTTGGTAAATAAAACGGACGCCGCTTCCTGATAATTCTGACAGAACCAGAAAACCGCAGCGTACTGAAGCGTCCCGACAGCGGCGGTAATCAGCGCAAGAGTAGTGGCCTGCTTCGGGATCGGGATCTCCTTTTTCAGGCGGCGAAGTGCGAAATAAAGCAACAGAGGCGCCGCCATGGTCGGAATCAGCGGGAAACCGTCAAGATTCACAACGACATTGGCAAAGGGAAAAAACATAAAAAGGATCAACGCAGGCCGGAGCACCTTTTCATACCGTTCCGCTCCGTCGTGCGGCAGAGCGGCAATCTCTCCGGAGAGAAACGAGTTCCACGCGGCGTTCCTTTTTTGCTTTTTGAAAAAACGCAGGATACAGCAAAGCCAAATCGCACCGAGGATAAAGGAAAGCGCCGCAGCGACGACCGTAACGGCAGGATAATAAGCCGCCAGCGGATAGAGGACGGTATCGTACACATTGTTTTCCTCGATGAAAAGATAAACCGTCTCGGGCAGGCAGGAAAGGAAATAATGCAGGACAAAGAAGAGGCCGGTAAAGCGGCGAAGGAATCCGGTCTGTATCCAGGCGCCGCCCGCACGGTCGGACAGATAGGCAAGCCCGTTGAACAGGTCAGAAAAGCCGGGCAGCAGATAAAAGAGACGGAGAACGGCAAAAGAAACGGTGAAGATAAGACGCATCGCCGGATCGGAATTGCTGACGGAGATCATCGGGAGAAGCAGGGCGGTTTTGAGAACGCTGATGACTGCCAGTTTTCTGAATCGGAGCAAAGCGCTTTCGATCGAAGGAGACAGAGGCGATAACGGCGCGATTCCTTTTTCAAGCAAATAGAATCCGATAAAATCGGGCAAAAGATCCCACAGCAGGATCTCCGGATTCCAAAGCAGGAAAAAGGCGGCCGCCAGAAGGGAATAACTCATAAATACCTCTTGAAACGGCACCTGCGATCGCCTCACAGGTACCGTTTGGCTTTATTCGGAATCGGCGGCGTTCTCATTCGCGCCGCAGCATTTTTTATATTTTTTTCCACTGCCGCAGGGGCAGGGATCATTCCGGCCGACGCGAGCCGTCTTCTTGATGACGACCGGCTTTTTCTTGGCCGGCTCTCCGGAGCCGACGAAACCCTCTCCCGTCACCTTTGCGACTTCAACGCGCTTGATCTCCTGTTTGCGCGGTATAACAGACAGGATCATCCGGACGGTGTCTTCTCTGATGGATACCGTCATCTCGTCAAAGAGATCGGCGCTCAGGATACGGTATTCGCTGATCGGATTGCGCTGTGCATAGGCATTGAGTCCGACGCTCCCCTTGAGATCATCCATGGCGTCGAGATGATCCATCCATTTGGCATCCACATTGCGAAGCAGAACGACACGCTCGATTTCGCGCATCTGTTCCTTTCCGAACAGGCGCTCCTTCTCGGCGTATAGTTTCTCGGAGCGTTCGATCAGCATCGTTTCGATATCGTCCGGAACGACGTTATCCTTTTCACTTTCGGTATAATGAAAATCCTGCTCGGTACAGAGCGTCCCCAGAAAATACGAACGGAGCTCGTCAAAGTTCCAGGCCTCCGGCGTTTCGGCGTTGAGGCAGCGGGCCACCTCATCGTGAATGACCGAACGGATCATGTTGACGATCTTATCCTTCAGATCGCAGCCGTCGAGCACGTCGCGGCGCTGCTGATAAATGATGGTACGCTGCTGATTCATCACATCGTCGTAACTCAGAACGTTCTTGCGGCGGGCAAAGTTGTTGTCCTCGAGCCGTTTCTGCGCGTCTTCGATGTTCCTGGTCAGCAATTTGGACTCGATAGGCTGATCCTCTTCCAGGCCGAGCCGTTCGACCATGCCGATGATCCGTTCGCTGCCGAAAAGACGCATCAGGTCGTCGTCAAGCGAAAGGAAGAAACGGGATTCGCCGGGATCGCCCTGACGCCCGGACCGTCCGCGGAGCTGATTGTCGATCCGTCGGCTTTCATGACGCTCGGTACCGATGATAAAGAGTCCGCCGGCCTGACAGATCTCTTTCGCCTCCGGTTCGATCTCCTTTTTGTGTTTTTCAAACAGCTCGCGGAAAACTTTTCTGGCGGCCAGCACTTCGTCGCTGACCGAGACCGAGGATCCGATGGCCAGCCCTACGACGTCTTCGTCGTATCCCTGCTTCAGCATGTCCTGCTTGGCCATAAATTCCGGATTGCCGCCCAGCATGATGTCGGTGCCGCGGCCGGCCATATTAGTCGAGATGGTGACGGTGCCGCGTTTTCCGGCTCCGGCAATGATCTCGGCTTCTTTTTCGTGATATTTGGCGTTCAGAACGGTGTGCTTGATCCCCTCGTACCGCAGAAGCTTGGAAAGCTCCTCCGACTTTTCGATCGAAACGGTACCGACCAGGACCGGCTGACCTTTTTCATGACATTCGATAATCTGATTGATGATTGCGTTATATTTGCCGCGTTGATTTTTATAAGCGAGGTCGGGATGGTCGATCCGGATCATCGGCTTATTTGTCGGAATCTCCACCACGTCGAGAGAATAGATCTCGCGGAATTCGCTCTCCTCGGTCAGCGCGGTACCCGTCATGCCGGACAGTTTTTTATACATCCGGAAATAGTTCTGAAAGGTGATCGTTGCCAGCGTTTTGTTTTCTTTTTCGATCTTGACGTGTTCCTTCGCCTCAATGGCCTGATGGAGTCCGTCTGAGTAGCGGCGTCCGTACATCAGACGACCGGTGAACGCGTCGACGATTATGATCTCGCCGTTTTTGTTGACGTAATCCACATCGCGCGTCATGATGCCATGCGCTTTGATCGCCTGGTTGATATGATGCGCCAGCGTCGTATTCTCGGAATCGGAGAGGTTTTCAATATGGAAAAACTGTTCGGCCTTTTTCACACCGGATTCGGTCAGAACAACGGATTTGGCCTTTTCATCGACGATATAATCGGCATCCAGGGTATCGGTGGATTCCTTATCGTCCATTTCCTTGATCCGGAACTGCTTCAGCGTACGGACGAATCCGTCGGCGCGGTCGTAGAGATCGGTAGACTGCTCTCCCTCGCCCGAGATGATAAGAGGCGTTCTGGCTTCGTCGATCAGGATCGAGTCCACCTCGTCGACAATAGCGAAAACGTGTCCGCGCTGCGTGAGCCGTTCTTTATAGATAACCATATTGTCCCGGAGGTAATCGAAACCGAATTCGTTGTTGGTTCCGTAAGTGATATCGGCGCGATAGGCCTCCTGTTTTTCTTCTCTCGTCTGTCCGTGAACGATCAACCCCGTCTTCATGCCGAGAAAACCGTAGACGCGACCCATCTCCTCGGCGCCGAGACGCGCCAGATATTCGTTGACGGTGACGATATGGACGCCGTTTCCGGTGAGAGCGTTCAGATAAGCGGGAAGAGTGGCAACAAGCGTTTTTCCCTCACCGGTCTTCATTTCGGCGATGCGCCCTTGATGAAGAACGATGCCGCCCATCAGCTGAACACGGAACGGCCGTTTCCCGAGAACGCGGTCGTCCGCCTCCCGGACGACGGCATAGACATCGGGAAGAATGTCGTCGAGCGTTTCGCCGCTTGCCAGTCTCTGTCTGAAAACCGGCGTCATGGCCTTGAGTTCTTCGTCGCTCATAGCGCGGTAGTGATCGGCAAGACCTTCAATACGGTCGACGATCGGCAAAATCTTCTTGATTTGACGCTGACTGTAAGTGCCGAATATTTTCGTGATGAGTCCCATTCGTTTGCGGTCCTTTCCTCTGTAACCTGCTGAAATACATATATTCCGCTTTTATTATACTATAACAAAAATTAAAGGTAAAGGATAATTTGTAAACAATTCCGATCAAGAAGCGTTTTTTTCCGCGGAACGGAAAGAAAGACTATTTTTTTGAAAATACTTGAAATATTAATAATTGATTGGTATAATAGTTTATAAATAAGCCGACGAAAAGCGTCCGCACCGCATTCCCGCAAGTCATCGGACGACGGATCGAAAGCAATCAAGAGGAGAGCCGTTATGCTGCGCATTCTTGCCGTCGGGAACAGCTTTTCCAGCGACGCCACGACGCTTCTTTCCGCTGTCGCCGAAGCGGGCGACGTATCACTCACCGCAATCAATTTGTATGTTGGCGGCTGTTCGCTTGAACAGCACGCGGCCTTTTTAAAGGAGGGAAGCGCCCCTTACCTTTATCAGGTGGACGGCGTCATAACGGAACGCCGCGTTTCGTTGCCAGAGACACTTTCCGACGGGCACTGGGACGTCGTCACGATCCAGCAGGCCAGCCATTTCAGCGGTCTGCCCGAGACTTACTTCCCGTATGCGGACGAACTGGTCGGCGTCATCCGGAAAGCGCAGCCCGACGCGAAATTGTTTTTCCATCAGACCTGGGCTTATGAAATAGACGCTTCTCATCCCGCTTTCGGAAATTACGGCTCGTCACAGCAGAAAATGTACGAGGCCATTGTCAGGGCTTCCCGTCAGGCCGCAAACCGGCTCGGGTTAGGCCTGATCCGAGCGGGCGAAGCGATCCAGCGGCTTCGCGCCGAGACGCCGTTTGACTATCGGAACGGCGGCATCAGTCTCTGCAGCGACGGTTTTCATCTGAACGCGGTTTACGGCCGTTATGCGGCCGCCGCCGTCTGGTACGAAACGCTGACCGGAAATGATATACGGCAAAATCCGTACTGTCCCGCCGGCGGCGATCCCGATCTGGTCCGTCTGATCCGGGATACGGTCCACGGGATCGGTTGATCTTTCAGACAGGGATATTCCGTTCCCTAACGACGTATAATGAATTGGTAATATGAAAATTGGGTTGATCGGCTTCGGCGCGATGGGAAAAACGCACGCCTACGCCATACAGAACATGAAATACTTTTACGGCGACGCCTGTCCGGACGCCGAGATCGCCGGTGTCTGCACCGCCCACGGAGAAACGGCAGCAGCTGCGGCTGAACAGTTCCGTCTCGGCCGCGCCGTCACTTCGGAGGACGAACTGATCTATTCACCGGATATCGATGTGATCGATATCTGTACACCGAATCCGAATCATTTCGAAACCGCCAAAAAGGCACTGATGGCCGGCAATCACGTTTACTGTGAAAAGCCGCTGACCGTTACCTGCGAACAGGCCGACGAACTGGCGGAGTTGGCCGATCGATCCGGCCGTACGGCACAGATCGTCTTCAATTACCGCTTTATGGGCGGCCCTCTCCGCGCCAGAGAGCTGATTGAAAGCGGCCGTCTCGGGCGGATCCTTTCCTTCCGTGCAGCCTATCTCCACGCCAGCGGGACCGATCCGGACCGCCGCGCCGGTTGGAAACAATATCGAATGGCGGGCGGAGGCGTTCTGATGGATCTCGGACCGCACGTTCTCGATCTCATCCGCTGTCTCGCCGGCGATTTTGCCGATATTTCGGGGCGCGGGCAGATCGCCTATCCGCTACGCAGGGGAAGCGACGGCTGCGATTGGCTGACCGACGCCGAGGAAGCGTTCTATATGACCGCTAAACTGAAGAACGGCGCCTGCGGTACCATTGAAGTCAGCAAAATCGCCCTCGGAACTAACGATGATCTGACGCTGGAGATCTACGGCGAAAAAGGGGCTCTTCGCTACGACCTGATGCAGCCGAACTACCTGATGTTTTACGACGCTGCAAAACCGGGCGGTACGCTCGGCGGTGAGCGCGGCTTCACGAAGATCGAATGCGTCGGCCGTTTCCCGGAGCCGGGCGGTATTTTCCCCGGCGTCAAAGCGCCTACCGGCTGGCTGATGGGCCACGTCGGATCGATGCATGCTTTTTTGACTGCCGTCAGTGAAGGCCGGCCCGCTTCTCCCTCGTTCCGGGACGGCGCCCGTATCCAGCAGATTATTCGGGCCGCTTACCGATCGGCCGAACAACAAGGCGTTTTCGTATCGATCTGACCGACCGACGGCGGCAGGCCATTATCCGTCGGAGAATCGGAGAACTACTATGCTGATTGTTGGATTGACCGGAAGCACGGGCAGCGGAAAGGGTTATATTTCCGATATTATGAAAAAAGCCGGACTCCCTTGTCTCGATACCGATCGCGTCTGCCGCGACGTATACCGGAAGGGTGAGCCGTGTTATCTCGATCTGGTGGCCTATTTCGGCAAGGAGATCCTGCGCGAAGACGGGGAGATAAACCGCGAGACGCTGTTTCTCACGGCGTTTCCGGATAAGGAAAAATATGAAAAACTGAATTCGATCGCTTTCTTTCACATCATGCGGGAAACCGAAAAATGGATCGCCCGTCAGCGGGAGGCCGGAGAACGGATCGCGGTGATCGACGCGCCGATGCTTTACGAGAGCGGATTTGATAAGCTTTGCGATAAAGTGATCTGCGTGATCGCCGACCGTGAAACGCAGATCCGTCGCGTCATGAAGCGGGACGGCGTGCCGGAATCGGTCGCCGAGACGCGTCTATCAAAACAGAAAACCAATTCTTACTATGTTTCGCGTTCGGACTACGTGCTGGACAATTCCGGCGCTCACGAGGATGCTGTTTATAACGACACAACGCGTTTGATCGGCGTCCTGCGGCGGCTCTCCGCCGACAAAACGTGACCGGGAAAACGGGACGTTCAAAACCGATACGAAACTTTTTCACCGTTTTCTTCGCAGTCTGTGCTATGACTGCCGCCTATTACGGCGCTTCAGCCACCTGCCGGCTGATCGGCCGGACGTTTTATCCCGTCCGTTATCAGGATATCGTCGTCAGTTACGCCGCTGAATTCGACGTGCCGGAAGAAATTGTCTACGCCGTGATCCTCATAGAAAGCAAATTCGACGCCGCCGCCGTTTCCCGCGCCGGTGCGAGAGGGCTTATGCAGCTGATGCCGGCCACATTCCGCGCAGCCGCGGAGCAGACCGGCAGAATTCCGGAAGAAGTGAGCGTCTTCGATCCCGGGACGAATATCGGCTGCGGCGTTTACTGGCTCTCACGCCTGTTTGAAAAATATCGACGATGGGATACGGCGCTGGCCGCCTACAACGCCGGGGAAACGGCGGTCGACCGTTGGCTCGCCGATCCAATGTTTGCCGAGGAGGATCGTCTGACTGCGATCCCCTACCGGGAGACGGCACAGTACGTCAGGCGCGTGCTTCGCGCGGCGGCATTATATCGAAAATTATACCGGGAAGGTTAAAAAAAGGAGAATCATATGAACGCCAAAGAACTGAAAGCCGAGCTGGAATACAAAAACAAAAATGCTTTTGATTCCATCACCGAGGATGAACTGGAACGGTCCTTTGCCTACGCGGAAAGCTATAAACTTTTCCTCGATAACAGCAAGACCGAAAGAGAGGCTGTCCAATACGCCGTCGCCATGGCCAAAAAGCGAGGATTCACCGAGTACTGCCTCGGCGATGAGATCGAAGAAGAAGGCAAATATTACTGCAACAACCGCGGAAAACAGCTCATCCTTTTCAAAATCGGTACCGAGCCGCTTGAAAGAGGCGTTTATATCCTGGCCGCCCATATCGATTCGCCCCGTCTCGATCTGAAACAAAACCCTCTCTATGAAGACAGCGGCTTCGGCCTTTTCAAAACGCATTATTACGGCGGGATCAAAAAATATCAGTGGACCACCGTGCCGCTGGCTCTTCACGGCGTGGTCACAAAAGAAGACGGGGCCGTCGTCCCGATCTGCATCGGCGAAGACGACGACGAGCCGATCTTCTATATCTCCGATCTCTTGCCGCATCTGGCCAAGGACCAGATGGCCAAAACGCTGGCGGAAGGCATCACCGGCGAGGGACTGAACATCATCGTCGGATCCGAGCCCTATCGGGAGGAGGAAACCGAGGGTGCAATCCGTCTCAACCTTCTTCGGATCCTGAACGAAAAATACGGGATCACCGAGGAGGATTTTCTGTCCGCCGAACTGACCGCCGTTCCGGCGCTGAAAGCGCGTGATATCGGTCTTGACCGGTCGCTGATCGCCGGATACGGTCACGACGACCGCGTCTGCGCCTACTCCGAGATTACGGCTCTTTTCGACACCGTCAACAGCGAAAAAACGGTGTTTGCCGTACTGGCCGACAAGGAAGAGACGGGAAGCGACGGTGTAACCGGAATGCAGGGGGCACTCTTCGCCGATCTGCTGGCCGAGGTCTGCGAGGCAAGAGGCGCCAATTATCGCGTAGTGAAATCCCATTCCCGCTGCCTCTCGGCCGACGTCAACGCCGCGTTTGATCCCAACTTTCCCGACGTGATCGAACGCCGCAACGCCAGTTATATTAACTGCGGCGTTGTTCTCTCCAAATTTACCGGCTCCCGCGGGAAGGGCGGCACCTCCGATGCGACGTCGGAATTTACCGCCTACGTCCGCGCGCTCCTGAACAACGCGGGCGTCGTTTGGCAGATGGCTGAGCTCGGAAAAGTCGATCAGGGTGGCGGCGGCACCGTTGCGAAATATATTGCCAACCTGAATATTGACACCATCGACGTCGGCGTTCCTGTCGTTTCGATGCACGCTCCATACGAATCCATCTCCAAACTTGACTTGTATATGACCTATAAGGCCTTCTGCGCGTTCCTTTCATGATACCGGACAAGTTCTCTGAGGTCGAAAAAAGGTATCACTGGCTTTCGGAAAAGCTGTCACAGCCGGACGTTGCCTCCGATCCGGAATCGCTCGGCTTGCTGATGAAGGAATTCCGTCTCCTTACGCCGATCGTGGAAAAATACAGTCAGATCAAAGCGTGCGAGCTTCGGTCGAACGACGCCGAAGCGCTGCTGTCTTCCCAGGATCCGGAGCTCCGTCTGCTGGCCGAGGAGGAGAGAAATAATCTCCGCGTACAAATCGCGAAACTGACGGAAGAACTGACGATTATGCTGCTCCCGCAGGATTCGAACGACAGCAAGAACGTCGTGATGGAGATCCGGGCCGGCGCGGGCGGGGAAGAGGCCGCGCTGTTTGCTGCGTCACTCTTCCGGATGTACGGGATGTTTGCGGACGCAGCCGGGTACAAAATCGAACGCATAAGCGCTCATGAGACCGAACTCGGAGGCTTCCGTGAAATCGTTTTTCTGGTAACCGGCGCGGGCGCCTACTCCCGTCTGAAATACGAAATGGGAGTCCATCGCGTTCAGCGCGTTCCCGATACCGAATCACAGGGCCGGATCCACACTTCGACCGTTACCGTCGCCGTTCTGCCGGAGGCCGAAGAAATCGAAGTAGAGATCGCACCCGAAGACCTGAAAATCGAATCCATGAAAAGTTCCGGTGCAGGCGGCCAGCATATCAATAAAACCGAATCTGCCGTCCGGCTGTATCATAAACCGACCGGCATCGTCATTGAATGTCAGGAGGAGCGATCCCAGTTCAAAAACCGCGATAAAGCCATGCGGCTGCTTCGTACCAAGCTGTTTGAACTGAAAAAACAGGAGCGCGACGACAAACGGGCCTCCGAACGGCGGTCACAGATCGGCAGCGGAGACAGAAGCGAGAAGATCCGTACCTATAATTTTCCTCAAAGCCGCGTGACCGATCATCGGATCGGCTATACCACTCATAATCTGGAAGCGTTCCTCAACGGAAACATGGGAGACTTGCTGGATGCGCTTGCGGCGGCCGATACCGCCGAGCGGCTCAGAAAAAGCATGACATGAATACCAAAATTATTCACTATAAGGGACCGGATTCGTTGATCCCGGCGGCCGAGATCATCAAAAAAGGCGGCCTGGTCGCCTTTCCGACTGAAACGGTCTACGGCCTCGGCTGCAACGCTTTCAGCGCCTCGGCAGCAGAAAAAATCTATCGGGCGAAGGGCCGTCCTTCCGACAACCCGTTGATCGTACATATCGCCAAGCCCAATATGGCGCTCCGTTATTGCCGGACCTGCAAACTCTACGATATGATCGCCGAAACGCTGATGCCGGGACCGCTGACCGTTATCCTGAAAAAACGCGACGTCATTCCGAACAGCGTGACGGGGGGACTGAATACCGTCGGCATACGCGTCCCGTCCCATCCGATCGCTCACGAACTTCTGACGCTGGCGGAGGTCCCGATCGCGGCTCCTTCGGCCAATCTCTCCGGTAAGCCGAGCCCAACCTCCTTCGCTCACGTCTATCATGATCTGAACGGTCGGGTGGACGCCATCATCGACGGCGGAGACTGCGATTTCGGCGTCGAGTCGACGATCATCAAACTGGAGGACGACGTCATCAAGCTCCTTCGCCCCGGCGCCGTCACCGTCGAGATGCTCTCTCTTTTCGGCGTCAAAATCATCGTCGATCCTGCCGTCACACAGCAATATAACGGCATTCCGCTGGCGCCCGGCATGAAATACCGGCATTACGCGCCGGACTGCCCGCTTGCCGTCCTGAACGGGAGCGACAAAGCGGTATACGATTTTCTGGCGTCGAAAACCCGTCGTGCCGTCATCTGCTTCGAAGAAGATCTTCCGTATATTGACGGCAATTTCGTACTGTCCTGCGGCCCCGCCGACGACTCCCTAACACAGGCACAGCGGCTTTTCTCCTGTCTGCGGGAGCTGGACGGCAGAAAAGAATTCGACATCATTTACGCCCGGATGCCCTCAAAAGTCGGGATCGGTCTCGCGGTATTCAACCGACTGATAAAGGCCGCCGGCTTTCACATCATCAATCTTGACGTCTCCCCCGATCCGTTCTGACCTTTGGATCATCAAAAAACAAAACAGGAAAGAATCATGTCAAAGAAGAAAAAAACAGATTTGAGCGTTCCCGCAGCCGCTGCCCCGATCGTCGATCAACCGATCACGGAAACCATTGAAAAAAACTTCATGCCGTACGCAATGAGCGTTATTGTCTCCCGCGCGATACCGGATATCGACGGATTCAAGCCAGCTCACCGCAAACTCCTCTATACCATGTATCGCGACGGATTGCTGACCGGCTCTCGAATGAAGAGCTCCGCCGTTGTCGGCGATACGATGAAGCTGAATCCCCACGGCGACCAGGCCATTTATGCGACGCTCGTCCGCCTGACGCGCGCCAATGAATCGCTTCTTCACCCGTTTATCGATTCCAAGGGAAGCTTCGGAAAACATTACAGCTCCGATATGGATTACGCCGCGCCGCGTTATACCGAATGCAAGCTGGAAAAACTTTGCAGCGAGGTTTTCGGCGGCATCGATAAGAACGCGGTGGATATGGTCGATAACTTCGACAATACTCTGAAGGAACCGACACTGCTTCCGACGGCGTTCCCGAACATTCTGGTCTCTCCCAACCTCGGCGTGGCCGTCGGGATGGCCTGCTCCATCTGTTCCTTTAATCTGGCCGAGATCTGCGACGGCACGGTTCAGCTTCTGAAAAACCCCAATACCGACGTCGAGCGCCTTATGGATATCATTCGCGCGCCCGATTTCCCGAGCGGCGGCAATCTGATCTACGACAGAGACAAATTCCGTGAGATCTTCCGTACCGGACACGGTTCGGTCAGAGTCCGCGCCCGCTATACTTTCGATAAAGATGAAAACTGCATTGAAGTTCTTCAGATCCCGTATTCCACCACAATTGAAGCCGTTATCAAAAAAATCACGCAACTGATCAAGGAAGGAAAATTCAAGGAGATTACCGACGTCCGCGACGAAATCGACCTGAACGGTTTCAAGCTGACCATCGATCTCCGCCGGGGGACCGATCCCGATAAACTGATGAACCGGCTTTTCCGGATGACGCCGCTCGAAGATTCTTTTGAATGCAATTTCAATATCCTGGTCAACGGAACGCCGCAGCTGCTCGGGATCCGGGAGATCCTGAACGAATGGATCCTTTTCCGGATGAATTGCCTGCGGCGGGAGATCCGGTTCGATATTGATAAAAAGAAGGACAAACTGCACCTGCTCCTCGGACTCGGCAAAATCCTTCTGGACATCGACAAAGCTGTCAAGATCGTCAGGGAGACGGCACTGGAAAAGGACGTGGTGCCGAATCTGATGGCCGGTTTCGGCATCGACCGGATTCAGGCGGAATTTATCGCCGAGATCAAACTCCGCAATCTCAACCGGGAGTATATCATCAACCGGATCAAGGAGATCGAAGCTCTGCAGAAAGAGATTGCCGATCTCGAAAAGACCGTCAAATCCGAAATCCTGATGAAGAACCGCATCGCCGCGCAGCTAAAAGAGATCAAGCATAAATACGGAAAACCGCGCATGACCCAACTGATCGGTGCCGACGATATCGAAGAATTCGATGAAGACGATATGGTGGAAAATTACAACGTCAAGCTCGTCTTCACAAAGGAAGGATACTTCAAGAAAATCACGCTCCTGTCGCTGCGCGGCAACGACGAGCAGAAGTTGAAAGAAGGAGATTTTGTCCTCCGCTCGCTCGATGCTGCCAACACCGATGAATTTCTTGTTTTTTCCGACAAGGCCCAGGTATACAAGGCCAAGGTAAGCGACTTTGATCCGGTCAAGGCGTCTCAGCTCGGCGACTATCTTCCTGCCAAGTTGAATTTTGACGAAGGAGAGCGGGCGCTCTCGATCGTAAAGATCGAAGGAAGTTACACGGAAAGCGGTTTTGCACTGGTCTTCTTTGCCAACGGAAAAGGGATCCGGATCCCTTTGTCCGCCTATGAAACCAAGGCCAACCGCCGCAAACTGACCGGCGCATATTCCTCCGTTTCCGAAGCGGTCGGCATTTCTTTCGTCAGGGAAGAGGAACACGACGTTCTTCTGGTCGCCGACAACGGAAAGGCCGTTGTTCTTGATTCTTCACTGGTACCCGAAAAAGCGACGCGTTCCTCCCAGGGCGTTACGCTGATGAGTCTGAAGGGCAAAGCCAAGCTGCTCTTCGTCACCGACGATGTCGGGAAATACACTGTCAACGGCAGACGTTACCGGAAAAACAAGCTGCCGTCCTCCGGAACGACGCTGGATCCGGGCGACAGAAGCCTGATCCCGAACAGTATTTCGGAACGGATGACGGGGATCTGACCGTTTTGTTTTCGTCAGAGAAAATTTACATCTTTTTTTCCGACGTTCTTGCTATCTCAGGCTCAGTATGATATAATGATACCATAAGAAAACGAAAGGAAAGGACGGGATCGGCCATGAAGATTCTGAAAAAGTATCTTCCGCTTCTTCTTCTGTTGCTGATGCTGCTGCCGTTTTTGGTTTCGGCGGACACCGTTTATTCGTCTCAAGAGGATCCGCTCGTCTCACTCAGTTATGTGAATGATATTCTCGGACCTGAGATCATGGCGCAGGTCATCGCCCGGATCGATGCGGAATATGTCAAGATCAGTGACCTCAATTCGGTTGCTGCCGGGTCCTATACCGCCGTCTCCCTGACCAAGGGACAAACCCTGATGGCCCGTTCCGTCTGCGAGATCGTCCTGCTGGAGGGCTCGGCCAACGCGGTGGTCACCTCTTCCGCCAACGTGGCGGCCGGGGCGGGGATTCACGATCTGACCGCGGGCAATATCGTCATCAACGGCGCGCCTCTGCCCGCCGGTCACTATCTTGTCGTCTCCAAACCGGATGGACGCGGCCTTACCGTTCTGTCAGATACAGCGGTGATTCTGATAAGGGGTGAGTACCATATCACGTAATAAAACGGCTTCTGCCGGAAAAAAACGGAAAAAGTTACGACTTGACGCCAAATTCTGGTCAAGGGTCCTTGTCATATTACTTTCGCTCTCCATGCTCGTCGGCGTTTTCTATTACGTTATCATTTTTGTTTTTGCCGGATCGCGCGCCCGGGCTGCCGGGGAACCCGCTCCCGACACCGAGACAGAGATCGGTGCCGAAGCCGACGACCCTTTGATACGGATTGCCTTAATTTACGGATCTTCGGTCACAGTCGATTTTCTGACTGTGGCCGATTATGGCTTTTCCCTCGGATATACCAATGAGAATAACGAGTTTACCGAGATCATAACGAGCGAACGGACGGCGCTCAGCATTACCCGCGACGTCAATCTCACGCGTTCTTCCAACCGTTACATCGCGTCGCCGTCGGCCGCCAATGCAGACGTCGGCGCTTATCACGTTGCCGTTCCGATCGCAAGCGAGGACCGGGCGTCGCTGATCGGCGCACTGAAAGCGCTTTGCCCCGATTATCCGGTCTTTCCCGCCTTGATAGAAGGCAATGATTTCGCGATGATCGGTCAGTTCAACGCCAAGAAAGCAGCGACTTCAGCGCTGACCGCATTGAAAAAGAAGGTCGCCGCCTATGCAGTAGACGATCCGATCGGCGTCGGAATCAGGGCGGCGGCGGTATCCGAGCCGTCCGAAACGGCAATTCTGGCCGTCGACGCTGAGACCGATACTGTCGTCTGGAAATTCGACCGGGCCGACGGATCGCATTTCATGGCGTTCAAAGCATATCAGAACGGCGGAGAATACGCCTATATCAAAGGATACAAAGGCAGCAGCTGGTACCAGTACGACGATGTTCTGGAGTGTTCCCCCTACGATACCGAAACGGCCTCCGGCGTCAAGGTCA
>JAEEGL016086116.1_pt1 | contig 17253 bp, 17 predicted proteins | sample 9134231 | NCBI WGS metagenome assembly JAEEGL01 (sample SAMN16246548, study PRJNA631951) | gut metagenome | biome: gut microbiome; feature: rumen; material: fiber-attached | host: Bos | place: Iran: Karaj | collected 2018-10
CGGTGGAGAAATGCAAGCCCTCCGGGCGGATTCATCTCGATTTCTGCCAAATGGGAAACGAACGGATCAAATGATTTGAGTTATTTGAGTTCCACGACCGTCACGCCGTAGTCGCCTTCGCCCCATACGCCCACGCGGTAGGAGGAGACGCGTCCGTCGCCCTTGAGATGATTCCAGATGGCGGCGCGCAGGGCGCCCGTCCCCTTGCCGTGGATGATCGTGACCGAATGCACCGAGGCCACGGCGGCCTCATCCAGGTACTTGTCGATGAGGAACCATGCGTCCTCGCCGGTCTGTCCGCGCACGTCGATCTCCGGTTTGAAGGCGCGGCTGACGACGGCGCGGTACTGCTTCTGGTTTTTGCGATCGCGCGCCTCAGGCGATTCCGCGTCCTCCAGAAGGCGCAGATCGCGCACGTTGGCGCGCGTCTTGACCTGACCCATCCGCAGCGTGACGTTGCCGTTTTTGTCCGGATCATCGAGCAGGATGCCGCTCGTTCCAAGATTCCGGTGCCGTACCTTGTCGCCCTTGACGAGCGCACGCGGCAGCACGTACTCTTCCCCGTCGTCCTCCTCCGGCTCGCCGGTGCTGCTCTCGTAGTCACGGACGCGCGTGCGGATCTTTCGTTTGGCCTCCGCCATTTTTTCTGCGAGCTGCTCGGAATCCCGCTGCTTCTTCAGGGCGTCGAGCTGGTCGAAGATAAAATTGCTCGTCGCCTTGGCGCCGCTGAGCACCTGCTCAGCCTGCGCGCGCATCCGTTCCGCTTCCCGCTCGGCGGCGCCGACGCGTTCGCGGAGCTTCGTCTCCGCGTCTGCGCGGAAAGCCTCGTATTCGAGGCGCTGCCTCTCTTTCTCGGCACGCTCCGCCTCGAGCGCCTGTCGGGTACTCTCCAGCTTTTCGATCACGGACTCGAAATTCCGCGAGCCGGTGTCCACGTACTGGCGGGCCCGCTCTACGATGTCGGCCGGGAGTCCCAGTTTTTCCGAGATTGCAAAGGCGTTTGATTTGCCGGGCGTGCCGATGATGAGGCGGTAGGTCGGGCGCAGCGTCTCCACGTCGAACTCACAGCTCGCGTTGATGACGCCGTCCGTCTCGATAGCGTATGCTTTCAGCTCCGCATAGTGCGTCGTCGCGGCGCAAAGCGCGCCCGTGCGGCGCACCTCCTCGAGGATCGCCGTGGCCAGCGCGGCACCCTCAACCGGATCGGTACCGGCGCCCAGCTCGTCAAAGAGCACAAGCGAGTCCGCCGTCATGCGATCCACAAAGGAGACGATGCCGACCATATGCGAGGAGAAGGTGGACAGCGACTGCTCGATGCTCTGCTCGTCGCCGATATCGGAGAACACGTCGTCAAACACGCAGACGGAGGAGCCGGACTCCGCCGGGATATGCAGTCCCGCCTGCGCCATCAGCGCGAAGAGTCCGATCGTCTTCAGCGTCACGGTTTTGCCGCCGGTATTCGGGCCGGTAATGACGATCATCTGATAACTGCCGCCCAGATCGACCGTGATCGGCACGACCTTCTGCGGATCGAGCAGCGGATGGCGCGCGCGGATCAGGTGCATCTCGCGCTTCTCCGTGAGAACCGGTTCTGCCGCGTCCATATGGAAGGACAGATCGGCGCAGGCAAAGGCAAAGGCAAGGTCGGTGATATTCAGATAATTCAATTCGAGGGCATGCGCGATGTCCGCGCAGGCAGCCGAAAGCTCCGCAAGGATCCGCTCAATTTCGTGCTGCTCCTGACTCTGCAGCGTGCGCAGCTCGTTGTTGGCGTCCACGACCGCCATCGGCTCGATAAAAAGCGTCGCGCCGGAGGAGGAGGTATCGTGGATCAGGCCCTTGACCTCCGCGCGGTACTCCGCCTTCACGGGAATGACGAAGCGGCCGCCGCGCGTCGTGACGATGTTCTCCTGCAGATATTTGCTAACAGATCCGCCGGAGGTGTATTTTTGCAGAAGATCCTTGATTTTCGTATTGACGGCGCGCATTTTGCGGCGGATCTCCGAGAGCGCCGGGCTCGCCTCATCGGCGATCAGATCCTCGGCGAGGATCGAGCGTGAGATCCGCTCCTCAAGCGGGCGATTGGGCAGGAGCCGATCAAAGACAACGTCGAGCACCGTCGTAAAATCGCGCTCGCCGAGGTTGTAATCCTGCAGCATGCGCGCCGTACGCAGAACGCCCGCCACGTCAAGCAGTTCCCTCGTCGAGAGCGTCGCGCCTTTGGTCGCGCGCTCTACGCTGTCGCTGACGTCGTGCACGCCGCCGAAGGCCGGCATGCCCTTGATCGACGCCAGCTTTTTGGCGTCCGTCGTGCAGGAGAGCCGGCGGCGGATCTCCACCGGATCGTCGCTCGGACGAAGTGCGGCGGCGCGGCGGCGGGCACCGTCCGTCGGTGCCAGTTCCGTCAGCGCGGCACAGATTTTATCGAATTCCAGTGTGGTACAGGTTTTCTCGTTGAAGCTCATGTCGTTTCCTTAGACAATTACAAAAGTGATTTATAAAACTCGAGCGTATAAAAGCCGTGCTCGATGTGATTGAGCAGATATTTTTCGCAGGCGGAAGCATACCGCCCCAGCTCGTCCTCCGCCAGCGTAAACGACAGGTAGCGGCCGCCGGGTGCGCCGATCGTAAAGCGCATCGCCTCCAGCACCGCGGGCGTCAGCCGCAGGTAGATATGGGCGGTGCTTTCGTCGGTCAGATCCTCCGTGCGGCGAATCGTGCGCAGGCAGTCCGCGCAGAGCAGCCGTCCGTTCATTACGTCGAGCACAAAGCCGCCTGCCGTCTGCGTTCCGCAGTTCCCGCAGGCTGACAGATCGGGAAGATAGCCCTCGATGGCCGCCACGCGCAATTCGAACGCGGCCTTGATCTGCACAAGCGGGATCGGCCGTGTGCCGGCGAGCGCGTAGAGCGTATTGAGCGTCAGGCGCAAAAGCTCCTCGTCGCCCACACCCTCCACGGCGAACTCCGCCGCCACGTCGCACAGATAGGAGGCAAGCGCCAGCTTATTCAGATCCATTCTGAGATTGAAAAAGCTCTCGCGCAGCGCGCTGTCGGAGATGTAGAAGAAGCCGTGCGACTTGCGCAGCACAAAATCGCTGTAGCAGAAGAGCTGCGTCGCCGGCATGTGCTTGCTCTTCAGACTGCGCACGCCCTTGCCGGAAACGCTGATGCGCCCCATCTCCTCGGTGATCACGGTCAGAATCTTGTCGTACTCGCCCGTCTGCGTCTCGCGCACGAAGAGCCCGCGCACCCGCAGCTGCTCCATCTCAGTCCAGATTCTTCGGGTTGAAGCCGAAGCTGTTCAGATAGGTGTCGCTGTCACGCCATTTTTCCTTGACCTTTACCCAGAGATTCAGATAGACCTTAATGCCGAAGAAAGCCTCCAGATCCTCGCGGGCGTAGGTGCCGATCCGCTTCAGCGTCTCGCCGCCGCGTCCGACGATGATCCCCTTGTGCGAGGCTTTCTCGCAGAAAATCTCCGCGCGGATGCGGATGATCGAATCCTCCTCCTTGAATTCCTCGATCACGACGGCCGTGCCGTGCGGCACCTCTTCGGAGAGTGTGCGCAGCAGCTTTTCGCGGATTACCTCCGCGGCGATCTGCCGTTCGGACTGGTCGGTGGCGATATCCTCCGGGAAAAACCACACGCTCTCATGAAGAAACTTCCGCGCTTCATCCAGCACGTCGGCGACGTTCCTGCCCTTCTCGGCGCATGTCGGCACCACGGCGGCAAAATCATGCAGCGCGGCATACTCGGCAATCGTCTCCGCCAGTCGGACGCGGTCGACCAGATCGATCTTGTTCAGTACAAGGATGGCCGGCAGGCCGCTCGTCTTCAGATTTTCGATGATCCTCTTTTCCGTCTCCCCCGCCGGAAAGCCGGCCTCGGCAATGAAGATCGCCGCGTCGGCGCCGCCAAGCGCGGAGGTAACGGACTTCATCATGTAATTGCCCAGCTTGTTCTTCGGACGATGGATGCCGGGCGTATCCAGAAAGACAAACTGATCCGCGCCTTCGGTCAGGATGCCGGTAATGCGGTTGCGTGTCGTCTGCGGCTTACTCGAGACGATGGCTACCTTCTCGCCGAGCATGGCGTTCATGAGTGTTGATTTGCCGACGTTCGGGCGGCCGACGATGGCGATAAAAGCGGTTCGCGTCTGCGGTGCGGTTGTTGTATTCATAATAACCCCTTTATTTCAGATCCAGCATTTCCATGATGACCCGCTGCCGGGCGCACATGCGCTCTTCGTCTTCATCCGACCGCTCGTGATCGTAGCCGAGCAGATGAAGCACGGAGTGCACGCAGAGGAATGCGGCCTCCCGCTCCAGGCTGTGGCCGAGCTCGTCCGCCTGCTTGGCAGCCCGCTCCAGCGACAGCACAATGTCTCCCAGCTCCGCGACGGTACCCGGCAGCGGACGCTCTCCCGCCGCGAAATCGTAGAGCGGAAAGGAAAGCACGTCCGTTGCCGCATCCTTGTTCCGGTAGGTGCGGTTGAGCTCCCGGATGCCTGCGTCGTCCACGAACGTCAGCGAGATCTCCGCCGCTTCGCCGAAATTCTCTGCCTCCAGCGCCGTGCGTACGGCACGGCGCAGAAGCGCGCGCAGGGCTGGCGTCACCGGCACGATCTTCTGGCGGTTGGAGGAATAGATCTTCACGTTGTTCATTTTCCGTCTCCTTCCGCGCGGCGGGCAACGAAGCGGCGCGCGCTCTGCGTGCGCTCCTCGCGCTTCTGTCGGCTCTCCCGCTCGTACCGGTCGTAGGCCATGATGATCCGCTGCACAAGCCGATGACGCACGACGTCCCGTTCCGTGAATTCGTGGACGGCGATGTCCTCCACGTTTTTCAGAATCCGCACAGCGGCGGCCAGGCCGCTGCGCTTCCCTTCGGGCAGATCGGTCTGCGTCAGATCGCCTGTAACGACGATCTTCGAGCCGGAGCCGAGGCGGGTGAGAAACATCTTCATCTGCTCCTGCGTCGTGTTCTGCGCTTCGTCCAGAATGATGAACGAATCGTCGAGCGTCCGGCCGCGCATGTAGGCAAGCGGCGCGATCTCGATCGTCATTTTCTCGATCAGGCGGGCGACGGTCTCCGGGCCCAGCATCTCGTAGAGCGCGTCGTAAAGCGGCCGCAGATAGGGATCGATCTTGCTCTGCAGATCGCCCGGCAGAAAGCCGAGTTTCTCTCCCGCTTCCACGGCGGGCCGCGTGAGAATGATGCGCGACACCTCGTGCGCGCGCATCGCCTTGACAGCCATCGCCACCGCCAGATACGTTTTGCCGGTGCCGGCAGGGCCGGTGCAGATCACGATCGTGTTGCGCCGGATCGCCTCCACGTATTTCTTCTGTCCGACGGTCTTGGCCTTGACGGGCTTGCCGCGCGCCGTGATCAGGAAGCAGTCGTCGTCCAGTTCCGACAGCTGCTTCGTCTCGCCCTCGCTGACCATGCGGATCACGTAATCGACATTCTGGTCCGTCAGCTCGTTGCCGAGCGACGCAACCTTCTTGAGATAGCCCAGCGCCTCATAGGCCATGGCGACGTTCTCGTCGTCGCCCTCGATCACGATACAATCTCCCGCGCCCTCCGCGTCCGTCCGGTTGTAAAGTCGGACGTGGAAGGCCTCCTCGAGCCGCTGTGCGTTGCGGTCAAAATTGCCGAAGATTCTGCGCGTCAGTTCCGCGCTCGACAGCTGCATTTTCTTTTCTGCCATGTTCACTCTCTGTTTCTATGGAACCCATTGGATTTTTCATTTCTGCTGCGCTCACTTCACCGAAAGCTGCGCTGTGCGCGCGATGTCCGCCTCGCAGACGGCGTGCGCCGTGATGCGGTAGACCTCCCCGTCCCACGTCGGTTCCGCCTCAAGCGAGAGAAGGACTGCATCCGCGAGCCGCTCCTCCCACTGCGCGCGGAAGGCACGGCGCGCCATCGCTGCGGCCTGCGTCTCCGTGAGACGGGTCTCGGCAAGTGAGAATTCACGCGCCGTCTCACAGATCCACGACACGGGCAGCGCGCGGCCGTCCGGCAGCCGGAGAGGGGTATTCACTATTATTTTATCATAACTCCCCTCCTCAATTCCACTGTTTTGCGAAAGTTTTATTACTTTTCCGAAAAAACTCATCGAAAACGCGCGACGTTCGCCGCCCGTATAAAGGCGCACGCTTTGCCGTGCGGGGATCTCCACGCAAATCTCCCGCCGCACCTGCGCCAGAACCCGCCCCGCCGCGCGCTCAAAGCGCACTCCGTCCTCTCCGACGGCAATCACCCCGCCGATCAACAGCTCACCCGCGCGTACAACATCCCCCGTCGAAACGGCGGCCCGCCCGCCGGTCACACTGATCTCAAGAATCTGCCCGTCCTCCGCCGCGACGACGTTGGAGGCCAGGCGTTCCTCGTCCGCCTCGCGCCCCGCCAGCCGCTCGCGCACCTCAACGTGCGCGACGCTGCCCTGCATATTGATCGCGATCCAGGAGATCGCATCTGTGCCGAGCAGAATCTCGTTCTGCAGCACGTCGAAATCGATGCCGCCGAAGCGCGCGCCGACACCGAAGCCGCTCCCGGCGAGGATCTCCGCCACGTCCGCCTCACTGAGGCGGCGATTTCCCGTCACATCGATCTCCCACACAACCGTCGTGGAAAACCATACGATACCCGCGCACAATGCTGCGCCGACGGTAAGGCCCCATCGGCCGCGCAGCCGCTCCCATACGGCCGGAAGGCCGCAGGACGGTGAGAAGCCTGGCGGCGAGGCCAGCGGCGCGGTCAGCGCCTCCAGTTGCCGCGCCTCCCGCATACGCATGCGGAAGGAGACGCCGCCGTCCGCGCGGCGGCGCATGCGCCAGTGCGCAAACCCGCCGCGCCGCAGAAATTCCAGCACCGCGGCCGCAGATTCCGCGCCGCACCGAACCGTGACATAACCGCAGAGCCAGGCCAGAATCGCGCCGGTCATCTCTCCGCCTCCTCCGTATACACCGCCTCAATCCGTCCGCTGACCGTGATGCGGTCGCCGAGCAAAGAACGCATCCGCAGTTCGTCGCCGCAGACGCGGACGCGGCCCGCGCGCGTCCGCAGCACGACGCAGGCAGGACTGTATTCGAGCACGCCCAGGCAGCCGCCGACCACCGCCTCCCGGGCGGCTGCGATCTCCACCGTGCTCCCCGCACTGATCGCCTCAAGCGGCATATCGAGCACATCGGTCAGCCGCTCACGCAGCCGAAGCGCCAGATCGCGGTCTGTTTTTTTCCTGCGCAGCAAATCTATTTCTCTCCCCTTTCACATACAATACACCCGTAAGCCATTCATATGTCCCGACGGCTCGTCCCATGCGGCGGCTGTGCGATCGGGGTAAGATGGCGCCGCAGAAGGAGTGATCGATCAGGATGAAATCCACCGTCCCGCGCCGCGCCGCGTCACTTGCGCCCGTCCTCGCCGCCGTTCTCTTTCTTGCCTGTGCGCACGTGCTCAGCGACGCAGCGCGGAACGCGCTGTCGCTCTGCGCACGCGTGTTGATTCCCTCGCTCTTTCCCTACATGGTGATCTCCTCGATGATCGTTTCTCTCGGGGCGGCCGAAACGCTGGGGCGGCCGCTTGCTACGCTGACACGGCGTTTTCTCCGTCTGCCGGGCGCGGCGGCCGGCGCAATGCTGCTCGGTGCGCTGTGCGGCTTTCCGATTGGCGCGAAGGCGGCGTGCGAGCTGTTCCGCCGCGGCACGCTTTCGCGCGAGCAGGCCGAGCGGCTGATCGCCGCCGCCAACAACACCGGCCCTGCCTTTCTGATCGAAATCGTGGGCATACGCCTCTGGCACAGCGCGTCGCTGGGCATGCTGCTCTACACGCTGCAGCTTTTCCTTGCGTTTTTGATCGCCGCTGCCGCCGCGCGTCGCGCGCCGATTCCGCCAAAAGAATCCAACGGCGCGGCAGCCGCGCCGGCGCCGTCTCTGTTTTCGTCATTTGCCGATGCCATTGAAGAATCAGCCTCCGCCACGCTCGGCATTTGCGGAATGATCGTGTTTTTCGCCTGCTTGCTTTCATTGGCCGAAAGGCTTCTCACAGCGTTCTCACTGGAGACACTGCTGCCGGCCGCCGCTGCCGTTCTGGAATTCTCCGCCGGCACCGGAGCGGCCGCAGTCCTCGGCGGACGCGCCGGCCTCTTTCTTACCGGATTCGCCGTCGGCTTCTCCGGTCTCTCCGTCTTTGCCCAGAGCATGCGCTTCACCGCACCGCTCAAGCTTTCTCTGCATACTGCCTTTTTCTCGAAACTCCTGCAGGGATTGCTTCTTGGCGGCGCAGCCGCCTGGCTTGGCGCCTCAAGCCTTGCGGCGCCTGCTGCCGCGCTGAAACCGATCCTTTATCCGGCACCGCCGACGCCCTGGATGCTCACAGAAATCGGACTTCTGATACTCTTTTGTCTCTTCCCGGTCATTTTTCAAAAACGGACTTGATTTTCCGTTTCGTTTCCTGTATACTGTAAGTGAATCGAATGCACCATTGACGAAAGGCACGGCACCCATGAAGAAACTGGATCGAACGGCAGATCGGATCTGCCGGTATTGTGAATTTGCTTCCACGCTGCAAAGCGACGAGGAAATACTCTGCCGGAAAAAGGGGATCGTGGCCTGCACCTATCGCTGCCATTCCTTCCTCTACGACCCGCTCAAGCGGAATCCCGGCGCGCCGCTCGCTGCGCCGAAGCTGGAATACATCAGCCTCGACGAAACGCCGGACGCACCGTAGCCGCCAAAGAGGAAAAGCGCCGTCAGCGGCGCTTTTCCTCTTTACAATCCGGCAGGAATATGGTATACTGATACAAATCAGATTGACAACGGTATGAATTGCCGCATGGAGGTAACTCTTGATTATCGCATTGGAAGAAGCCAAAAACGATCTGAACGCCTTTCGGGAGCGGATCGAAGATCTGGGAAGCGCACTGCACATCGATTCCCTGCGTGAGCAGGCGACGCTGCTGGAGGAAAAATCCCAATCGGCGGAGTTCTGGAACGACCAGGCCAAATCGACGCAGTCGCTGCAGACCTTAAAGCAGCTCAAGGATAAAATCGCCGCCTACGACGCGCTCCGCCAGAAGTTGGAGGACACCGTCACCATGGCGGAGCTGGCCATCGAGGACAACGACGAATCGATGACGGACGAGATCCTCGCCGATGTGGCATGGATCCATCAGGAGGAGGACAAGCAGCGCATTGAAATTCTCCTCAGCGGTCAGTACGACCGCAACAACGCCATCCTTTCCTTCCATCCCGGTGCCGGCGGCACGGAAGCGCAGGATTGGGCGCAGATGCTCTATCGCATGTACACGCGCTGGGGCGAATCGCACGGCTATACCGTCAAGCTCGTGGACTGGCTGGACGGCGACGAGGCCGGCATCAAATCCGCCACCATCATTGTGGAGGGCGTGAACGCCTACGGCTTCCTGAAAAGCGAAAACGGCGTGCACCGCCTGGTGCGCGTCTCTCCCTTCGATGCCTCGGGACGGCGGCACACGTCATTCGCCTCGGTAGAGGTCATGCCGGAGTTCAACGACGACGACAACTCGATCGAGCTGCGGGATGAGGATCTTGAGATCACTGCACACCGCTCCAGCGGCGCCGGCGGCCAGCACATCAACAAGACCGACTCCGCCATCCGCATCGTCCACATCCCGACCGGCATCGTCGTTGGCTGCCAGACCGAGCGCAGCCAACTCCAGAACAAGGAAACCGCGCTGAAAATGCTGAAATCCAAGCTGATGGAGATCAAGGAGCGCGAAAAGCTGGAGCGCATCGAGGACATTCAGGGTACCAAAGTCAATATCGAATGGGGCTCGCAGATCCGCTCATACGTCTTCATGCCCTATACGCTGGCCAAGGATACCCGCACCGACTATGAGGAAACCGACATTCAGGCAGTGATGAACGGCGAGATCGACGGCTTCATCAACGCCTATCTGAAAATGTCCGCACAGAAATCGGCGACATGATAAAGGAAACCGACCGGCAGGGCGCTTCGACGGTATTCGAGGGGATGACCTCGATCTCCGCGGTGATCGAAGGCGGACGCAGCGGCGTGAGCGACCGTCGGATTCTCCGTGTGCTCTATGACAGGACGCGCGAAACCGCGCGTGCGCGTGAACTCAGATACCTGCGCCGCATGGGAGAGGCGCTCTCCTTTCCCATCGAGCCGACCGGGTCCGAAGAGATCGCGCGCCTTGCCACCGGTACATCGCACGGCGGCATCCTCGCCGAATGCACCACCCGCACCATCCCGCCGCTCGGCAGCGGCTCCCTGCCCGACAGCGGCTTTGCCGTACTGCTGGAGGGGATCGAAGACCCGTACAATTTCGGCTACGCGCTGCGCACGCTGTACGCGGCGGGCGCCGACGCCGTAATCCTCACGCCGCGCAATTGGATGAGCGCCTCCGGCGTCGTCTGCCGCGCCTCGGCCGGCGCCTCGGAGCTTCTGCCGCTGTGGGAGGCAGAGCCGGTCGCGGCGGCTGAGACCGCGCGGCGCCGCGGATACCGGATCGTCTGCGCCGGCATCCGGGATTCCGTCTCCGCCTTTGACGCCGATCTCACGCGCCCCATTCTTCTGATCGTCGGCGGCGAAAAGCGCGGCATCTCCCGCGCGCTCCTCGATCAGGCGGACGCCGTCGTGCGTCTGGAATACGGACGATCCTTCCGCGGCTCGCTCTCCGCCGCCTCGGCGGCGTCGGTGCTCGCCTATGAGGTGCTGCGCCAGAACCGGGAAAAATAGAGGAGATGCGAACATGGAGCTGATAATCCGCCGTGTGCAGCGCGGCGACGAGCATGTGTTGGCCTATATCCAGACAGAGAGCTGGAAAGCGGCGTTCGCCGGGATTCTCGATCCGCAGACGCTTGCCCGATGCACAGACATCGTCCGCGCGGAAGCCATGTACCGCCGTCTGCTGGAAAACGATGTCGGCAGCGGATACCTGCTCACACTGAACAGCGCCCCGCATGCCATCGCCTGGTGGGATGCAGCGCGCGGCGAAGATATGCCGGGGTATGCGGAAATCATCTGTATCCACAGTCTGCCGGCCAACTGGCACCGCGGCTGCGGACGCCGTTTGATGAACACGCTGCTGACCGACATTGCAGCGGCGGGATATAAAAAGGTCATGCTATGGGTCTTCACCGAAAACACGCGTGCGCGACAATTCTATGAAGCGGCTGGCTTTCACGCAACGAATCAAACGAAGGACGCACTCGGCACAAAGGAAATCCGCTATGCCCGCTCGCTCGAAACGCCAATCGCCCGCCTGTGAAGGAACAGGAAGGCGATTGGCGTTTTGGTTTTTTCTTATTCGCAGGTGAATTCGTAGATCGTGGTGCGGTCGTAGGCCTCTCTGGGAAGCAGCACCACGTCCGTGAAGCCGGCGTGATTGATGCTGTCCGGCATGGCCTGCGTCTCCAGGCACAAGGCGCAGTGCTTTCTCTGCGGCACGCCGCCCTTGAACGGACGCCCGTTCTCGTCGATCATGTTCGCCGTATAAAGCTGAACGCACGGCTGATCCGTATAGACGCGCATCACGCGGCCGGAGGCAGGATGGCGAAGCGTCGCACGGTGGCGCAGCTCGCCGTCGTAGTCGGCAAAAATGAAGTTGTTGTCAAAGCCGTTGAATTCGCGCACCATCGGATGATCGGCCGCCATTGCCTCGCCGACGGATTTCTCCCGCCGGAAATCGTAGGGCGTGCCGTCCACCGGCAGAATCGTGCCGTCCGGGATCAGACCGGCCTTCAGGCCGTTGATCGAATCGGCGTCCATCCAGAGCGTATGCGAACCGACGTTGCCGTTCTCGTAGCCGCTGAGGTTGAAATAAGAGTGGTTGGTCAGGTTGAGGATCGTCGGCTTGTCCGTCATCGCCAGATAGCGGATCGAGAGCGCGCCGGTCTTCGTCAGCGTGTAGATCACGGTGACGGTCAGCGTGCCGGGATACGATTCCTCGCCGTCCGGGCTGACCGTGGTCAGGATCAGCGCCGGCTCCGCCTCGGTGCCGGCCTCACGCACATTCCACAGCTTCTTGTCAAAGCCGGATTTGCCGCCGTGCAGGTGATTCGGCCCGTCGTTTTTGTAGAGATGGTAGATCTCGCCGTCGAGGACGAACGTGGCGTCGCCGATGCGGTTGCCATAACGGCCGATCAGCGCGCCCTGGTAGCCGGAGGATACGCGGTAATCCTCCACGCTGTCATAGCCGCAGATCACGTCGGCGGCGTTGCCGCCCTTGTCCTTGGCCCAGATATTGAGCAGTGTGCCGCCCAGATTCATCACGCGGACGGAGGTCGGCGAATCGTTTGTCAGCGTATAGGCGATCACCTCACAGCCGCAGGGCAGCTTTCCAAACAGTTCCTTCTGAATTCCCATGGCAAATCTCCTTATTCCTCATACCCGTTGGGGTTCATTTTCTGCCATCTCCAGGCGTCCTCGCACATCTCGCGGATGCCGTTCTCAGCTTTCCATCCCAGCTCGGCGTTTGCCTTTTCGGCGCTTGCATAGCAGATGGCGATATCGCCGGGACGGCGCGGTTTGATCGAATACGGGATCTTCACGCCGGTTGCTTCTTCAAAATTGCGCACGACCTCCAGCACGCTGGTGCCGCGTCCGGTGCCGAGATTATATACGGAAAGCCCGCTTCCCTTTTTCAGTTTGACAAGTGCCTTCACATGTCCCTTCGCCAGATCGACGACGTGGATATAGTCGCGCACACCGGTCCCGTCGGGCGTGTCGTAATCGTTGCCGAATACGCCCAGCTCCGCGCGCCGTCCGACCGCCACCTGGGTCACGTACGGCATCAGATTGTTCGGGATTCCATTCGGATTCTCGCCGATCAGACCGCTCTTATGCGCGCCGATCGGATTGAAATAGCGAAGCAGCACCACATTCCATACCGGATCCGCGTGCTGAATGTCGGTGAGAATCTGCTCCAGCATCGACTTCGTCCAGCCGTATGGATTCGTGCACCGACCCTTCGGGCACTCCTCGGTGATCGGCACAAAAGCCGGATCGCCGTATACAGTCGCCGAAGAGGAGAAGATGATGTTTTTCACGCCATGGCGGCGCATCACGTCGACCAGCGTCAGCGTGCCGCCGATGTTGTTCTCATAGTATTCCCACGGCTTGGCGACGGATTCTCCGACCGCCTTCAGGCCGGCGAAATGGATCACCGAATCGATCGTCTGCTCAGTGAAAATCTTTTCCATCGCCGCACGGTCGCGGATGTCCGCCTGATAGAAGCAGACCGGTTTGCCGGTGATCTGCGCCACACGCTTGAGCGATTTTTCGCTCGAGTTGCTCAGATTGTCGCTGACGACGACCTCATAGCCGGCGTTCTGCAGTTCGACGACGGTATGCGAGCCGATATAACCGCTCCCGCCCGTTACCAGAATTGCCATTGATTTTTCCTGCCTTTCCTCTCCGCTTACTTCCAGAGTCCGTCCGGATATTCGCCGCTCTCCACCAGCGCGCGGATCTTTCCGGTAACGCTGGCTTTGTCTTCATGGTAGGTGACGCCGTACCACTGCGCCGTGGTGTCGAGCACCGCCACCTCGCACTCACCGTGCGCGATCATCTGTCCGACGACCGTCGGCAGATAACACTCCGATTTCAGCGGGTCGCGCGTCTCATCAGCGAGGAATTCTTCAAAATACTTCGCCGAGCGCTCAAAGAACGAGGGAGTAAAGCCCCAGAAGTTCATGGAGACCGGCGTATCCGGCGGGAGGATGACCTCCTGTCCGTTTTCATCCGTGAAGCGCGCGCCGGCGGGATCCTTGAAAATCTTCGTCCGCTCGACGATGGAGCGCAGCATGCCGCCTTCCGTTCGGCATACGCCGCGCGCCACGCTGCCGGCATCCGTCAGCGTATTGCCGACGCGATAGCCGACCATGGCGTAGGTACGGTTCTGCGGGCAGCCGCCTGCGCCGCGCAGGAACGCAGCGATCTGCCGATAGGCGTCCGCGCCGTAAAAATCGTCTGCATTGATGACGGCAAACGGTTCCGTCAGCAGATCTCTTGCGCACAACACCGCATGAAACGTGCCCCACGGCTTGACGCGCCCCTCGGGGATTTTTTCCGGCGGCACAAGGGTGTCGATCGACTGGAACGCATATTCCACCTTGATTTTCCCTTCGATGCGCGCGCCGATGGTCTCACGGAACTGATCGTAATTCTCCCGCTTAATAATGAACACCACGCGGTCAAAGCCCGCGCGCAGCGCGTCGTAGATCGAAAAATCGATAATGAATTCGCCGTGCCGCGTCATCGGATCAATCTGCTTGAGGCCGCCGTAACGGGATCCCATCCCGGCGGCAAGAACAAACAATGTCATACCTCTGTCTTCTGTCCTTTCAGGACTGCCTTTCTGCGATACTGACGGGGAAATCCCCCTACCTTTCCATTGTAACCCATTTCCGGAAAAAAAGCAAGAGGATTCTCTGCTTTTCACAAAAAACACACGTTTTCTCCCCTCCGGATTTTTCCGACGGAAAGAAAAAAGCGGAGTATGCCTTCGCATACCCCGCTTCCCTTACGAATTGCAGCGGCGGCAGGAAGTCTCCGGCACGCTGCAGCCGCATTCGCCGCCCAGCTCTGCGCCGCCCGGCGGGCTGAACTCGGAGATCGGGAATTTCATACGGCGGAAAACACTGCACGGATTGTCGTCTTCCACGGCGCCGCATTCCTTCTCCGGCACGGAATACGGCACCGCGCTGACCAGATACTGCGCAGGCCGCTCGAGCCGCACGACGGAAAAGAGTCCCAGCGAAACGAGAAGCTGGTTCGAGTTGACCGGCGAAACCAGGCAGCCGTCGAAGCAGCCGCAGACGTCCTGAGGAAGCTCCTCGACCGCACAGCAGCAGCAGGAGGGACGGCGCGGTTCGACGATGCGCGAGGAGAGCACCAGCGGATCGACGGCCTCCAGCACGGCAATCGGCATGTTCGTGGAGGCGCTGCAGGCGGCGCCGCGGTCCGGACAGAAGCCGCCGCATCCTTCTCCGCTTTTGAAAATGCTGACGCTGCCCTCGCTGCCGAAGAGGACGGTCTTTTTGTCCACGACACAAATTCCGCACAGCTGCCGCAAGCTGCCGGGAGAAGCGCATACTTCGCAGTAAATCTTGATGAAAAGGCGGATATTCAGTTGATAAAAGCCCCGGTTGAAGGGCATCGGATCGATGTCGATGTATGCGCGGAGAATTTTCGCATCCTTGACGCGGATCGCGCCGCTGCGGTCCACGATGTCCTGTCCCTCCTCCGTCAGATACACACGCACATCCTCAAAGCAGTCCTTGTCTCGGCAGGAATCGAGAACACGGTGCGTGTCGATGCACACCATATCCTTCGCACCCGAGGATGAGATTCTGTTTTCGTTCATATTTGTACCATGCCTTTCTCTTTCTGCGTGGCAATGCTCCGCCCGCGCGGAGCATGTGAGAGCTTTTCGCTCTTCGCTACCATCATATGCGGAGAAAAGAAAAATGACAGGGAAAATCCCTGTCATTTTCAGTCGCTGTCTGTCGAAGATCACAGATATTTGCGCACCGTCTCCGAGGCTTCCTCCACCGGAAGCGAGGAGGTCAGCACGCAGCGGGTATTCAGTTTCTCGGTAAGCGTATCCAGTCGGGAGAGGAACGTATCAAACGCAGCGGTATCGTTGTTGCCAATCTTCAGGGCGGAATCAATGAAGAGGTCGGTCACGTCGTGGTTGCTGGCGAGGATTCCGGCCACAAAGCCGTACAGATCGTCGAAATCCGCGATCATATACTGATCGGAATCAATCAGTCTGCACTGATATTTGATATCATACGTAAGCTTGTTTCCCTTTTCGATGCAGACGACGTCGCCCTTGCTTTCGTTCAGCGCCGCGTTGACCATCTCGATCAGTGTCTTCGTCTTTCCTGTTCCCTTGACTCCAATAATCAGTTTCATGCTATGAGTACCTCCTGCAGCTTGTAATGGAACTCCCTAAGGACATTATCAGTATACATGAAAACCGGACAAATTGCAAGAGCAATCGTTGGAGGATTGCTGAACAAACCGTAAATTTTTCCGGTATGCACCGATTACTTCATGCGCGCCTCGAGCGCCGCGCGCTTTTCCTCGTAACCCGGCTTGCCGAGCAGCGCGAACATGTTCTTCTTGTAGGCTTCCACGCCCGGCTGATCGAACGGATTGACGCCGAGCATGTACCCGGAGACGGCGCACGCAAGCTCGAAGAAATAGACGAGGGAGCCGAACGTATAGGCGCTGCGGTCGTCGATCTCGACGACGACGTTCGGCACGCCGCCGTCGGTATGCGCGAACAGCGTTCCCAGCATCGCCGTGCGGTTGATATCGTGCAGATCGCTGCCGGAAAGGAAATTCAGTCCGTCGATGTTCGCCGGATCATCCGGCACCTTGACAGAATCCGGCGAGGTGCGGATGTCGAGCACCGTTTCGAACTGGTTGCGCAGGCCCTGCTGGATATACTGGCCGAGTGAATGGAGATCGGTCGAAAAGATCACGGAGGCCGGGAAGAGACCGCGGTTGTCCTTGCCCTCGCTCTCGCCGTAAAGCTGCTTCCACCACTCGCAGAGCATCTGCGCGGCCGGCTCATAGGCGGCGAAGACCTCCGTCACCTTGCCCTTGCGGTAAAGGATATTGCGGATCGCCGCGTAGCGGAGGCAGTCGTTTTCGGCAAAAGGCGCCGTGAGGTATCGCGCGCGCGCGTCCGCCGCGCCCCGCATCATCGCGTCAATGTCGATGCCGGCGCAGGCGATCGGCAAGAGGCCGACCGAAGTCAGAACGGAATAGCGGCCGCCGATGTTGTCCGGCACGACGAAGGTCTCGTATCCCATCTGATCCGAAAAGTTCTTCAGCGTACCGCGGGCCTTGTCCGTCGTGGCGAAAATGCGCTCGCGCGCGCCGTCGGCCCCGTACTTCTTCTCCAGCAGCGCACGGAAGATGCGGAAGGCGACCGCCGGCTCCGTCGTAGTGCCGGATTTGGAGACGACGTTCACGCAGAGGTCCTTGCCCTCGCAGAGGGTCAGAAGCTCCTGCATGGCCGAGGCGCTGATGCTGTTGCCGGTGAAGTAGATCTTCGGCGTGTCCTTGGCGAGCGCATTGTACTGCGGCGAGGTGACGAACTCGATCGCGGCGCGGGCGCCGAGATAGGAGCCACCGATGCCGATCACCACCAGCACGTCGCACATTTTGCAGATGCGGGCGGCGGCCGCCTTGACGCGCGCGTACTCTTCCTTATCGTAGTTGAGCGGCAG
>JAEEGL011439011.1_pt1 | contig 17252 bp, 6 predicted proteins | sample 9134231 | NCBI WGS metagenome assembly JAEEGL01 (sample SAMN16246548, study PRJNA631951) | gut metagenome | biome: gut microbiome; feature: rumen; material: fiber-attached | host: Bos | place: Iran: Karaj | collected 2018-10
GAAAGGCCATCCAGCTGCACCCGCTCGCCTGTACCGCGTTCAACGCGGACTTCGACGGTGACCAGATGGCTGTCCACCTCCCGCTGGGCAACGCCGCCATCATGGAGGCTCAGCTGCTTATGCTGGGATCCCAGAACATCCTCAACCCTGCAAACGGCGCCCCTATCACCGTGCCTTCACAGGATATGGTGCTTGGTCTGTACTACATCACCAAGATCCGCCCGGGTGCAAAGGGAGAGGGAATGTCCTTCTACGGACCCGAAGAGGTTATCATAGCATACGACGAGAAAGTAGTGGAGATGCACGCCCAGATCAACGTGCGCCTTCCCAAGGACAAGCTTGACCCTTCAAAGGGCACCGAGCTGGTTTCCACCACTCCCGGACGCATCATCGTAAACCAGTACGTTCCTGACGAGGTTCCTTACGTAAACGAGGTACTTGGAAAGAAGGCCCTGCGTAAGATCATCACAGACGTCATCAAGAACACCGGTGTCACCCGCACCGCCAAATTCCTTGACGACATCAAGAACCTTGGTTACGACCAGGCGTTCCGCGCCGGTATCTCCTTCAATCTTGGCGACGTGCTCATCCCCGGTGAGAAAGTCACTCTCATCGACGAGGGCTACAAGCAGGTGGAGGAACTCAAGGCCAACTACTCTATGGGATTCATCACCAACCAGGAGCGTTACAACAAGGTTATCGACCTCTGGTCATCCATAGACAACAAGCTCACCAACATAGTTACCAAGCAGATTTCCGCAGACCAGCAGGGCTTCAACCCTGTATATATGATGCTGGATTCCGGAGCCCGTGGTTCCACCCAGCAGATCAAGCAGCTCTGCGGTATGCGAGGACTTATGGCAAAGCCGCAGAAGTCCGGAGCTGCCGGTTCCGAGATCATCGAGAACCCGGTTATCTCCAACCTTAAGGAGGGTATGACCGTGCTGGAGTACTTCATCTCCACCCACGGTGCCCGTAAGGGTCTTGCCGATACCGCCCTTAAGACTGCGGATGCAGGTTACCTGACCCGCCGTCTGGTGGACGTATCGCACGACGTGATCATCACTGAGGAAGACTGCAGCACCCTCCGCGGACTTATTGCAACCGCAATCAAGGACAAGGATACCGTTGTAGAGTCCCTTGGAGAGCGCCTTCTTGGTAGGACCTCCGTTCACGACATCTTCAACCCTCTGGATGGTTCGCTTATCATCCACGCGGGCGAGGAGATCCGCGAGGCCGAGGCCAAGCTCATCGACTCGCTGCCTATCGAGCAGGTGGAGATTCGTTCCGTGCTCACTTGCGAGAGCCGTCACGGCGTCTGCGCAAAGTGCTACGGACGCAATCTGGCAACCAGCCGTATGGTAGAGAAGGGGGAGGTTGTGGGCGTTATCGCCGCACAGTCCATCGGAGAGCCTGGTACACAGCTTACACTGCGAACCTTCCACGTGGGAGGTACAGCATCCAGCGCAGCAGCCGATTCTTCAATCACCGCCAAGTACAATGGTAAACTGCAGTTCGAAGAACTCAGGACCATCAAGAAGGTGGCTGACGACGGCTCAGAGCAGGATATCGTAGTAAGCCGTATGACCGAGCTCAAGGTTGTGGACGAGACCACCGGAATGACCTACTCCCAGTACGACGTTCCTTACGGATCCATCCTTTACAAGAAAGATGGTGACAAGGTAACTCCTGGTGACCTCATCTGCGAATGGGATGCTTACAACGCCATCACCATCGTGGAGACCGAGGGTCGCATCCACTACGAGAATATGATAGAAGGCGTTACCTTCAGGGAGGAGATTGCAGACGAATTCTCTGTCAACAAGGACAGGGTTATCATCGAGGCCCGTGACAGGACCAAGAGCCCCGCAATCAACATCCTCGACGCTGAAGGCAACCATATCAGGCAGTTCAACCTCCCTGTCGGCGCACACGTAATGGTAGCCGACGGTTCTGACGTGAAGATTGGCGACATAATCATCAAGATCCCTCGCGCAATCGGTAAGTCAAGCGATATCACCGGAGGTCTCCCTCGAGTTACGGAGCTGTTCGAGGCCCGCAACCCTTCAAACCCTGCAATCATTTCCGAGATCAACGGAGAAGTTGTTATGGGCAAGAGCAAGAGAGGAAACCGCGAGATCATCGTAAAGAACAAGTCAGGAGTGGAGAAATCCTACCTGGTACCTCTGTCAAAGCAGATCCTGGTTCAGGAGAACGACTACGTAAAGGCCGGTACAAGGCTTTCAGACGGCGGAGTCTCCCCTACCGACATCCTCAATGTACTTGGTCCTGTAAAGGCCCAGGAATACATCGTGAACGAGGTTCAGGCGGTTTACCGTCTGCAGGGTGTTAAGATCAACGACAAGCACTTCGAGATCATAGTCCGTCAGATGATGCGCAAGGTAGAGATCACCGACGCTGGTGACACCACCTTCCTTCCTGAGGAACTGGTTGACAAGTGGACGTTTATGGACGTGAACGACGCCATCTACGGCAAGTTCTACATCATGGACGCCGGCGAGTCCCAGAAGTACGAGCAGGGCGACATCATCAACGCCCGCGAACTGCGCAACGAGAACTCTTCTCTGGAGCGTCAGGGAGCCAAGTTGATGGTAGCCCGCGAGGCACGCCCCGCAACTGCAAGGCTGGTTCTCCAGGGAATCACCCGCGCAGCCCTTCGTACCAACAGCTTCATCTCCGCAGCATCCTTCCAGGAGACCACCAAAGTTCTTAGCGAGGCCGCCATCCGCGCCCGCGTAGACCACCTCGAGGGTCTGAAGGAGAACGTGATCTGCGGACACCTGATTCCTGCCGGTACCGGACTCAAGGAGTATCAGGACATCATCGTCGGCCGCAAGGACGAAATGATGACCGAGCTCAACGAACTGTAAGAGGCCTTCGCGCACCCGCGTGGGGCTCACATGATAGCGAGACACTGAATCTTCAGCGTCTCGCTTTTTTGTCATCCCCGACGACCATCGTCATCCCCTTTTTCCTCTCCTCTTGGCCTTTCTCACCCCCTTCTCCGAGCACGAATCTCCCGTCGCCCCTACTCCAGCCGCTATCCTCTACACCAACAGGGCAGCGCAGGTGCGCGCCTGAGGCGAAATCGAGGGAAAATGTCGCAGGTATGATGCGCTGAGAGGGTCTTTGACGCACACCTGAGGCGGTTTTCCCCAATGACGATGCAGGTGTGCGATATTCCGACACACCTGGGACGCCGAAACGTTTCTGCAAGGCCCTGGAAGGCACATCCCCTGTCGCAGGTGTGCTGCGCAGGTGCGCACCTGCGCTGAAAATGCGAAGAACCGACCCAGGTGTGAGAGGTGAAAAGGCGCGACGCAGGAGCGCTACCCCAGGATGCGCTTGATGATGGGGAGAGCGGTGCCGTAGTTGTATCGGAGGATATTGGCCACCCTGGCGCGGAGGTCCGAAGGAAGGGAGTTCAGAGGGATGGCGCTACCACAGAGTTGAAGGACAATCTCCGCGGCTTTGGTGCGGGCGGAGGCATCGTTGCAGAGGAACTCAGTCTCGCGGGAGTTGGTAATCTGGGAGTCCTTTCGGGTAACGAAGTACAGGAGGGACTTGGAGGTGCGTAAGGCACTCTCCGCGTGTTTTGTGTTGATGATGGAAGCGGGGTCTATCCGTCCTTTTTCGGTTAAACGCAAATAATCCGGGATAGGTTGATGCGTATGCAACTTTTTGGCGGAGCCTTTCAGGTACCTGACCTCCACGTTGGGCTTTGGCTCAGACCATTCGTCTCGGAAATGTGCTGCAATAGAGGACCAAGGGTAGTAGAAGGCATTGGTGCAGAGGCCTCCTTTCACTGGATTCGCATAGACGTATCCAATACAGTTTTTCAGATCTTCTATGTCTTCGCATTTCCTGATTTTGTAAGGGTTGCGCGCAAGGATTTTGGACTTACCATATTTGTTGGCGTACCACATAGAATACATCTTCTTTAGTTCCAGGAAGCGTTTTTCAATAGTTTCCGCAACTCCATACACAATAATGTGAATGTGGTTGTTCATAATGCAATACGCAACAACCTCAACGCCGGAATTACGGCAGAATACAAGGGCTATGATAAAGACGACTTGCGTAAAGTCTTCTTCGTCCAGAAAAAGATCGGCACTCGTTCCTTTGGTGCTGATGTGATAGTATTGTCTATTCATAGTTTAAAGTTTGACGTGAAATATACCGAAAAGTATCCGTGTATATCCGTTTTAAACGTTTATTTATAAACAAGTCTATTATGTCCTGCCCTATAGGGAAGGAAGTTCTGTCTGGCCTGGATGCGAAGCTTTGTAGAAAAGTGATTCAATACAAAAGGAGAAGAGGCAGGGCGGGAGGAGGGCCGCCCACGTAGCCCCCCGCAGCCGCCCAGCCGCCGGAGACTCTTTATTCCGGCGGTGCCGTCAATCTCACCACTCCCACGACAAAAAAACGCCCCAGCGCGATCAGGGGTGAGCACACCGGGACGAGAAAGCCCACAAAACGGGCGAGGTGAGCGCTGGGAAGACTCACCAGGAAAATGCCAGAATCTGCCGTGGTGTGGTACCACAGCTGTCGCAGCGCTTGCCAAGAAATCAAAGGAGAGGACCAAGGATAGGCGATGGAATATACGAAAAAAAGGACTACGCTAACGCATAGTCCTTTTTTAGTATGTGATTATTGGTGATTAATTCTGTGCTCCGGCAGGGATTGTCGCAGAACCTACATCGTTGTTTCCATCCTTAAAGTACTGGTTCTTGATGTATAAGGTTGAAGCTCCGGTCCTAACTCTCTTGAAGTTAGCAGTAATCACATTTCCACCAGCTCTAGAGTAATCAAGGAAGCCCAATGTCTTGACAAACTGATATGAACTTCCTGTCTTGTCAGGAACGATTGTCTCACCTACAACTGCCGGCATATCAGTTCCTGCCGGGTCTAAAACCTTATTCGAGTCCTCAAAAGAGATCTCCAGAGGGAACAAGGATGACGGAAGTCCAGTAGGGAGAGTTATTGTCACGTCAACAGTTGCTCCAATTTCAGATCCAGAAGCAGAAACAGTCGGAGATCCCCAAGGCTGATAAGGAAGCACACGCACCGTGATGTCGCGATAAAGCTTGTGTATCTGTCCATCTGTAGCAGTATACTCTCCTGTCACACGGAACTTAGTTACCTTCATGGTATCATCAGGAGCAGAAGTAGAGAATGTAACTCTAGTCCAATAATTTGAAGCCTGAGAAGGTGAAGTTTGAGAAAGAGTTCCGCTAATGGCTTTTCCTTCACCATCAGTAATCTTCAGCGTAGCCTGAGTGGATGAAGAGATCCTAGATGCATCAGGCAGATACATATACTGGAAGGTCTTTGTTCCTGCCTCCATAAATGCCTGATCCAGCCACTGTACATAGATACGGGACAAACCGTCTGAAATATCAGTAAGGTCCTGAGCCTCGGTCATTGCAGATACATTGGCATTTGCGACCTTCGCCTGAGTAGGATCTGCAGCACCGCTTCTTGCTACTTTAGAGATTGTGAGCGTATACTCGTGATTGCGGTACAAAGGAAGATAGTTGCCATCAGGATCTACGAATTCAAGTTTGTAGAAAGTATCTGTTGTATCTCCCAAGAACTTACCCTGCATCATTATATAAGGACGGTTTGACGATGCAAGCGGACGCTCATATACGAACTTGTCATTCGAGTCTGAATACGTGGTCGTAGCTGTAGGAGCGTCACTGCTTATTTGATCATTAGGCATAAATCCGTCATAAATGTCCAGGAGCTCGTCAAAACTCTTAAGGTAATAGTCCCTGAAGTATCCGGTATTGGCGGTATCCAGTTGATCTTCTGCATAAGGGCTCCATACTGCCACCGATCCGTGGGTAGGCGTGTTGTATACCTGATATCCAGTAAGTTCAAAATTATCTGCTATTTCGTTAAGTGTAACCCTCGCAAAGTTGCGGATGAGTTTCAAATTACGGAAGAGGCTGTCTGCCTCAGGGAGTGTTGAAGGAGTACCGTCATTTGCGATGCTGGCGGTTCCGTGAGGAAGCACCAGGTATGTCCAATAAGATCCTACGGTTCCCTCTGTCGTGAGAGTCTTCATTATATCGTCCTCATAGTCGAAATCTATAGAAGACGGACCATTTGCAAATACGTGAACGAACCTCTTTGATGTAGTCGCTGAAAGTGTTACCTTGAAGTAGAAATCAGTATCGTTGGCAAGTGTGCCATAACTGTCCTTTTTATTCCCTAGACTATCACACGGCACTGCCTTCACATATTCGTTCAGGTAGTGGTTACCTCCAAATACAGCAACATAGATATTGTCTATATTCGGGGTCTCAGCCATAGTGGTTGCTTTTGTGTCCACCAATACTTCAGGGAAGTTCACGTGCATCATAAGGGTGACGGTCCCGTCGTTCTGCGGTTGAGGAACGTCCGGTCCCTTAACTGTGCAGGATACTGCGCCCAAGAGGGCTGCAAAGAGTATATATATTATCTTTTTCATATTCTATCCTCCCTTCTATTAATAGTTGCGGTCACCCCATCTAAATGGAGTCTTAGTTGTCGGCCTTGTCTCAGAAGCATCTCCCCAGAACCACTCATCATATACACAGCGGACAGACTCACCATCATAAGTATCATCTGTAGCATTTGGACGCCGAGTGACATGCGGTTTAATTGTGCCGCTAGCATTGCCATTATTAACTTCGATGATTCCATTTGCCGTCCAATAATAAGAATTACCCGCTTCGGGTGTCTGACCATTGTTCGTACTATCTCCAAACAAATAAGGGATTCTTCCTAATGAAGAAAGAGTAGATATAAATTCCACTTCTGCCATTGTAGGGAGTCTCCAACGACCAGCTGGAATGCCATCCTCCTGATAACTAGCACAACGATATCGTGCTTCATCGCGAGATCTGCCAGTAGAACAAACTCCATATGATGAAGCTACCCTAATCTTAGGAGCTATCATATCTGCTGTATTTTCTTCAGAAGCAGGATGATAATATTTTAATTGTCGATTACCGCTTTCATTAAGAGCAGGAGCAGATGCCCAGTTCATTTCTTTCTGATAATTATAATTAGCCTGATAGAAGCCGGTATCACTGTCATAATTATTGATTGTTGTTGTACGAGGGTCACCAATTGAATAAGTATCACTAACGCTGATAGTTATTACATACATATTAGGATTCTTATTATTGGCATTGCTTGTAATACCTCTAACTCTACCTAAATCAAAATTATAATACGAGCTATAATTGCGGTAAGGCCTATTTCCACCATTATAATATCCGTGAGTGTAGGTATTCTCAGCTCCTTGATATGCATTAACGTATATGCCTGCGTTTCCAGTAGCTCCGTTATTACTGTTAGGATCAGCAACGATATAAACATTCGGATACTGCACGAAAACTACTTTACGATTGTAACCAGCGGCATCATCTACTCCTACAAGCTTCATGGTAATCTCGTAAACCCAAGGGGTTACGTCCATATGCTCGGATGTAAGTTCTGCGTCAAGTTGATGTCCTACTTCGAGATAGCTATCATTATTGCTGAGCTCTATCCAATTGGTAGTAGTTCCATTCTTGGTAAGGCTTAGGCCGATTACGCGGTTATTGGAATCATAGATGAAGGCGGGAGTTCCAAGGTCAGTGCGATCTGAGGAAAGTTCACCATCCTCTACTACATACTCATTGTTACCAGTCTTCAGGTTCTTCTGGTATACGTTTGTGATCTCAAGGTAAACCATATCACTAGCTACGAAGCTGATACCGCTGTTCTCGGTATAGTATTCGGTGCTGTCCCTCTCGACTGAAAGGAAGGTGGCAGCTGCTACGGATGAGTTTACTTTTCCGTTCTCGCTCCAACCAACTACCTGGGCGTTGTAACCCTTGATGGTTACAGTAGGCTCGCCCTCGTTGCCGAGGAGGTCTACGGTTACGTCAAGAATGTAGTGCTTGTTTGCCTCTAAGCTGGTTATGCTCGGAGGGAACATTATCTTGTAGTAAAGCTCCTTGTTTGGAACGGTGCCGTCTTTCTCTGACCAAGGGATAATGAGCTTGAAGTAAGGCTCGTTGTCATCTCCGGCAGTCCACTCTATTGGATATGTGTAGAATGTCTGCTGGCTGTCTATCTCATAGTAGCCACTAGCAGCAGGCTCGAGGTCATCAGTATCAAGAGCATAAACCCTATAATCTGCCTGGGTATAGGTAGTCGGAAGTATAGGTGACGCATCAGCAGCGCTCAGAAGGGAGTTCTGCACGAAGTTGCACATATACAGACGCACGTTTTCAGCGCCTAACATAGGATTCCAGGTAGTACCATCAGTGAGGGCCTTTTCCTTCAATATCTTGATGTTAACCTGCACCTTTGCGGCTATACGCTTCATATCGACGGTCTTCTCTGCCTCTACGTTGGCATAGCTTCCACCACTGGCCTTGTTAATGGTCTTCTGGCCCGTCATTATGAATTCCTTGACGCGGTTCTCGGGATCTTCGTCCGGAGTTACATTCCAGCCTTTATTAGGGTCAGCAGATTTATAATAGGCGAAAGTCTGATCTACGGCTGTCTGCTTTACTGTCTCAAGCTTAGCAGCTGGAATAGAATCCTGCGCATTGAAAATTGCGTAAATCTCGAACTTGCCGTCCTGGAAAAGCTCTGAGCGGGTGGGAACACCATCCTGTCCAGCTGTCAAAGAAATTGTATACGTGCTTCCTGATATCTTTGCTGCAGGATTTGAATCCCACTTTGCATATACAGGAGCCTCAGTTGTGTCAGTATAGAAGAAGTATTCTACTGTATTGATTGCGTTCTCCTTATCTACACCGGCAGATTTTACGCCGGGCTCGGCGCACAGGAGGTCAAGTGTTATCACATCCTCTCCTGCCATAGGCGGGAAGTCCGTCTTGAGGTTGCAGGCGGAGGTCAGCGCCAATGCTGCAATTGCACTAATAATTATATATGTCTTTTTCATATTCTGATCTCCTTTTCCTATTGTCCCACTTTTCCTGTGATTGTCAAAGCACCTCCACGGGTAATTTCAGAGTTCATATTAATTTCGCGTCCGTTAAGAACTACGAAGAAATTCAATTGGATCTGATCCGATGCTGTGGGGGCATTAGCGCCTGTGCCTCTGTCAATTGTGAAATGTACGCGGCCGCCAGTTGCACCTGTCAGTTCAATTCCGTCTTCGGTTGTTTCAGACGTTGCGTCATCTGCTGAAACGAGAAGTTTGTCTGTAGCACCTGTTACCTTGATCTTCCACTTTGCCCCGTTTCCTACAGGAGAATAAACAGAGAAATATGAGTGGATTGGATCAGTGGCATTTGCGAAATTATTGTTCGTCCTTCTTCCGCTTCCTGAAGTAATAGCTGCTCCTGAAGCATATTCAAGTGCGAGAGCATTTACAACAGCGTCAGGGCCGTAGGTGATGGTGTAAGGATCTTCGCTGGCGTCATCCCAAGGAATAACAGCCAGGTCAATCACAATCTCGTCGCTCATATTAGCAGGGATGGTGATTCCGCTGATGTTGTGCTTTTTACCTCCGGCGAAGACTACGGATTGTCCCTGACTATATTTCCCATCAGGATCGTCCTTTGCGTAGGTCACTCTGAGGGCACGGGTCTCCTGAACGTCACTACCGTCAAGTTTTACAAAGAACTTGAAGGCAAGGTCTGTAGCGTCAAAAGGAACTGTGTAGAAACCGAATGTGGTGTCTTTGCCAGCTTTCAAATCAATGGCACTTGGGAATGTAACCTGAATGGTCTTGCTTCCGTCGCTTTCTGTTGGCTCTGTCCATTCGGGGCTTTGTACAGAAAGATCGGTAACGTAGTTGAAACTACCATTAAGATTGGAAGATTCTGACTGTAGCATAAAGCCGACAAGTTGCATATCCTCCTCAGCCGTACATTTGATCTCAAACGTGGTGAACAATGGCTTGAAGTACAATGACACTGCCTCGTCCTTGTTCACTTTCGTCGGATCTGAAAGCATAAGCGTATTCTCCATACTTGGAAATCCATTTGCGGTGATAGTCTGCTCCGAAGGAATTGAACCGGTCACTGTAGCTGTAGTACCAGAGAGACTGAGTCCAGTTGACGGGAATGCTCCGGCGAACCAGTAAGGTCCATCCTCGCTGTCAAGATACCTGAGTCCAGAACCCTGGTTGTCCAGTCCAGCTTTGCTGGTTGCTCCGCTTGTTGTGATCGGACTCTTAATCAGATAAACAGATGAATTATTGCCCTCCTGGGTTTTAGCCAGGTTGCTGAAGATGACAATGTCATCACCCTCTTCCCAGTCTATCCTCTGATAGCCCCCTGATGCGTCGCCGTAAGCCGCTTTTGTGCCTACAGCGGAAGTAGCGGTGAAAACGACTTCTTTGCCGCCTTTCATCTCAAAAAGCCCTTTCTGGCATCCAGCCAGAGTCAGCAATGAAAGTCCTCCCAAGAGGATCATTTTGTACATTTTCTTGTTCATAAGCCTCTTAGTTTTCATCCCATTCTAAATGGAAGGTTTCAGTATCAAACGCATCATCCACAAGTTCGTGTCCCGGAGAAGTCACAGCATATGACTCCTCAGTGATCGACGATCCCTGAAGAAGAGTGCCCTCGAATACAAATCCGAGGGGGAATTGAACACAAAAAATGCGGTCGATTGACCACATTTTTGTCAAAGCAAGACAGTTTGAAGAATACTTTAATTATTGATACCGAAAAGGGGTTGCGCATTTTCGCAACCCCTTCGGATTTATTACTTAGGTAATCTACAGTTATTCAGCTTCGTAATTGATTTGTATACTTGTAATTTGTCTACCATTATTTCCATTGGTAGAGAAAGTGAAAGTCTGTTCAGCTGAGGAATTAACTGTCCAGGTACCATTATTACCTTGCCTACTGTATGAGCCTGTGGTCATTGTTGGATTAGCTTCTACATAACCACTGTTGAATGTAATGACAACGGAAGTAATCCTTATTCCATTTTTAGGAGAAACCGTCAATGTACCAAAGGCATTACCATTGCTCATTTGAATATAACTCCATCCAAACCAGCCAGTATTTCTAGTAGCATTATTCAAAACTACTGTAACAAATCCATCGGTAGAATCAGCGCTACCTGAGTGAACTCGCTGAGTAATGCCGAAGTCGTTATATGAGAAAGTTGCCTGACCGGCCGGACCTCTGTCTTGAGAAATCTGGGCGGTAGTAGTTATAGCAACAGGATCTGTCATTTCGGCGGTAACAGTATAGTTCCTAGCATTAGCACTTGTATTCTTTGGAATGGTTAAAGTCAATGTCTGAGTACCCTCGCCAGATGTAGCAGATAATGTAGGATTCGTTCCATTAGGACCAGTGACTCTTGCGGTCCAAGCCTGGCCTTCCTCTGCATAAATCGTCACATTTGCAGTAGTGGTATTAAATGCTACTTGCTGAGATGCAGGAGTGATGGAGAATTCAATAGGCAGCTGAGTGATATAAACATCGTGGCTATCTCCTCCTGAGGTAACGGTTGCCTTACGGACTACCTGCTCAGTAGAATTATTAGCTGCAAAGGTCATCGTGAATGAGCCTGAGCCAGTGCCACTTGAAGGGGTAACTGTTACACCACTTCCAGCGGTAACTGTCCACGTTTTACTGTCATCTGAGGATTCAACATCTACACTCACAGAAGTAATACTATGATCTACGGTAGCATGAGTAGGATTAACATAAATACCATCATTCAACAGATTAATGCTGTGGGTCTTGAAATAATCATTTGCTACATAGATCGTAGTTGCGCTTGAAGCTACTACGGCCTCAAACTCTGTCGTGATGGAATGGTTAGCATTGTATTCACTTTCGTTGACAGTACGGATGTAATAGAACGAATTAGTCTTACTATCTGCTAAACTCTTTGCTGTCTGAACAGGAATCGTAATAGAATTACCATTACCATCTTTTTGGGTAGGACTCAGGGTGTGATTAACATCCTCTATGTACAATAACAGAGGGAACACTGACGAAGGCATATTGTCTGGCAAATTAATATGCAAGACAGTTTTTTTAGTATCTCCAGTTAATGTAGGGGGATCTAATTCCAAATCAAAATCCATTTTCTTCAATACTCGGATATTGATATCACGATACAGTGTGGATTTGTCTTCGCCTGTCTGTCCATTGTGGGCTACGACTTGAAGAACCGAGGTGAGGTCAGTATTCTCATCCTGGTCATTAACTTGGAATTGATAATAATAGTAACCTGTTTGAGAACTATTGGGCAACAAAGTAATTGTATCATCAACCAAAGCAGTTCCCTGGGTTTTGACTTTTATGGATACATTTGTATTGTCAACTACTCCAGTAGTAACATCCGGAATATACTGGACAAAGAGAGTCTTATAACCTTCAGTAATGAAAACTTTATCAGTATATTCTACAACAAGTCTGGAAGCACCATCAGAAATGTCTGTCAGTTTGATAGCTTCTGTAGACATTGAAACATTTCCACCGCTATCGCGATTCATAGCTTCTGCGATCGAAGTGGCACCGCGATTTCCAACTTTGTGTATTTTAATCTGGTACTTATAATTACGATAGAGCGGGAAATAACCGCCTACAGACTCATCCATCAGGTCAATACGGTAGTATGTAAGATACGAATCAGTCTGAGAAGAACCTTCAGGGGTAAAATTGCCGCTGACCAATAAGCATGTTGCTTTATCTGAACCAGGATGAGGGCGTTCATAGACAAATTGTGGCACTCCAGGAGTAACCCAATCGTCAGAAACAGCTGATGGAACAGTAAAGTCCATAGCACCGTCATACATAAATCCTTCGTAAACAATGGATCCATTTACCATCTGCCCGGTTTCGGAATCATACTCATAGTCTTTGTAGTCGTCAACAAAACCAAGTTCGGACATAGGAGCTACAGAGCCAGATGACGGAATATTGACTAAGGTCCATTTAATATTAGAAAGGTTTACATTCTGATCAATCGAGAGATTAACTTCAGCAAAATTGCGTATCAAAGTAAGGTCATTAAACTTACTTTGGGTTTCTTCGCTAGGGATGAAGTTACCAGCAGCGTCAGTCTGCATAATCCCGTACTGATCTTTCTGAGGCAAGATTCCGTCTTCCAACACCACGCGGGCCCAATAAGCTCCCACGTTTTTCTCACTCTTCATCGTCTTCATAATACTATCCTCGTCTTCGTCTACGAATTTTATGCTTTCGTCTCCATTGGCGATGATATGTACGTGTGCTTCAGCTTCATACACCGGAAGAAGAACCTTGAATGTATAGGTATCTCCGTTGGTTGAAGCATAACTATCCACAGGCTCTGCATAAGCATAGGTCTGAGGATATCCGGATGTTCCGAATACGGCAACTCGGATATAATCTATCTCTGGATCCTCGGCTCTATCTGCTTTAGTGAAAGCCTGGATAGGTACTGGAACATCCAGTTTCATGGTCACTGCCACAAGGCCGGTTTCGTCTGGCTTGGCTAGCTCTGGGGCCTCAACCTGCATCTGCGTGCAGGAAACGAGGCTTAACAGGAGTGCGGTGATAATATATAATGTCTTTTTCATAATCTCACTTACTTATTATCGTAATATCCCATCCACGTGGTTGCATTTTCTTGAACCGGCTCTTCGCCCCAATACCAAGCATCGTATACACAGCGGAGAAAACCTCCAGACGTATCGTTGGGATCGAGGGTCGCTTCACCACTTCCATTGCCCTTGACTTTACCATTTGCGCTCCAATATCCTGTTGAAGCAGTAAGATTGAAGAGCGATGGAATAAACTCATACTTAGACAATGTTGCCATAAACTTAATTTCTGCAGCAGTAGGAACTCGCCATCTTCCTGCTGGATACCCGTTCTCTTGATAAGCAGCACATCTCTTTTCAGCGGAATCTCTGGTAAGTAAATAGCTGCCACTTATAGTACTATATGATGATCCAACAATAAATTTAGGCGCCACAATGTTTTCTGTGCCTAACCGTAATGTCGGGTGATATTGAGAAAGACTATTTAGATTATCCAAATTATTTACACTTGAGTTGCGTGGATCTCCAATCACATATGATCCTTCAGCGATAATAGAAGCCGAAATAAGATAATTGTTTGGATTATTATTGGAACCGGTTCCGGTAAGAGAATTTGGCTGATACTCTATACTTCCCAACCTTGCTGCGGTTTGATTGCCTCTATCATCAAATGCCAGATGATTATTATTACTGCTATAGCTATATCCATTGATATACACATAACCATCAGAATGTTTGCTTGTAACGAAAAGGGATGGGTACTGAGTAATTGTCACAGTTCGGTCGAAAGAAGTGTCATTACCAGCGGCTTCAAGATGCAAAGTAATCACGAAGACATACGGAGCCATATCAAAGGCCGTATTCTTTTGGTTACCATTCATCATTGTATTGTCCATTTTATGGCTTATCCTAAGGTAAGATGTTTCATCTGGAATGGTGACCCAACCCTGAATATCGGCATTTGTAATGCCCTTTGCGGTTCTTAATGCTTGGGTTGCAACCGGCTGATTATCTAGCATAAACTGATCCAACCGTGTTGTTGCAGAACTATAGTTGAATTGATATATGGAATCTACATGGGCTATTACCTTACCAGAGGCTACAAATGAAATCTCAATGTCATCCACGTACATATCATACTCATCCTTAGGAATATCCAGGGAGATGTAACGGCCTGTGGCAACATTGGAGGATATGCCTTCATTTGTAAGCCAATCCTTGACCACATATTCGTAACCTGTTATTTCTACTTCCTTATCAGAGCCTACGGTGTTCACTGTAACAGCATACTGATAGATACGATTTGATTGATTAATGGTGCTGTCCGGGAGGGCTATCTTGTAATACACTTCAGTCTGTTTGTACAAGACAAAGCTATTCTTGTTAGCATCCGTCATCTCAGTAGGCATAGCACCTTCTCCCCTCCATTTGTATCCATACCAAGGCAGGACAAGTTTGAGGTGAGTTTGATTGTCATCACCATTTTCCATCTGTATGGGATAGGTGTAGAAGTGCGCTATCTTCTTCCCATCTGTCTCAGGGATCTGATTCATAAAGTTGTACGCATACTCGAAAATATCACGAGATCCATTGCCCAATGGTTTTGTTGCGTTACCCCACGAATCCTCTACTAGTGGTGTACGAGTCAAAGGTCCTCCAAGAGTTGTATGTTCGATTGCGTTGGAAAGATAAACACGAGTTTCTTCACCGGTTGGCTGAGGAACCCAGAGGATATTCTTGCTTGTCTCTGGGTAATTCTCATATGTGAATTCCACCGTAATCTTGGAAGCAAGACGCTCCAAAGGTATAGTTGCATCTACAGCATAACTGCCAGAACCGGATGCCAATTCAACTATCTCCTCGCCTGTCATCACAAAGAAGAGGCCATCTGCATCAGGATTCAATACGTGAGGCCAACGGAGTAGGAAATCAGGATCTTTGTCATCGTAGAAGAATGTAGGTCCAACCTCCAGCGCGTGGAGCTCAGCCCAGGTATCAGCATCTTCGGGCAAAGTGGTGTTGGGGTTTTCGATATCGTTGTTGTCGCCGAACTTATCCACATAGTTTGCTATTGCAAACACCATAGCCTTAGTGTTCCCATTCGGAAAAATCTCTGAGAGTACTCCTGAATCAAAGGTCTTCTCATAGGTGCCTGTCAAACCGTCATCTTCAGGAATTAACTGGCCTTTATATACATACTCGGCATCATCATCAACCTCCCCGTCTGCATTCAGAGGGAAGAAGAAAAAGTCAATTTGTTTAATGAGGTTCTCATTGTCCAAACCTGCTACGTCGGCCTTAGTTGTAAGAGGACGGCTGGAAAACTTGAGAATCATGCCCTGCTGGTCTGGAGAGTCCGGAAGTTCAAACTCCGGATTCATCTGGCAAGATACTGCGGCGAGTGCTATCACCGCAAATGCTATATATAATATCTTTTTCATATTCTCACGACTGTTAATTGGTTGCAGGTATTATGCACGCATAGTTTGCACGAATTTCAGAGTATGCACTAACCCACCCTTCGCTACCTGTGGGCTGGAGCCAGATATCAATCTGAGCCTTGTGTTGGGCTCCGTCCTGACTAGCAGCAGCACGAACCTGGAAATAAATTGTTTCGTGATTTGCCGGAAGGGTGGCACCATTTTCCTGATCGTGGAGGACCCAAGTTGATCCGTTATATGTGTATATTTCGTACTTATCAGCGTCTACTTCTGTTTCACCAAAAGCAGGGATAATACCTATCCTAAATTTTCCGGAAGCAGGGTATTTCACTGTGAAATAACCCTGGGCAGGATAATATCCATCATATTGGGTTCCATTCACGAAAGGCTTATAATACATATTGACGCAGAAAGCGCTGATATCAAGAGTGTTAACATCTTCTCCTCCTTCCGTTAGTTTAACCTTGGTATTCTGCCAGGTAACATTGGTCATATTGATAGACCCTGTGGAAGTATCGATAGTGCCAACCTGAACGCTGTCCCAAGGCTGTACTACAAATTCAAGATGAATGTCTGTAGGAAGAATATTCAACACATAGTCATATTTTGTACCGGCAACCCATGTATCAGCCGGAAGGCTTACAGAAGCTTCATACTCTTTATCATTCATCGTGTAAGCCACATTGATAGTAACGGCATCTTCGGCAAGTGTCTGAGGCCAAATTACCTGATAGGAACCAGCATCGGCCTTAGCCTGAGCCAGGACGTCAATCATGTCACCGGCTGCCAGCACGGTGCTGCCTATTGCATCTGCGGTAACAAAGTCTCCGTCAACAGCAACAGAACCGAAACTAACAGAAGGGACATTGTCGGTAAGATCTGTGAAATCTATAGTGGCGCTGCCGCTATTAGGAATGGCAGGAGCTGAAACGGAAGTCACAGTCACTTCGTTCTCCGTGCCGTTTTTAAGTGTGATGCTAATGGCAGATAGTAGGTGATGGAAGTGAAGTGGAACACAGTCACCCATAGCATGATTTGCTTTCCAATCGTCAGCAGTGGACTGGAAAACTTCCGAGAAAAGCAGATCTGTCTGGTTGGCCTCGTCCGTGGTGAAAGTCTTGCTGACAGTCAACTTGTTGGCGCTGCTAAGTGCGCCTGCACCGTCGGTATAGCCAAAGAACTTGTGCGTTCCTGCATTCCAGATGTACTTTGCATCGGTGCCAAAAATCCAGCTACCTTCCGAATAGGAGATTGTGTTCTGGAAATTGGAAAGA
>JAEEGL011059297.1_pt1 | contig 17251 bp, 15 predicted proteins | sample 9134231 | NCBI WGS metagenome assembly JAEEGL01 (sample SAMN16246548, study PRJNA631951) | gut metagenome | biome: gut microbiome; feature: rumen; material: fiber-attached | host: Bos | place: Iran: Karaj | collected 2018-10
AATAAGAACTTAATTTCTGATATTGATTATCTAAATAATGAGGTGAATCTTCTTCTTTTTTGGTATCCCAGGGTTTAATAGGTAATTGATTATATGGTGTTTTTTCAATTTTATCAAATTGATCTGATACCATTACAGCAGGATAACTTCTATATATCATTGCTGGAACATCTTCTTTAGAACCACCATGTGAAAGAAGTGAATGACATTCAACAAAATTCAATACATTATATTGGTCTACAAATGATGTGAAAAATGTATTAGGTGAATAACAGGCATGTGCAGATATATCTTCCATAAATTCCACAAGTGACTTTGTGTTATCATTTAACCAATACATCTCATCACTGGTATTTGTTTTTGTAAAATTTGTAGCAAAACCCAAACCACACCAAACACCAACATTAAATAATGCCTGCATTGCTGTACAAGTTCCAGCATCCCAAGATTCCTTTTTATATCCATATGGTATATTATATTTACCATATACCCTATATTTTATTATATCACCTCTACCCTGATTACCTCCATCAATTTTTCTTATACTTGTCAACATAAAGTCCTGGCGAATTGGCTTATAATAAAGTTCATCACCATTTCCACCTATATATACACTTATTATACTTCCTGCCCTTGGTGGATTTATTGTTAACAATCTATTTTCACTGTCAACAAAATCAAAATTAAGAGAAGGGAGAAAACCATTATAATCCAATCTAAAATCAGTAATATCTATTTGCCTAACTAAATATTCATCAATAGTTATCAAAGGTATTCTATATGCATACTTATATTCTGGATTAGATGTATCATATCTTTCTGTAATTGTATATATAAAATCTTTTATCTCCAATGTTGGTTCAACTAATTGAACTCTATTTATAGAAGTTCCTAAAAATTCTCCATAATAATTATTGTCATCAACACCATTAATGTTAGGAAAATATGTACTATAAATTTCACCAATTTCCATATCTCCCACTGATTTTGTTGAAGTAGAAGAATATGTATATGAACTTCCAGAACTACTTGATGAACCACTCGAACCAGAACTTCTTGAAGAGCCTGAACCGGAACTTCCTGATTTTTTTTCTTCAATCAATGTTTCTAATTGGTCTATAGACATGAAATCTACATAATCTATACCTAAATTACGAGCTTCTTCTCTAATCCTATCACCATCAGTTTGTCCTGATGGTGTCCAATTATAACCTATAATTGTATTTTTATCATCTGGCATAATTTTACTTTACTCTATATTTTATTCCTTCTACAACAACATAGTCTCCGCTCTTAACCATATTGTTCGCAACAAAAACTTTCTTTGACACACCATTAACATCAACAATCTCAACAATGGATCCATTCTGTGTCTGAATAACACTGTCAATAATTGTTCCACCCTGGGTTGCTGTTCTTTCAAAACAATCTTTCTCCAAGTCTTCAGTATAATAAGTGTACCAATAAAATGCTACATATGCTGTATCTATCTTCTTTTTCCAACCAACTTTCTTCTTCTTCAATTTATTAACACCACCATTCTTCTTACTTCCAGTCTTTGATGCTTTCTTAATGATTTTACTTTTAATCCTCTTTATTATTTTATCTATAAGACCATTACCATAATATGTATTATTAGTATGGTCAAGTGTTGGATGATAGAAATGCCAACCAATAAATTTAATATCATTATCAAGTGTACCTCCTTCCATTAAATCAGATACATTTGATGATGAACCCGTTTCTTCAATTATTGGTGACTTATATGCTATTATCCTTTCACCCCATTCTTCCAATTCATCAACAATTTCAGAAATATCATCCAAATCATTATTTTTGATTTTCTTCATATTTCTAACATCGCCAACCTTACCAGAAAGTTCATTAAGATTCTTTTGCTCTTTTTTGGTTAATGTGCTCTTTATTGTATCCAACAAACTCATTGCATCTGCCAAATATTCTGAATTAGTACCATTAACACTTTGATTTTCTATAATCTCATCAAATGCCTCAAGTGCATTATTATACTCATCTGTATCACTAAAATGAACAGGAGATAATGTGTTTTCCAATTTCAACTTGGCATTACTTATATTATCACTAAACAAATCAATAATACCTTGTATCAAATCCATCAACCACTTTAAACCAAGTAACTTCATAAGTTGATCTATAATATCTTTAAGACTATTAAGACCATTGAGCATTAACCTTGCTAATTTATTGATATCATTTATAATTCTCAATAAATTTTCTATAAGTTTTTTTATGAATTCAAATATGGTTTTTATATCCATCAAAAAATCAGGAATCTTATAACCCGGATTTGGTACACACGGTCCAATATCTGCTGGCATTACAATCTTTATAGTACATGCTATAAGTTCTGATGCAAGATTCTTACATAAATCTTTAATGTTATCACAACATTGATTAATATCATCACAACAATCATCTATATACATATCACAAGACCCACCAGTAGTAAAGAAACTTTTGATTTCTTCAATAGAATCTTTATATTGCTTCATCATTGAATGCCAATCTGACTTGACGGAATTAAATCTATATTCTGCTTCTTTCTTAAAGTTATCTAATTCATTTCCCAAAGTTTTCAACCAAGTTGTTGCCTGTTTGGCATTCTTTGCTCGTCTTCTGAGTTTTCTTGCCTCACCTATAGCAGACCTTAAATTCCTTTCTATTGTTGTATCAACAGAACCATTAATAACCTTACCATCCTCATTAACAATCTCACCATGTTTATTACTGGTGAATTTCATCATATTTCTTATACTATTTCTTTGTTCTTGAAGTTCATTCTCATACTTTTTTTTAAATGCCTGATACTTTTTAGAATTATATGCTCTTTCTTCTGATGGTGTTTTAACACCATCTTCACCCCACTCATATAACTCATCAAGTTCTTTATTAATAGCTTGATATTCTCTATACAAATCTTCAGGAGTTTTCTCAACACTATCTCTCAACTCACACAACATTGCTTCAAAATCTATTGGTGGTAACTGGTCAAGACCAAGTCTTACAATAGTTGTCTGTACGAGTATTCCTCCAAATGCAGTAACAATCTTTCCTATACTGAAATTCTTAATGACTTCATTTAATGCAGATACTGAAGAATTTACTGCCTGTGCAACCTTTTGTGAAGTTTGGTTATCACTTTCTACATCTTTAGTTGCTTGTTCAAGCTTATCCAAAAAACTACCACTATCATTATTTTCTTCTCCTTCTTTAGTAAAGACTCCATCGATTTTCTTTTCAAGTTCCTTCATCCAATCACGAAGTTTCTTTATAAGGTCTTCTACCTGCTTCTGTGCCCATTCAATTCCTTCATTTGCCTTATTTGCTGCATCATTTACTTTTCCAAGAGCTTCTTCTTTTGCATTTTTTACTTTTTGGGTTGCATCTTTTATTTTTTGAGTTCTTTCTTCTTTATACTCTTCAAACCCATCCTTACTCCACTCAAGTATAACTTCTGTAGTATCATTTATATCTTCAGCAGATTCCACATTTCCTCCAATATATGAACCAGTCATAGCAATTGCATTACCAAGACCAACAACAGCATCAACAGCAGAACCAGCAGTATCTATAAGCGCACCAGTCAAATCTGTTACTGAATTCATTGTATTTTCTGCAAGTCCTAATGATTCATTTATTGCTGATTGTGTAAATGTATTTACCCTATTAGTAATACTACTCAATGAACCTGTAATACTGTTCATCTGTGTCATCAAATAATTACCAGGAATTTCTGCATAACTATCTAATAGTTTATTCATCTTGTCTGATAATTCCTTAACCTGTGTAGATAAATAAACTATATCACCAACAACCCTAATAACAAAATCTTCAGGTTTAGGCATTAATGAAATAAACTGTGCTGTCTGTGAAACAACACACATAGTTTTAATACCTTTTTTAATACCATCAGTAATTATACCCATACATTAACTCCATTTATAATTTACAAGTAACTCATTTTGAGCATTATCAACAATCAATGTGTTGTGAGTATCATCAACAACATACTGACTCAATATAAGTTTGTGAAGATCTTCCTCACATAATTTACTCCATAATCTAAAGTTGGTCAAGTGAAGTCCACCACCAACAAGACCACAGTAACCACCAACACTGAATGTATCCAAATCATTACTTGAACTACCTATCAATTTAATCTCGCTGTGTGTATTATTCAATGTCTCACTACCCTGGACTTCATACAACCACATATTGGACATACCTTTCTTCATTCCAAGTACACAGAAGTACCACTTGGATTCAAAAGATGAGAATCCCTCAAACATATAATCATACTTCTTACCATTAATCTGTACCACCATCTTATCCGGCATTTGAATGATTTCAAATCCATCTTTCACATATGTACAGGTATTTGCCTCATAGACCACCAACTTTCCACAAGAAAGAACATTCATAGTGTCAAGATAATCAACATCAATATCTACTGACAGTTTACTCTTATCAACACCTGAAATCCTGTGCCAACCATTAAGACCAGATACTCTGGTAATCTTTATCATATTACCTTTATCAAGAAGTTTATTCCAGGTCTTAACCTTCAATCTAACCTTTCCATCATTATCAACCACAGAATCCAACATAATATTATCAGATACATTCTTCATATTGGTTGGTCTGAAAGCAAAAGTAAACATCCTCTCATCATTGGATGAAAGACCTTTATACTTACTGTATTCAACAGCAATCTCACCCCTGTCAATGGTTGTAAGATTATAGTATTGTTTTGCAACAACTGTCCACTCATTATAGATATTCTCTTCCACGATTCTGACGTTTTCGTGGAGTATCCTCCTCAATGGATCCTGGCCTTCTGCCAAATCATTAACATCATTGAGTTGATTGTCCTTCCTGTTATCTGCAAACTCATCCTTGATTTCTTCCTCAAATTTACCTTCAGCAGAGAAAATAAGACTCTCTGTATCATCCATCAGATTGTCATTACCATACTGTACTGACTTCATCTCCTGGTAAGGAACAAGACTTACTCTCCAATAAGATGCTACATAACCAAAGTCATCCGGGTCAGATACAGAATCTACCATATACATCTTATTCATATATGTACTGAAGTAAAGGTAATCATGTGGATCAGGATGACTACCAGCGCCAAAGACTTTCTGGAATTCTGATTTGACAATATGTACCTCAAACTGAACAGGATAATCAATCATCATAGTATTGAACTGAAGTTCCCTGGTTGGTAATTGGTTATCTGGTACCAGAATCTTTACATTCTGTTTGTCAATTACCTTCTCAATAGAATACTCTTTCAACACTACATCCCTTGACTTTGCACTTGGTTCTGTCTTGAAATAAAGAACACAGAATCCAAACATATTAGAAATAAGTGTTGACATCTGATTATAGATATTAAGTGACTGACCTACTGAATATGGATTGAAAAGATTACTTCCACTTCCTGAATTATATACAATCTGTGGTGTATTAGTACCTTTATTCCAGAAACATTCAGGAATAGGACTCTCCTGGTCATTGATATAATCCACATCAAGAGATATACTATCAACTGACAATTCCCTGTCACCAACCTGTTTGAATCTATACTGTACATAAAGATTGTCATCATATTTCTTTATAGAAGACAAATTCTTATTGGTAAGTGGTTTGTAGTCACTCCAAAGAATTTTATCTGATGAATACCTGAATTCTTTCTCAAAATATGATGATTCATTTTCTTCTGGTAAGACAACACAAGTGAAACCTGATATATCTTTAATACCAGTATATTCTATAACATTTGATTCTATTACCTTTTTACCCATTGATACAATATGGATTATATAGGTATTTATGAAAAAAGGAGGTCTTCTGACCTCCTAAATATCTAATTTCAAATCATATTTCTTGAATATATCACCAAATCCAAGACTCTCAACTCTTCTTAAAAAAACATCCTTTTGATTATTGAATACCGGTTGGTTTGCCAGGAATGTCCTACTTGTAAGTTGGTATAGTTTCCTGAAGTGATAATTGATGATATATTTAACAAACTTATTGTAAATATCAATCAAACCATTCTTGTCAAGAGTTATATAGTTTTCTTCCAGGTAAAATTGTTTGTCATTAAGTTTCTGAATAAGTTCACTCATTGTCTTGACTGAATCAACCTCACTCTTTCTTAACAGTGTTGTAAGGTTTGCTGACTTCAGATTCATTGAAACCTTTACACTTCCAAAATGTTCTTTAAGATAGTTGATGTCAGTCTCAAAGATTTCCTTTATCTTAACCTTATAAGTTGTTCCACCACCCTGTCTGTATTTCTCCAGGAGAACAACCTTCACAGGTAAAAGAAATTCAGGTTCATTTGGAGATGTAATGAGAGCATAACACTCTGTACCTATATTGTATGTTCTTACCATTACTTATCTTCTTTATCTGAAACATTCCTAATAAGTCTCATCAAATCCTTCTGACTACTTGACTTAAATCCACCAGAGATCTCCTTTGCCGGCGAAGCACTTACTTCAACCATATCACCATCCTTATCCAGGGCCAACTTCTCATACTCATCACTGGCATTCATAATATAAGTAGTCTGTGTCTTAACCAGGTCAATGAATGTACCCTGGAGTTTACCAAGTACCTCAAAGAGTTTAGGATTCACATCACCAAGTTCAATGTTATCCATAAGAACATTGATTGCTCTCTGACTGATCTCCATCTGGTTCATAATATTACCAAGAGTCATAGAGTCCAGGTTTACCTTTGCCTGGGCATATTCACTCTTTGAAATGAAGTTGTCTGACAGGTAAACTCTCAAGAGTGCTTCCATAACACCCTTTGCCTTTTTCCTGGACTGTTCCAATGTAACCCTGTCTGTATTGGTTAGTGTAGACGGAGTCTTGTTGAATGTCAATGTCTGTGAATCTATATCATCTATAAGATTGATGTCATTGTCACTCAACAAATCTGCAATACTATCTCTGATTATATCTTTATTATCATCCATAATTATTCAAAATAAGGTCTAATCTTTTCCATCATCTCATTAATCTCTTCAAATTCTTTCTTGATGAATGTACCTGTCTTTGGGGCAACCATTTCCTTTATTTCTTCATCAGAAACAAATTTCCCCTCAAAAGTTTTTGGTTCTTCAACCACCTTTTTCTTTTTGAAAAAATTAAACCACATATATGTTATTTATGGAAAAGGGTGGCTTTCACCACCCCAATACCTTATTCATTTGCAGCAGCTTGACAATATTTTGACAATTTTGTCATAGCATCTTTATATATCTTATTGGCAATATTCAATGGAACTTCAAGTTCTTCTGCAATGGATTCCATTGTATTTCCATACTTATATTCTAATTTGTTCTTTTCTGGATTTGGAATAGTCTCTGAATACTTTCCAAGATGTAGTTTCATTTCAATGGCAATCCTACCATTTGGTTCAAGTGTTTTTAGTCCTTCCTGGAGAATGGCATATCTGTCAACTTCAAATGCAGAATTATCACATTCACCAAGTGTATCATAATTGTTTGCATCAATAGGACAATACTCAACCTTTGATGTTTCCAGTCTGTCCTGTCCTTTCTTAAATCCCTTCATATGATTTGCTGGTATATGAACCAATGAACCCTGACGATTTAAATAGTTCAACATATAACCCCTGACTGACATTGCTGCTGATTTCACAAACTTGTCATTCTTTGTGGGATCATAATTCTCTTCTGCTTTCATCATGGCTATCACACCCTCTGAAAGAAGTGAATCAAAATCTGCTCCTGTCTTGTTTGCAATGTCTGTTGCCACCTTGACAACATACAACAGATTCTGTTCAGTGAGTGTTCCTCCATTCTTCTGGGCAATCTTAACTGCCTTTCCAATCTCATTATATAATTTACTATCCATAACTTTCTAAACTTATTTTACTTATTATTAACTTCCTTGAAACAACCAGAATGAAACCACCACTCAACAAGTTCTTTATCAACTGTCTCATAATGCCAACATTTTCTGTATTTGTTCCAAGACTTCATAACCACCATAGTATCATCTCCATCATTGAAAATATGTACTATGTGGTATAGGTTTCTATCAGACCAATAGAAATTTTCACCTACCTCAATCTTATATACCCTACGATTTTTCATTTCTTCCTAAACAAATATAAGGAAAAAAAATCAATAATCCAAATATTTAGTTTTCAGCAACAGTGTTGAATGATTCAATGTTGCTCTGGACATCATGGATATTAACAGGTATGAACTCCCACTTCTTTGCAACACAGGAAATATTATGTCCCTTCAAATCAGTGGTCTCTGTTAATCCATGGAAACAATAGGTACCTGATGTCTTACCTGGCCAGTGTTCAAGAGGGAAATATGAAAGAACAGAATCAATGTCCTGTAATACAATATACTGTTTCCTCTCAAATGTAATCCTGTTCTTAAATTCAGGGTCACTTGATTTGTTGACAGCATCCTTCATACTTGCCATAAACATCTTCTCATCTTCATTGAAGTAGTTATCAAGAAAATGAATTTCCCCATGCAGTCTGGTAAGAATATAATACATATCACCAATACCAAATCCACCAAGGACATATACCTTGTCACCAGGGGAAACTGTTTCATTCCACACCTGGATGATGTGTTCATTGTTATCGACAACATTCTCATTTGGATCATCCACCAAAAGACGGTTGAACCAAGTGTCACTGATTACAAAAATTCTTGGCATATAAAATTGATTAAAAGTGGTGGGATGAATTTCCCACCACTTGGGTTAGAAAAATTTAACTGTTCAAAACACTGTTAATCCAGTCATCATCTGCTGTTGAGATTGATGTGGTATCATCAGCAGGGATTGAAACACCACCTTCATTGGTGAAATCTGGCATATCCTCATCTGGACCAAGAACAGACTGTGGTTCTTCAGGAACAACCGGTGCAGGAGCAGGCTTTGGTGCTTCAGCCTTGGTTGCCTCCTCAACTGCCTGCTGTGCAGTAGCAGTTGGTGTACGAGGAGCAACATAACCAGATGTGTATGTTGCAAGATTCTTGTTTACCTTTGCAGTGGTTTCAGCATCCCACTCCTTCCAGAAGTAATCCTTAATCTTGGTTTCCTTCTCAAGCCAGTTGAAGAAAGCCTTCTGGGATTCCTTGTTGTCTGATGTGAGAGTCCAAGTCTCTTCACCAACAGGGAAATGAATAGGTGCGCCCTTCTCTGTGAAACGGCAAGCATCATAGTTGGTTACAGTCTTGTTGCTGTCACCTTCCATCTTCTTTGTGTCCTTTGTAAGATTGATTTCAAACAGTCTGCCATTGTAGAGGTCAAAAGGATTGAATCCCTCTGTGAACTCTGTACTCTTCATAGCATTCTCAATCTTGTCATTGATCTTCTGACCAAACTGGAAAACAAATGTCTTACCATCATATTCAGGGTGCTGAACATCCTTTACTACCTCAATAAGAGCATAGTACTGCTGATAAACCTGAATCTTCTTTGAATTTGCTTTGTCAATTGCACTGTCACTTGTGTAGAGCTTGTAAGAAAGAGCTCTCATAGGACATTTCTGATTTGCAGTTTTAGGAGAGACAACAAAGACACCATTCTCTCCATTGACATCTTTAAGAAAACATTCCCAACGGCAAACCGTTGTACGCCATTTACCCTCATGATAGAAAGGGATAAATCTTACAAGTGCTCGATAATTCTGATCTTTGCACTTCTCATCCTTGATGGATGGTTTGTAAAGACCTTCACTACTGAAGTTTGAGGTCTTCTTGCTCTCAGTTGCTGCAAGAGCATCTGCTGCTGAAAAACTTCCAAACAGCTCATTGAAATTTACTTCTGCCATAATTATTAAACTTTATTAAACTTATATTAACTATGTCCAATAGGACACAATATTCACAACTTTTACAAACTAAATATAACAAAAAATACTCAAAAATATATTATTGTCTTGAAATTTCTTCAAGATGTTTTGCTACTTCTTCCATTTGTTGTTCTGTATACTGCTTACCTTCTATAATAGTATATTTAGATGCTTCACCAAGAACTTCACCAGCATATTCTGTACCACTTTCATAATCAGCAACCTTTGCTTCAAGTTCTGATACCTGTGCTGACATCTTATCATTTGCATCCTGTAAATCTTCAACAGACTTTGTGAGGTTAACATTTTGTTCCATCAATCTTGCATTAGATGCCATCAAGTCACCAATCTGCTTATTTCTTTCAGCAAGGAGATCCATAAGGTTCTTAATTTGTGAAGTATAGTTTTCAACAGTGTTTTCACTTTCATCTTTCCATCTTCCGGTAAACAAAACCTCCTCATCAGAAGAAACAACCTTTTTACCAGAAGAATCAGTTACATTATACACTCTTGTTATATAGAATGTTCTTGTATCCATAGCAAGAATATCTATAGCATCCTTCTTTGAAATCTTAAACAAAACCTGACCATTAACCTTATCAACAGTATAATTACTATCTACAATATCATATTCTGGTATCCTGATTTCTTTTTTCTTATTCTTGAATACCATATATAAGTCTTTACTGTCTGAAAGATCCATAGGTTTACGGTCATCACTTCTCCAGTCTTCATAGAGGGTGAACATCCTAAAGTTATCAAAAGGATTGATTTTTAAACAAACATCACCCTTTCCATATACAGTAGTACTTTTATTTCCATTTACAGATACTGCCATAATTCAATTACTTCATTAAGTATACAAATTTTCCTTCTCCAACACATATAACCTCAATGAGATTATTTCCATTGAAATCATATCCTGTGATAAACAATGATGTATTTGTTTGAGGTTTAATAATAATACCATTATCAATATCTCCAAACCTCAATGAACCATCAAAATAAATTTTCATTGATTGTCCAACATCCCAATTATAATCACTATCATCAATATTGATATTAAGATTATCTATACAGTCACCCTGGTCTTCTATATGTATTACTGCAAAATTCTCACCAGGTTTCAATTTTATACTACAAGGTTTCAAACTTGTTGTGATTAGAGGATTTTCTTCATCTATTTCTGTTTCATCATCTGTACTTCCATCAGTAACAGTATTGATAACATATTTATCTTCAGAACTGATAACAACCTTATTCATAGACTTTGTCATACCAATACCATGCCCAGGTTGAAGAACATCCATATCATACTGAAGTTTCACATTCTTTTCTCCACTCATAATAGATTCAATTGTTCTGGTATTCTTATCTATCAACCCAAGTATTGTTGACTTATCCAGAACACCATAACTATCCATTCTATCCATAAGTGTATTAACATCATTCCTGATTGAAGCAACAGAATCAATACCCATAGATATATTTTCCAATGTATTTACCTTTTCAGCCAGTTTAGTCAATTCAATCTTCTGTGTAAAGAAAAAATCAACACACTTCTGAAGTTGTTCCATTGCTCTTGTAAAGAGACTCATAGATACAATACTATTTGGATCCTGAATCTTCTCAATATACTTCCAACTGGTATCTCCAATAGTATCTATCTTCAAATCAAGTTTAAGGGCATAACTGTTTCCATTTCCATAAACAGTTTCCCTGATTTTAGGATATCTCTGAATATATGTTGCACCAGCTTCTGTTCTTACATTATCCAAGAACAAAACACCATAAAGATTAGTTGCAGTCTTCTTAACACCAACTGTTGATGTCTTTTCAAAAATATCATAATAAATGAGAACAACATTAAATTCAAAATCCTCAAGACTGTTACCATTCATATAGTTAATACCTGAACCACCGGAATAACTTGTATTTCTGAAATCAATGGTATGTCCAATATCACCAATATAAACATTAACACCATCATCAATATCTGTAAATGCCTCAATACTTAAACCATATGGGTTTTCATCTTCTGAAGTACTTCATTCAATATATTCACCATCTCCACCGAGAGAATAATACTTACTGAGATAATTCTTATTATCTGTTTCATCTCCAAGTCTGAAATATACATTTGTACTTGCACCAACTGTACTTGGGATATGAATATAAATTTCTTCAAATGAATCACCATTAATATCAACAGTGTTCATCACATCAATATTACCTATATACTGTACAGTTCTATCAGCATATTCTTTGTAAACTTCCTGTCTTCCAGTCTCATCAAATCTGATTGCACCAACTTTCTGTAACCAGTTAAAGAATACCTTTTCAGAAACATTTGTTAAAATATCTGAATCATAATCATCATTGTCACCTTCACCATTCAAAATGGCAGTTTCAAAATTCATAACATAATTCTGAAGGTTTTCTGCAATTGCCTTACCATAATCTTCATTCTCAATACTCCAACCTTCAGGTGCCAATGTGGAAAGGTATAAACCTCTATGATCTAAATATGTTTCCCAATTTTCTATTTCCACATATTTACCTGTCTTAATATCAGGAATGTTCAGACATGCAAAATGACTGAACTTAAACTCATAATCATTACTTACAAATGTTCTTGTGAGATCCTTACTTACTGAAGGAAAAACATACAATGTTCCTCCCTCTGTATTAAACCCTTTTAAATATGGTGTTGGTATCATATAAATTACTTTTTATAACTATATATAAGTTATTTATGGAAAAAAGAATGGGAAGTGATGTTTTCACCTCCCATTTTCTTACTGACCATTATTGAAATTATTAAAGATGTCATTCATTGGATTTCCATCCTGTGAACCACCCTGGTCTCCACCACCTGTGTTCTTATAAAGTTCTTCAGAAATCTTATACCAGGACTGTGCAAGGATTTCCATACAGGACTTACAAGCATCAACATCCTTCTGCTCATATGCATCTTTAAGTGCATTAAGTCCATTCTCAAGTTCAGACTTCTGCTCTTCAGTGATTTTCTCACCATATTCATCAATCTGTTTCTGTGTCTGGAAGATTGTTGATTCAGCAGCATTAAGAGTCTGAACCCTTTCAAGTTCCTTCTTGTCTGCTTCTGCATTTGCTTCTGCTTCCTTCTTCATCCTTTCAATCTCTGCATCACTCAAGCCAGAACTTCCTTCAATCCTGATTGACTGTGCCTTACCAGTTCCCTTATCAGTTGCTGATACAGAAAGGATACCATTTGCATCAATGTCAAACTTAACCTCAATCTGTGGAACACCCCTTCTTGCAGGAACAATACCATCAAGATGGAAGATACCAAGTTGCTTATTGTCATTTGCCATTGGTCTCTCACCCTGGAGAACCCTGACTTCAACAGATGGTTGGTTATCAGCAGCAGTAGTGAACACCTGTGTCTTGGTAACCGGGATGGTTGTATTTGCTTCAACCAACTTGGTGAATACACCACCAACAGTCTCAATACCAAGTGAAAGAGGAATAACATCAAGAAGAAGGATGTCATTCATACCACTCTCACCATTGAGGATAGCTCCCTGGATAGCAGCACCACAGGCAACAGCCTCATCTGGATTGACAGTCTTGTTAGGTGCTTTACCAAAGAGTTTCTCAATCTCATTCTGGATTGCAGGGATACGGGTTGAACCACCAACAAGGATAACCTCATCAATACCATCTGTCTTCAACTTTGCCTTCTTCAAGCAAGACTTACACTTGTCAATAATCCTCTTGATAAGGTCTTCTGACAACTGTTCAAAGTTGGCCCTGGTAAGAGTCTTGATAAGATGAACAGGTGCATTGTCAATACTTGAAATATAAGGAAGATTGATTTCAGTTGTTGTTGCTGATGAAAGTTCAATCTTTGCCTTTTCAGCAGACTCCTTCAATCTCTGCATTGCCATAGAGTCACCAGAGATGTCTGTACCATATTCTTTCTTGAACTCATCAAGAAGCCAGTTGACAATAACCATATCAAAGTCATCACCACCAAGATGAGTGTCACCATCAGTAGCATTTACCTCAAACACACCATCAGCAATGTCAAGAACAGTGAAGTCAGTGGTACCACAACCAATATCAGCAACAATAACCTTCTGGTCTTTGTCAGTATTGATACCATATGCAAGTGAAGCAGCAGTAGGTTCATTAATCACTCGAAGAACATTGAGACCTGCAATCTCACCAGCATTCTTCACAGCCTGTCTCTGTGTATCATTGTAATAAGCAGGGCAGGTGATGATAGCATCTGTAACTGTCTCACCAAGATAATCTTCAGCTGTCTTCTTCATCTTCTGGAGAATCATTGCTGAAAGTTCCTCTGGTGAATAGAGTTTTCCATTGATGTCAACACGGACCATTCCATTAGGACCCTTGACTACTTTGTACTGTGCCCTTTCAACCTCTTCCTTCACATCATCATACTTCTCACCCATAAATCTCTTGATGAATGATACAGTCTCCTTTGGAAACATAACAGCCTGACGACGTGCAGTGTCACCAACCTTGATTTCATCTTTTGTAAATGAAATTACAGAAGGTGTAGTTGCTTTACCTTCTGAATTGAAAATGACCTTTGGCTGACCACCTTCTACAACTGCAACACAGGAGAATCCAGTTCCAAGGTCAATACCTACAATTTTCTTTGCCATACTTAATTAAACTTTTTAAATTTATATACTTTTTGACTATCTGTAATTAGCAGAAGTCTCTTCTTTCTCAAATCTAAATATAACAAAAATGGTGGAAAACTTATAAGTTTCCACCACTCAATATATTATATATGTTTTATTCTGTTGTCTCTTCTCCTGCTGGTTCTCCTTCCACAACTTCTTCCATCTTGTCAGCAGGTTTATAATTTGGATCATTCACTTTATTGATTGTATCATCAACCCTGTGTCTGTCATTTGAAATCTGTTTCTTGAAATAAGTATCCCTCATATCAGCATACTTCTTCAAAATCTCTGATCTCTTTTTAAGTGACTCTTTCATCTTCTCTGGTTCACTCCAGGAATCAATAAACTCCTTGTCACCATTACATCTTGATATTGCTTCGGAATATAAATCAACAATATCCTTATGTTTTAAATCTTTAAGTCTCCACCAATAGTAATATCTCTCATACTCTTGTTCATCATCATTACCTATTTCAAATAGATATTTACATTTCTCAAAGAAATATTCTATTGTACCAACAACATCCCAACAGGTATTACCACTGATAGAAATACCTTCATCATTAGACCACACTCTCTTGAAACACTCATCATAAATTGTTTCTGCAATCTTCATATTCATTGTCCCCCTCAAATCAAGGACACTATCATTCTGGTATGGGTCATACCCCCAGGCACCTTCTTCTATAATATATTCACTTAACTTTTTCATTGGTATAATTTCTTTAATGATTCTCTTTGATATTCATCTACTTGATGCGCCCAGGCTTTACCATTCTCAATAACCATCTTACAATAACTTGGGAAGATGTTCTTCCATCCACACTCTGAATAATACTTCTGTCCTTCATATACAAAGCAATGTCCCCAGAGAGCACCATCATATTCACCATCACCAAGAACAGTTACATTAGGATATTCTTCAACAGGAGTTACAGACTCATTGGTCTTTTTCTCATCCTCATCCTTCTCTTTATCATCATTCTCCTCTTTTTCTTCCTTCTCTTCTTTTTCTTTCTCCTTGTCCTTCTTAATCACTTCCTCTTCCTCTGGTGTTTCCTTATCATCAAGTACACTCTTCTTGTCATCATCATCCTCTATCTCATCATCAATCTCATGTACTTTCTTCTTTGTTTCCTTTTCCTCTGAATGAGATTTCTTTTCTTCCTCCTTCTCCACTTCCTTTGCAGGAGTTGTCTTCTTTATTTCTTCATCATCATCCTCTGATTTATGTACAGGTTTTGAAACAGGTTTGGTAGATGGTTTAGGTTTACTTGTACCATCAACAGGTTTTACATTCAATATCTTTATGAAACTGTATGACCTGAAACTTCTCCATCCATCCTTATCCAAATCAAAATAAACCATCTGATGTTCAGGTCTTGGAGAACCACCTTTCAATGGTGGAAGATAATCTGGGTGAAGTGTTCCATGTGCTGTCCTTATTTCACCATTCCTTTTCTTGAACTTAAATGTGATGATATTGTCACGAAGTTCCTTTCGCATTCGCTTCCTGGCAGACATATTCAAAGAACCATGAACAGTCCTCTTGAATTTCTTCAAGCTGGCCTCATTGATTATGTAACTTCCAAAATCTAATATCATATTATCTTGTTCTGTATATATAATATGTAATATAATCTATCCTCTCTTCTCTCTCCACATTATCATATCCAGCAATAATTGATTCTGGACCATCTGTTTCTATAATCTTTTCTGCAAGTTTACTGGTATCAATATATGTTTCTATACCAGAATATCCAAAATTAGAAATATATTCATCTATTACATCACTGATATTATCAATATATTTCTCTGCAAATAAATCTTTATAATCCTTATAATCAAACTTTGGCAATGAATGGTCTACATCTCCATCCTCATCAACTTCAAAATAATCTTCTGTATCCTCAATAATTTCCCTCCTTATCAACTCATCAATAGCATCATCCTCATCTAAATCATCATAATAAGATTCCTGACTCTCCTTAAGGTCTTCTTTAATCTGTTTCTCATCAAGGAAGTCATCACCAAGTACACTCCTATATCTCTCAACAACATCCTTTGTGAAAACTTCAGAACCAAGAAAATCCTCCTCATATTCTTTAGCATCTTCTATTGCCCAGTCTCTATCCTCATAAACTGAAAACTCACACCATTGATTAAGGTTGAAATCAACACAATGATTCTTAACTTCTACCTTGAGTCCATTAAGATAATCATTGTCCCACTCATCCTGGTTCATAACAGCTCTCAATGAACCAAAATCATTAATAGTTCTTACAGTTGATTCTGCTTCAAAACATCTGACCATATTGATTTTACTTTCCTCATCCTCATCATACTTATAATAGACATCTGTACTACCATCTGATATGACTGCAACATAAGCAGGGTCATCTCCAGATTCATTAAATGTATAGAATTTTGTTCCATTGAAATCTATAATATCTCCATCAGCAAATGCCTCTCTTGGGATTATCAAAACTGTACCATCTTCTAACTTACCTATAATTTCTCCCTCTTCTTTCTTGACTTCACCATTACCTGCTCTTCTGATATCACTCCATACAGATTCATCCAAAAAATCACTCATTTTCTGGACAAAATTTTCATTCATATGGTAACCTTTAAGA
>JAEEGL016684706.1_pt1 | contig 17251 bp, 11 predicted proteins | sample 9134231 | NCBI WGS metagenome assembly JAEEGL01 (sample SAMN16246548, study PRJNA631951) | gut metagenome | biome: gut microbiome; feature: rumen; material: fiber-attached | host: Bos | place: Iran: Karaj | collected 2018-10
AGTATTCGCTTGCACTGGTGCTTGCGAATTTCCCGGAATTCGAATTCCGCGGGGACGAGCTGACGGGATCCTTCAAATACCCGAAATTCACGAAGGAGCGCTTTGCCGAGCTGACGGCTTTCGTCAGATCGATCGGCGGGATCATGGTGCATCCTCATCCGAAAACGATGCTTTCGTCAGACGATCCGACCGATTACAGCTTCGGAGACGGAACATTCCTCGAAACGATCTACGTGACGCCTTCGTCGCACGCCTCCTTCAAAAACTACCGGCTGTGGACCGAGCTGCTCGGGCTCGGGATCCACGTTTACGCGAGCGGAGGTTCCGACACCCACGGAGCCGTGTCAAACAAGGCGGTTGCGGCTTTTTACACCGCGGAAAAGAGCGGAGACGCCTTTTTCGGAACGATGAGAAGCGGCGATTTCACCGTCGGAAAGTACGGTATACAGATGACTCTCGGCGGACTGCCCGCCGGTTCCGAAACGGTCGGGGGCGCCGGGGAAACGCTTCTTGTGCGGGTTCCCGACGTATTTCCGCCGTCGGTAAGAGCCGGTACGGCGTACGAACTGAGAGTGTATACCGACAAAGGACTCGCTTTTTCCGGAAGCTTCGACGGAACTCCCGGTCAGTCGGTCGCCCTTGTGACGGAGGAGCGGAAGTTTTACCGTGCCGAAGTTTACGACGCGACTCACGGCTATCCCGTCGCGATCTGCAATCCCGTCTGGACCGACGGAAAGATAACGAAATAAAAGGTTTTGGGGCTGCTAAAAAGGTTGACTTTTTAGCAGCCTCGCGATATTTTTTCGAAGCAGATACGTCTGGCGCGAAGCATCCGACGGTACCGTAGCAAAATCGATTATCCGGTGCCTCTTTCGATTCAGATATCTTATCGTTCGGCTAGTCCTCATCCGGTTTTTCCGCCGGAATGGAAATCAAATTGCCGGCGCAGGATTTACCACCTTCTCCATCCGGAGAAGGCAGAAATTACAGTCACGGAACCCCTCATCCGGCGGCGCGTACGCGCGACACCAACTCCCGGCGGAGAAGGCTAAGACGCGGCGGTCATCCGGGTGCAGCTGGCGTTGATGAAAGCTTGTCGTTATTGGTATTTATAACTTGTTTGAAACCGCTTGCTTTATCCCGTAGGGGAGGACCTTTACGGTACTCCCGCAAATGACCGAAAGCGTTTACAGGTCCGTTCGTGGCGCCGGGTGCACGGGTGCCCCAAACGTTTCCGAAGGCGCAACCGGCCACTCTCGGGGGCGTTAAAAAAGTCTGCTTTTTTAACGCCCCCGCAAAATCGGCGGACGGGAATCCGCCGATTTTGCGCGAGAATTGCGTTTTTTGCATCTCTACAGTTCGATTTTTCGCTGAAAAACGAGCAAAAACGTCGCGGTCTCGCGGCGAGCAATTACTCGACGGCTCGTTAAAAAACCGCGAAGCGAGTTTTTTAACAGCCTCCTACGGACTACGGACGTTGACGATTTCGATACGGGAGCGTTCTATTCTTGTAACCATTAACAAGTTTCTCAGTGACACCTCATCCGGCCGCTTCGCGTCCACCTTCCCCTCACCCCTTGCGCGGTGCCGCTGTCCTTGCAGTTCGAAAAGGGGAAGGCTTAGGCCGCGGCAGTCATCCGGTGCCGCCGTCGGTTCGCTTATAGAAAAAAAGAGCTGTTTTATTTCCCCGATCAGCTCGGTGGAACAAAACAGCCCCGTTTTTCATTTCAAAAAACTGTTTCAGACTTCGTACGGAAGCGGGAGAGAGACGATGCCGTCAAGATCGTTGAGCAACGCGCCGGCTGGCATGCCGAGCGTGCGCAGAAAGGCAATCGTGCGGCTGACGCCGGTGTTGTGAGTGCCGAACCCGTCTCCCTTGTCGCTGTACCAGAAATGATTGCTCAGCTGGAATATGCCGATCTTCGCCCCGATCCTGCGGTATATCTCCTTCGACACGTTTCCGCAGCCGTGGTGTCCGACCTGGACGATATCGGCGTGAAGCTGCGCCGGATCGAGTTTCTCGAGATCGCCGTTCGCGACCCATTCGCTGTCGCCGAGGAAGAGGACCGCGGGACTGCCGCCGCAGTCGAGCCGGTAGACGACGCTCGAGTCGTTCATATTCATCAGTTCCGGATTTTCGGTCCCGGGGACGCGCAGCACCGTCACGCGGCACTCGTCGACGTCGAAAACGTCTCCGGCTTTCACAGACTGCGTCCGGCCGCCGAACGCCTCTCCGAATTCGAGAAGGGCGGAGCGGGGCTTCGCAAGGCCCGGGCTTTTTTCACGTGAGAGCTCGGTATAGAATTTCTCTTCGAGCAGGTGGTGACAGAAGAGTTTTACCTTTATTCTCTCCCGGAGTCCGGAATCGGCTGCGATCTCAAGAGGCGCGCCGTAATGGTCTACGTGCAGGTGAGTAAAGAGCCAGAGATCGACCGTCGGATTCTTTCGTCCCGCGGCCGCCTCTATGCACTCGACGAGATGCCGGCCGTTGCCAGGTCTGCCGCCGTCGACGACGATGAGTTTCCCTTTCTTCGTGCGGATGATGAAGGACATCTGGTTGACGTCGGGGGAGGCGCAGCTCGGGATCGCCCAGAGCCGGGATCCTTCGCGCTCCTCCGGCAGGAAGGACGCGAAGGCGGACGTCGTGGAAATATAACGGATATTGTCGGGTATCTCAAGGCCGGGTTCGTCGGGGAAAACGTCGAAATCCGCGTAAACTTTGCTGTATCCGAGGATCTTATCGATGAAGGTGTAGGCGGCGTAGCAGGTGCCCTGACCGCCGTCGTTGAGCGTCTTGTAGGCGCTGTTATAGGGCTCGGGCTCGGGCTCTTCGCCGAGTCCCGAAAGATAAATCCTGTTTCCGTGCGAGATTATCTTAAAGCTCCAGGGAGTTCCCTTCGAGCGTGCGAAAACGACTCCGTCCGCGGCTTCGCGCGAAGTCTTTCCGATGACGATCTCGCAGGGTGAAGGTTCGCTTGCGTCGCTGACGAGAGGCAGTTTCTTTCCGGTGACGAGTCTTGCCGCCGAAACAATCTCCGCGGCCGCACGTCGCTCGCTCAGCGTCGGATTTTCCGAAATCACTACTCTGTATCCGGCAAGAGGCAGCGGATCTTCAGACGAGGAAAGCAGCTCGGCCGCGCTTTTCTGATTTGTCAGCTGGTATTCGGGATTGAAAACGAGTTTTCCGTCGCCCCGGCGGTAGTATTCGGGAATGAAGGAATCGCGGAATCTCAGCACGTGATAAACTCTGCAGCCGTAATTCGAGCAGTGTTCAAAATCCGAGACCCAGGAATCGAAAACCGCCTTCCGCGGATCGTCGGTCACGGCGGCGGGATCGGCGTGCCATTTTCCGTCGTGTCCCGCGGCAAAGAATCTGTTCCCGCCGAGAAAAATGAATGTGTGGAGTTTGCACAGACATATATCTCCCGGGAGGATCTTCCCGTATCCGTACAGTTCGGAAAAAGCGGGTCCCGATTCGTAATGCGTTATTTCGCAGGCGTTTTCGAGATAGGGGCCGACTTTTTCGAAGCGGGCGATCTCGCAGTTTTTCCCTCCCCAGAAGCGCATACCGGGTACGACGGCTCCCGTATCAACCATAGCCCATCCGGCGGGCATGGCGCAGTTCGTTCCGAACCTTCCGGACCTGACCATATCGTCGAAATATCCGTTTTGCGGGCAGTATTCCGAGCTGTTGGAATAGATCCATTTCTGACCGAGGGAAATTCCTCTCTGCAGTTCCGATTCGTACCACGCGCAGCATCCGAGCAGCGCGAGCACCCCGTCGTTTACCGATCCGAGAAGATCTTCCGGATATTTTCCGTTCGCGAAATTGTCGCTTCTGAAACGTGATTTGCCGTCCGTCATTCAATGCCTCCGCAAGATAGGATGTTACGTATATTATAAGCATTCGCCTCCAAAAAGTCAAGCATTTCACGACTTTCTATTGATTTGAAGCCGCCGATGTGATAAAATAATCGCGAATGCAATAACGAGTAAAATAATACGTAAAAAGGTGGAATGAAAATGAAGATCGCCGTCGTCACCGGAGCGTCGTCCGGAATGGGAAGGGATTTCGTTTACGCGATAGACCGTGAATTCGAACTGGACGAAATATGGGTTGTCGCACGCCGCCGCGAGCGGCTCGAAGAACTGGCAAAAAACTGCACGCACAGGATCCGTCCCGTGCCGCTCGATCTGACCGACAGGGCTTCTTTCGCGACGCTTTCCGGACTTCTTGAGAGCGAGAAGCCGGATATCCGCGTCCTCGTCAACGCCGCCGGGTACGGACTTTTCGGCGAGTTCGAAAATATGGGAACCGAAGAGCAGCTCGGAATAATCGAGCTCAACGACGTCGCGGTGACCGCGGTCTGCCATATCTGTCTGCCCTATATGAAAGAGGGTTCGGACATAATCAACATGGGCTCCAACTCGTCCTGGCAGCCGGTGCCCTATCTCAACGTTTACGCGGCGTCGAAGGCGTACGTTCTGAGTTTTTCGCGCGGTCTCGGAAGAGAACTGAAGGGGAGAGGAATACACGTGATGTGCGTCTGCCCGGGGTGGATAAAGACCGAATTCATGGACACCGCCGTCCGCGACGACACGATAAAGTATTACGACAGATGGTATGAATCCAAACAGGTCATCGACAGGGCGATGCGCGATCTGAAAAAGAAAAAGAAGGTCTCGATCCTCGGCTTCCCGGTAAGGAATCAGGTCCGGCTGGTCAAATTCCTTCCGGTCGATTTCGTAATGAACACCTGGTGCCGCCAGCAGGGGAAGAAATGACGCAGGCACGTTCGGCTGATCGTGAAAGGAGCGGAAAATGAAAAAGAACGAAAGAAAGTCTTTCTCGCTGAAGGACCGTATCGGATACTGGTTCGACAACCGCATGAGCCGCGGATCTCTCGGGTTCATACGTATTCTGATCGTAGTCTCGGTGCTGTTTGCCGTGCTTATCGCGGGGCTTATCATCCTTTTCGGATTCAACGAGGAGGGGGAGACGGCGTCGGTGTTCTGGGACAGCATCGCCACGGTCATCAACGCCTGGATGCCTTCTTTTGAGGACGGCAGTCCCGGATACGTCATTCTTATGTCGCTGACGGCAGTCGCCGGCGTTCTGTTCACCAGCGTGCTGATCGGTATCATAACCAGCGCGATCGAGGAAAAGATCGACAGTCTTAAAAGAGGCAACTCGCTGGTCCTCGAAAAGGATCACACCGTCGTACTGGGTTTTTATCCCGGAGAATACGCGCTGCTTCAGCATCTGATACTTGCCGCGGCCGGAAAACCCGCGTGCATCGTCCTGGCGGAGGATACCGACCGTCAGGAGATGGAAGAGGCGATAAGCGAAAATCTCGACGTGCCGAAGAATTTCCGGATCGTCTGCCGCACTGCCGACATTACCGATCCCGCGTCGCTTGAAAAATGCTCGATAGAAACCGCAAGAACCGTTATCGTCAGCCCGACGGACGATATGAGGACTTTAAAGGCGATCCTTGCCGTTTCGGCGCTGCTGGAGGAAAAGGACTCGGCGGGGGTGAACGTAAACGCCATCATTTCGGGGAACGGACAGACCTTCCCGCGGTCGCTCACGTACGCCAACAATATTACCACGTTTGCCACCAATACAATACTGGCAAAGCTTATCGCGCATTCCTGCACACAGACCGGTCTGTCCGAGGTGTTCAGGGAGGTGTTCAATTTCGAGGGATGCGAGTTCTATTTCGCGGATATCCCGGACATCGGCGGTATGACCTTCGAAGAACTTTCCGTCAGACTTGACAACGCCACTCCCGCCGGTATAAGGCGCGACGGCCGGATCACCGTCAATCCTCCCGCGGCGACGGTTCTCGAGGAATCCGACTCGGTTCTCGTATTTGCCGACAGTGCGGACAGCGCCGTCCTCGGTCCGGAGGTAAGTATGCCGGATATCGTGCAGACGGATGAATCGGAGGGAACCGAAAACGAAACCGGGACGGTCATAATAGGGTACAACGAAACGCTGCCGCTCGTCATCCGGGAACTTCCCGAGACCGTTTCCGAGGCGGATCTTTACTGCGGTGAGATCGGTGAGGACGAACGGCTGGGACTTGATCGTGCGGCGGATGACAGAAATCTTGCGATCAATTACCGCGGCGATGCGGCCGGATCGGACGACGAACTTGAGAAGATAGCTGAAAGCGCGAGACATATCGTTATACTCAACGATCATTCGTCAGACGCCGACGACGCCGATATGAAAGGGGTGTTCCTGCTTCTGAGCCTGAGGGATATCAGAAAGAGGAAGGGACTCGACTTTAACGTGACCGTTGAGATGCAGAAGGAGCAGAATCAGAAGCTGACCGGACGCAACGATCACATAGATTATCTGGTCGCGTCCAGTATGTCGTCGCTGATCCTTGCCCAGCTTGCCGAAAGCCCGGAGCTGATAGAAGTCTTCCGGGAGATACTCTCGAACAAAGGCAACGAGCTGTATCTTAAAAACGCCGGGCAGATGCGGCTGACGGGAGAGTTCTCCGTTCGTGATCTACGCAGGATAATGCTTAAAAAAGGTTATATCCTGATGGGAGACCTCGACGCGGAGAAGCACAGCACGGTGAACCGCAGACCCGACGAAAAGATATCGCTGACCGCGGAAGACCAGCTTATCGTGATAGGGGAAAAGTGATTTTTGCAGCCGCAAGCGCCTGAAAATTCACGGGCTCGAACGTTTGTATAACGGGAATCGGAACCCAGCGCAGCGCATCAAAGCGTGGCTTTTCCTTGGGCGTCGCGCTGCGCCCCGAATTTTCAGCCGCAGGCGCCTGAAAATTCACGCGCTCGATTATCTTGCGATAGTTGCTCCGATACAGTAAGGGGGACGGCAACGCCGTCCCCCTTACTGTATCGGAGCAGGTAACGGGAATCGAACCCAGCGCAGCGCATCAAAGCGTGGCTTTTCCCTGGGCGTCGCGCTGCGCCCCGAATTTTCAGCCGCAGGCGTCTGAAAATTCACGCGCTCGATTATCTTGCGATAGTTGCTCCGATACAGTAAGGGGGACGGCAACGCCGTCCCCCTTACTGTATCGGAGCAGGTAACGGGAATCGAACCCGCATAGCCAGCTTGGGAAGCTGGAGTTTTGCCATTAGACTATACCTGCGAAATCAACGGTAATATTATATCGCATTTTCCTGCGTTTGTCAACAGTTTTGTATTCGGTTAAAGCAGTCGGCTTTTCCGCTTTTTTCGCCGCGACTGCCGATTTTTGCTTGCCAACGCGGGTCGCCGGTGGTATAATAATAGAGCAATGCAAGATATCAAAGCGAGGATATTTTTCTTATGGACAAAAACATCACACTGAGATTCAGGAAAAACGGGACTTTCCGGATACTGATGATCTCGGATCTGCAGGAAACTGTGAATTACGATCCGCGTGCGCTCCGCGGATTGGAGGCGATGATTTCAAAGACGCGACCCGATCTGGTCGTTTTCGGAGGAGACAACGCCGACGGAAGACATCTGAAGACGGAAGCCGAGCTTTCCCGCTATCTCGAGATCTTTTCCCGTCCGATGGAGGAAAAAAAGATCCCGTGGATGCACGTCTTCGGCAATCACGACTACGATATCGACGTTCCCGCGAAAAAACAGATGAAGATGTACGCAGCCTGCCCGCACTGTCTGTCGAAGACGTCGCCGGCGGGCGTTCCGGGGGTTTCGAATTACGTCGTCCCGGTACTGTCGTCAAAAAGCGATCTCCCCGCCTACGCGATTTTCGCATTCGACACGATGTATAAACTCAATTCACCGAAGGCTGGAGTCCCGGTCGAGGATATCCTGCTCGAGGGGAACGAGCCGTGGACGAGAAAATGGGACACGCTGACCTTCGACCAGATCGCCTGGTACAGACGCGAATCGAAAAAGCTCGAAAAGGCGGCGGGAGGCGTCGTCAGGGCGATGGCTGTTATGCACGTTCCTCCGTATGAATTCCAGAGGGTCATAGACAATCCCGAAAAATGCCGCCTCGAGGGCTTTGCCGATCAGAAACTGCAGTGCAGTATGTTTAACTCGGGCGTCTTCAGCGCGATGCTGGAGCGGGGTGACGTCGAAATAATCGCCGCCGGGCACCTTCACAGGGACAACTTCGCGGGCGAGTACGCCGGTATTCTCTGCACGCTGGACGGATGCGCCGGATTTTCGGTGAAAAACTTTGACGAGCGCCGCGGAGGCAGACTTTTCGTGATAAACGAAAAGGGCGGCAGAAAGACCGAATTTATCTCCGCCGCCGCCCTTCTTGAAGAAAAAGAGTGAAAGATGGATTGTAAAACTTCAATGGAACGCCTGAAGGCGCTCGCTTCGTCAAAGGTGTATATAGCGGTCCTCGAGCGTTTCCCGGGCGGAACCTTTACAGCTCCGTCAAACAAGGTTCTCGAGAATATGCCGCCGTTCTGCCGGTTGCGTCTCATTCAGCGTCCGGCTTCGCGTTCGTATATCGTCACCGAATTCTGGCTTCCCGACGAAGAAAACTGGAACGGAAGATTCCTGGGAACAGGGACCGGAGGACTTGCGGGACTTATCAACTTCGGCCGTCTCGGTCAGTATCTGCGCGTAGGGTACGCCGTCGCAAATTCCGACCTCGGCACCTCGCGCGGAGAGATAAGCGGCATCGGCAATCCCGAGGTATGGGCCGATTTCGGATGGCGTGCGACGCATCTGATGGCGGTTTACGGCAAGCGTGCGGTAAAACTGTACTACGGACGTCCCGCCGTTAAAAACTATTTTGCCGGGAATTCTACGGGCGGACAGCAGGCGCTGTCCGAGGCGCAGCGCTTTCCTCGCGATTTCGACGGAATCCTCGCAGGCGTGCCGGCGTTAAACAGGATCGCGCTTCACACCTATTTCCTCTGGAACTGGCTTTCGTTCAGAAGTTCGACGGACGGGCCGATGTTCTCGGAAGACGAGGCAAAAAGGATAAACGAATGCGCCGTTTCGTTTTTCAGGGAAAACGGCGGAGCCGAACCTGACGACTGCTTCGTCAGTCTGCCGTGGATCGGTGACGGCACTCCGCTAAAATTCGTCGCTTATCTGAAAAAGAAAATGCCTTCTCTGACGGAAGAGCAGGCGGCGGGACTTGAAAAATACTATTCGGGTCCGCTTGATTCGCGAACCGGAAAAAGAATATATTGCGGAGTGCCGATTGGATCCGAGATCAATCCCGGCGGTATCGCGCGCTCGTGCAATGACAAATGCCAGTATTTCTTCCCGTTTATCTGGACCTTCGGCGCCGGTTTCCGGGCCCGGGATTTTGATTTCGGAAAGGATTACGGGAAAATGAAAGACCTCCTCGGCCCTTATCTCAACGCGAATTCCGCCGATCTCTCGGAATTTGCCGCGAGGGGAGGGAAGATGATCGGTTTTTCGGGAAGCGCCGATCCGACGGTCCCATATCCCGAGTCGCTTGAATACTACGACCGGGTGGCCGAAAAGTGCGGCGGATACGATAAAGCAGGAGAATTCTTCCGCTGTTACGTCATTCCCGGACGCGCTCACAACGGCGGTATGGGCGCCGAGGAGATGTACGACCCCGACGACACGATTCGCGCCGTCAACGCCCTCCGGGCGCTCGAGCGCTGGGTCGAAGAAGGTCACGTCCCCTGCGGACTGACGGCCGTCGGCAGATCCGACCCCGAGATCCCCGAAAAAAAAGACTTCGAGCGTACGATCTATCCTTACGGAGTGTCGGATAAATCGCTCTTCACAAAGAAGAACCGTCCGTCGGGATGCGACGAAAGTCTCGTCTGATTATGTGAAAAAGTGTGGCTGATTATTTACCTCGAAGAAAATCGAGGACATTAATCAGCCACTTTTTAATTGCCTATGCAAGTTATTAACCGGATGATAACAGGTTTGGATAATACCCGTCTCCGCAACACTCACCCGGGGGATGGCAAAAACGGTGCGTGTCGCTCCCTGTGGCTGTACGGACGGGTTAAGACTGAGTGATCGGTGACTTGCGCGTGCTCCTTCAGTCACGCGACGAGCGCGTGACAGCTCACGCGCGGTGCGGAGCCAAAAGTGACAGTCACGAAACGCCCCATTCGTCGCCGTTCGGCGACACCTGTCTCGCTGCGGCAGGCTCAGCCGGAACGGCTGACCCGGTCACCGGCGCGGCTCTGACAGCCCCCCCCGTTGTGTCTTCACTGCCGCGCCGCCGCTTCGCTACCCCAGCCGGAGAAGGCGAAGACGCGGCGATTATTACGGTGTCGCTGCCTTTTCTAAATGCTTGCCGTTATTAACAGTTATTGCCGTTTATAACATTTAGAGCAACCTTAACGTGCGGTGCGCAGTGACTTGCCTTCCCCTTGAGGGGAAGGGGGCGGCTTGCGGTGGATGAGGTGTAGCGACGCGCAGCAGAGCGTTCTTTTTTGAAGTCATTTTCTCAGTGACACCTCATCCGCCTCGCATACGCTCGGCACCTTCCCCTCACCACTTATACAACGCCGCGATCTTTGCAGATCGCAGAGGGGAAGGCTTAATCGCGGCGGTCATTCGGGTGCAGCTTGTGTATCAAATAATGAATCCGTATTGCTGATTCGTTAGTGCTTGTTGGGTCTGTATCTTAATATTTTCAGCCTTTTATCCGGCGGTCCTTACGTTTTCGGCATTGAGAATGACGTCTCCGTCCTCACCGGAGCAGAGCGACTCAAGCGTCTTCCGGTCGCCGGCGAAATTTACTTCCTTTATCGAGCCGCAGCCGGAAAAAGCGTAGTTGGCTATTTCCTTCAGCGACGCGGGAAGTGAGACGGAGGTCAGTGAAAGGCAGGTGTTGAAGGCGTAGGGACCTATGCGCTCGACGCCCTCCGGAAGTACGAGCGATTTCAGCGCGTCGCACCTTTTGAAAGCTCTGTCGCCTATGGTCTTCAGCCGGCTGCCGAAAACGATCTCTTCAAGCGCGGTGCATCCGGCGAAAGCGTTGCTTCCGATCTCGGATACCCTGTCCGGCAGTTTGACGGAGGTAAGGGAGGTGCATGCCAGGAAGGCTCTTTCGCCTATCCTTTCGACGGTTTCGGGAATCACGACGCCGGTAAGGAAATCGCAGTAGAAGAACATGCGCGCGCCTATCCCGCGTACGGCCTCGCCGTCGAAAACGGCAGGAATCTCTATTACGTCGGGACCTTTGTAAACGTCCTTGTCGAAGGAAAGGTTCCCGTCCCCGTCGATGGAGAACCAGGGAGAGCCGGATTTATCTGCAATAAGCGGAGAATCGAGTCCCGTTATCTGTTTAGCCCGGAGAAGAACGCATTCGCGCTTTTTTTCTTCCGAGTCGAACCGTCCGTCCAGCGAAGCGAAAAGCTCTGCGGCTTTTTTGTAATCGCCGGAATCCATAAGAGCGACTGCTTCGTCGTAGGTTCTTTGCGGTCCGAGAACGTTTTTCCGATAAATGATAAACCAGACTGCGGCTCCGGCAACGGCAAGCGCAACCGCAACGGCGCAGAGCGTTATAACGGTTTGTTTTTTCCTTTTCGCGCGTCTGGAGGCCGATCTCGCTCTTGCCGCCCTGTCGGCGTAAAGTGCCTGACGTTCCGCGCTTGACAGATGTCTTTTTTCTCCCTCAGTCTCGGTCGGGGAGTCGTATTTTTCTTCGGGAGTCATTATCTTCCGTCTCTTTCAAAAAAGTATTTTACCCTGTGGGCGTGGACGCTGTGGACCAGTCCCGCCATCAGGTATATCGCCGTCACCGACGAACCTCCGTAACTTATGAAAGGTAGCGTGATCCCGATAACCGGGAGACGCGCCATGCACATTCCGATATTCTCCGCCGTCTGGATCATTATCGCGCCGGCGATTCCGGCGCATATAAAGGACCCGGCGTCCTTACGGGAATTGCTACCGATCATATATATCCGAACGACCGCCGCGAGGAGAAGAAGGATGACCGCCATGCCGCAGACGATACCGAACTTTTCGCAAACGGAGGAGAAAGCAAAATCGTTTTCACACGCGTACAGACTTTTGTAGACCGATCCGCCGTTGATCCCCTGACCGAAAAACCCGCCGTTTTCGATGCATTTTCTTCCGAGCAGCGGCTGCATTCCCTTGCCGAGAGGGTCTTTTTCGGGTTCAAATCCGTAAATGATGCGAAGGCGCTGATCTTCTCTCAGTTTATCCCAGACGTACGGGAATGAAATCACCGCCGCGCCGGCGGCGCCGAGGAAATAAAAGATGTGAAGCCCCGCCGAAAACATCATAACGGCGGTAAAGCCGACGTACACGAGGGCGACTCCCAGGTCTCCCGAAAGCAGTATCAGTCCGATGACGGCACCCGAGTGTGCGAGCAGGGAAAGGAGAGGCAGAGGTCGGTTGATCCTGTCTTTGACGAGATCAAGGTGCTTTGAAAAGGTTATGATATACGAAAACTTGGCGAATTCGGAGGGCTGAACTCCGACCGACCCGATAAAAAGCCAGCTTTTGTTCTGACCTTCCGCGGTGCCGAATACGAGGGTGAATCCGAGTACCGCGATTTGAATGACGAGAAGCGGGATCCAGAGTTTGTCGACGATAGTTTCGTAATCGAATGAAGAAATAAGGAACATTGCCGCGATGCCGAAAACCGTCGCGGCAATCTGCATTTTCAGCTGTCCCGGACCGCGCGCGGTCGCGTCGCGGATCCCGTAAAGAGTCAGTATTCCGATCAGCGAGAGGAGAGTCGTGCATACGAAAAGAAAGGGGTCGAAACCGCGAAGACGTTCGCGGAACGATTTTCCGAACGCTTTCATGGCTTGCCCCTCCTTTTTTCGTTGTTATTTTCCGAATATCAGTACTGTCTGCCCCAGACGACCATATGCTTCGCCGGTCTGCCGCAGCAGACGCAGACATCGGACAGTTTTTCTTCGTCGAAAGGAATGCAGCGGGATTTGACTCCGCCGGTTTCGTCCTTGATTTTGTCCTCGCAGGCGCTGTCTCCGCACCACATGGCGCGGATGAATCCGCTCTTTTCCTCGGCGGTCTTGAGGAATTCGTCGTAAGATACGGCGGACGAAGTCCTCTTTTCCAGGTTTTCCTTCGCGCGGCGGTAAAGTTCGTTCTTTACCTTTTCAAGAGCGTCCGCGACCGTCGCCGCGATGCCGTCGAGCGAGACGACCGTCTTTTCCCGCGTCACTCTCGATACGAGGACGCAGGAGTTGTTCTCGATGTCCCGCGGACCGATCTCGAGACGGAGCGGAACACCCTTCATCTCGTACTGGGAGAATTTCCAGCCGGTGCTGTTTTCACTGTCGTCCAGTTTTACGCGGAAGCCTGCGGAAAGCGTATCGGCAAGGGCCTTCGCCTTTTCGAGAACGCCCTCCTTGTGCTGCGCTACGGGGATGACGGCAACCTGAATCGGAGCGACTGCGGGAGGAAGAACGAGCCCGTTGTCGTCGCCGTGCGCCATAATGATGGCGCCGATCATTCTCGTCGATACTCCCCAGGAGGTCTGGTGAGGATATTTCACCGCGTTGTCGCGGTCGGTGTAGGTTATGTCGAAAGCGCGCGCGAATCCGTCGCCGAAATAATGTGACGTACCGCCCTGGAGCGCGAATCCGTTGTGCATCATCGGCTCGACTGTGTAGGTCTCGACCGCGCCGGCAAATTTTTCCTTTTCGGTCTTGCGTCCGCGGACTACCGGAATGGCGAGAGTCTTTTCGTAAAAGTCCGCGTAGACCTCGAGCATGCGGAGAGTTTCGGCTCTCGCTTCTTCGGCCGTCTCGTGCATCGTGTGTCCCTCCTGCCAGAGGAACTCCGAGGTGCGCAGGAAGGGTCTCGTCGTTTTTTCCCATCTGACCACGTTGCACCACTGGTTGTAAAGCTTGGGCAGATCGCGGTATGAGTGAATGATATTCCTGTAATGCTCGCAGAAGAGAGTCTCGGACGTCGGCCTGACGCAGAGACGCTCCGTCAGCTGGTTCTGTCCGCCGACGGTGACCCAGGCGCACTCGGGAGCAAAACCCGCTACGTGATCCTTTTCCCTCTGAAGAAGCGATTCGGGGATGAACATCGGCATATATACGTTTTCATGTCCGAGCTTTTTGAATTCCGCGTCGAGGATGCGCTGGATGTTTTCCCAGATCGCGTATCCGTACGGGCGGATTATCATACAGCCCTTGACTCCCGAATAGTCGACAAGCTCGGCTTTCTTTACGATATCGGTGTACCACTGAGCAAAATCGGCGTCCATCGACGTGATCTGCTCGACCATTTTCCTGTTGTCTGCCATTGCATAAACCGGCGCCGTCGGCGCCGTCCTTTCGCTTTAATTGCTGAACGTAAAATATGACGTAAAATATTATAATATATTTATCCCGGATTGTCAATCACGGAAAGTTGAAATCCCTGCGGATTTATAGTATAATATTATGCAGTATTATTTGTTGACGGCATTCAAGAGAGTTTATGATGGAAAACGTGATTATTAATCCGAAAAACGAGACCGAACTAAAGAAGAGCGATTTTTACTACGATCTGCCGCCCGAACTTATCGCACAGCACGCGGCGGAGCCGAGAGATTCCTCGCGTCTTATGGTGATCGACCGCAGGACCTGTGAAATTCTGCACAGGCATTTTTACGATCTGCCTGAGTTTCTTCGCCCGGACGACACCCTCGTTATCAACGATTCGAAGGTCATACCTGCGAGACTCACCGGTATCAGAGAGGGAGGAAGCGCTCCCGTCGAAATACTACTTCTGAGGATGCGCGGCGAAGAGAACCGCTGGGAGGCGCTTGCCCGGCCGGGAAAAAAGGCGCGGCAGGGAGACGCGGTATCTTTGGGCGGCGGTATATGCCGCGCGGTCGTCGAAGAGGTTGTCGATGACGGCAACAGGATAGTCCGGCTTGAGTACGACAAACAGAAATATCCGACGGTCTATACCCTGCTTGACGAGATAGGCGCCATGCCGCTCCCGCCGTATATCACGGAGAAGCAGGAGGATTACGGACGCTATCAGACGGTCTACGCGAGAGAGGAGGGCTCCGCCGCCGCTCCGACCGCCGGACTTCACTTTACGGATGAACTGCTCGGCAGGATCAGAGGAATGGGCGTCGCAGTCGTTCCCGTAATGCTTCACGTCGGACTCGGTACCTTCCGTCCGGTCAAGGAGGACAGGATAACCGATCACGTTATGCACACCGAGTTTTTCAGCGTGTCGCGGGAAAGCGCGGATATCATAAACGCCCGCCGGCGTGCCGGAGGAAGAATAATCTGCGTCGGGACCACCTCCTGCCGCACGCTTGAGAGCGCCGCCGACGAAGACGGAACCGTTCGCCCGATGAGCGCCGACACCGGTATTTTCATCTATCCCGGGTACCGCTTCCGCGCCACCGACGCCCTGATAACCAATTTCCATCTTCCCGAAAGCACGCTGCTGATGCTTGTCTCGGCTCTCTGGGACAGAGAAAAAATGCTCTCCGCCTACCGTGTCGCGGTAGAAGAAAGATACCGCTTCTTCTCGTTCGGAGACGCCTGCCTGATAATTTGAATATAATATTTATTTCATATCTGCCGTTTATCTTTTTATTGACGGGTCACGGATAAAGTGCTATACTATGGCAGGTATAAACAGAGTGAGTAGAGGTCCATGTTTTTACTTGAACGTTTTCTTTTGCTGCTGCCATGGGCGGCCGTGTTTTCACTGATATATATTCCCGCCAGGCTGCTTTCGCTGAAAAAAACTTCTCCGCTGCGGCACGAGGCGGCGCTTTTCCTGTTCTGGCTTACCGTCGTTCTGATCCTTTCGCAGACGCTCTCTACCGACGGGAGGCTGTCGGGGATCAGGATAGAACCCGGGTGCGCGCTGCGTGCGGAATACTATAATTTCAGGCCCTTCGATCTTTTCAGAACCTGGCGCGGATATATCGGGACTGACGGATTCGCCGAATTCACCGTTATCAACGTTATCGGAAACGTGGCGGTTTTCGTTCCGCTGGGTTATTTCTTCAGCCGTGCGTACCGAAAGGGAATTCCGGCGGCCACGCTATGCGGCGCCTGCCTTTCGGTTTTTATCGAGATCTGCCAGATTCCGATGGCGCGTCACACCGACGTCGACGACGTAATACTCAACACGCTCGGCGCTTTTATCGGAGGAGTCGCAGCGGCGATCGTCGGCAGAGCGGTTTTATCGTCAAAAAAGCGGAAAGAAGAAGGAGGATCCAACGATGACTGAGCAGGGAAAGGGCTTTCGTCTCGTGTCGGATTTCCGGCCGACCGGAGATCAGCCGAAGGCGATAGAGGATCTTGTCAGAGGCATCAGGGAAGGGAAAAGGATGCAGACCCTTCTCGGCGTCACCGGATCGGGAAAGACGTTTACGATGGCGAACGTTATCGCCGCCGTCAACCGTCCGACCCTCGTTCTTGCCCACAACAAGACGCTTGCGGCCCAGCTTTGTTCGGAATTCCGGGAGTTTTTTCCTGACAACGCCGTAGAGTTTTTCGTTTCATACTACGATTATTATCAGCCCGAGGCCTACATCCCCGGAAAAGATATGTATATTGAAAAGGACGCTCTTATCAACGACGAGATCGACCGGTTGCGCCACAGCGCGACGAGCGCTCTTTTCGAGAGGCGCGACGTCATCATAGTCGCCAGCGTTTCCTGCATTTATTCGCTCGGCGATCCGGAGGAGTATTCGTCGCTTCTCGTTTCTCTTCGCCCCGGAGCCGAAATGGACAGAAACTATCTTCTGAAGAGGCTGACAGCGATAAGCTACACCCGCAACGACACGGCGCCCGCTCGTGACTGCTTCAGAGTAAAGGGGGACACCGTCGACGTCATACCAGCGTCCAGCGGTGACAGGGCTGTAAGAGTGGAGTTTTTCGGAGACGTGATAGACCGTCTGTCCGAGATCGACACTGTAACGGGAGAGGTCGTCCGTCGGCTCTCGTACGCGGCGATATATCCCGCGACTCACTACGCGGTCTCCGACCGGAAACGCGAGGCGGCACTCGGCGAAATCGAAAAGGAAATGAATGAGAGAGCCGAGTATTTCCGCTCTAAAGACAAGCTGATCGAGGCGCAGAGAATAACCGAGAGAACAAAATACGATCTTGAAATGCTGCGGGAGATCGGATTCTGTTCGGGCGTCGAAAACTATTCCCGGGTCCTTTCCGGGCGCGCACCCGGATCGACGCCATTCTGTCTGCTGGATTATTTTCCCCGCGACTGGCTTCTTTTCGTCGATGAAAGCCACGTCACTCTGCCGCAGGTCCGCGGAATGAGCGGGGGCGACACGGCGAGGAAAAA
>JAEEGL017350869.1_pt1 | contig 17251 bp, 14 predicted proteins | sample 9134231 | NCBI WGS metagenome assembly JAEEGL01 (sample SAMN16246548, study PRJNA631951) | gut metagenome | biome: gut microbiome; feature: rumen; material: fiber-attached | host: Bos | place: Iran: Karaj | collected 2018-10
CAAAACTCAGGCACAGTATGATGCCATAAACGAAAAATATGCCCGTCTGGAAGAAATAGAAGCTCTGCTCTTAAAAAAGCCTAACATGGAAAACCCGGGCTACCCTGAAAAAGACTGGGAAATGGCAGGCATAGAAGCCAAGTACAAGTACTACATTGAAAAGCAGGACAAGCGTGTAGAAAAGCTGCACAAAATGGAAAACACCCGTATTCCGCCGGACTTTGATTACGGAAAAATTGCATCCCTTTCTGCAGAGTCTCGCAACAAGCTGGAACAGATCCGCCCGGTAACCCTGGGGCAGGCTAATAGAATAAGCGGAATTAGAAATAGCGATATTATGCTTTTGATGGTATACTTGAAGAGATAGGGGCCCTTCGACAGGCTCAGGGACCCCGGGAGTTTTACATGGAAGATTCAGCAAAAATCGGAACCTGCGTGGAGCATTCGCGCAACAATAAATATTTTGTGGAGTTTGTGGAAGAACGCGAAAAGCAAAAGGCAAAAAATCCTGCTGCCTTTGAAGGTGTAAACCTGGAAGACGACGGTGCTTTTCTTGCTTATATGACCCGCAGATATTTTAAGGACAATATTGTTGCAAGCATAGTTAAGGTGATTATAGGTCTGGCTGTTATAATAGTTGCCCGCATCCTCATTTCAAGGGGCGGCAGTTCAACAATGAATATTCTTTCAATCGGGCTTTTTATTCTGGGAATTTTTCTTGCACCGGCCGGCCTTATTTTCTTTTTTTCAAACCTCAACTGTTACAAGCATTACAGGGATTATGTTACCGGGCGTGATGATCCCTTTATGGATAAGGTGATTAAGTTTTACAGTTAGGATATCTTTGATTATGTGGATTGCCACGCACTCCGTGCTCGCAATGACGATGGGGACGCTGTGCTCGCAATGACCTTGAGCTTTATGATTGTTTTCTTAATATATCTACCAGATGGCTTGAGGCGCCAAGCAGTTCCGGGCGTTCGCACACACTAAGCTGGTAGCGGCAGAAGGCTTGGAATTCTTCTTCTGACATTTCGTTGAGTTCCCGGCGCATATAGTCGGCAGGACCATCTGCAGCAATTATTTTTACTCGTTCTAGTCCTGCTGCAGCATTCAGGCGGTTTATATCTTCCAGCCTTACATAGTCATACAAATCTTCTTCGGTACAGACTGTATGAAAGTCGTCTGTGAGCCCGCTCTTGTCTGCAACTTCCTTCCAGTGGTGGTCTTTAAAGCAATACTGAATTATGCTGTAGTCATTCATTACGTATGCAACCAAAATGTAGCCGCCTTTTTTTGTGATGCGGCGGGCTTCATTCAAAGCCTTTAATTTTTGACTGTCGCCGTGAAGATGATAGAGGGGTCCAAAGAGCAGGGTAATGTCAAAGCTTTCGTCGTCAAGAAAATGAAGGTCCCGTGCGTCTCCCTGCCAGGTTTTTATGTTTTCGTGTTTGCTGCGTAAGATTTCTAAGTTATGTGGGACTAACTCAACTGCTGTAATGTCGTAGCCGTGGTGACAAAGTTCCACACTGTAGCGGCCGGTGCCGGCCCCAATGTCGGCGATTTTGATGCTTTCTGAAGTGTGGATTGCCGCGCTGTCGCTCGCAATGACTGACGCCTTGCTTGCAATGACGGAGTTGATGTAATGCATCGTCGTTAAAAACTCAACCGTCCCATGGCGAGTTTTGAGACGGTTTTCTTCGTGAAATTTATTGTAGTATTTTTCTAAGGTGGTCATGAGCGGGCGTTGCGGGCGGCGTTTGAGCCCGCAGGGTGGGTAGGGCGCAACGAAGTGCGACCGTAGGGCGGGGCTCCGCCCTCCTGGAACCTAAAACCTAAAACCTGTAACCTATATCTTCCAGGCCTTATCAACTTTGGCAAGGGCAGCCTTCTTTTCACTGTCGCTCATGAAAGAAGAAATGTAGCTGTTCTTAATAAGCTGCTTAATTTCATCCATGGTAAACTTAAGGCTCTTTACACAAATCCAAAGCTCATCCAGCATGGTTGTCTTAAAGAAAACAGGATCGTCTGTGTTGATACAAACCATCATTCCCTGGTCATAGTATTTGCGAACCGGGTGGAAGCGGGCTAACTTAACAACCTTCTTTGTAAAGGTATTTGAAGTAATACAAATTTCTATAGGAAGCTTTGTTTTAATGAGCTGGTCAACAAGCTTTTGATCCTGATAGGCTGTAACACCGTGGCCAATGCGTTCTGCACCAAGGCAGTTGATGGAATCCCAGATTGATTCGGGACCAACATCTTCTCCTGCGTGGGCAACTACATGCCAGCCTTCTTTTTTTGCAAGCTGGAATACAGGCTCATATTCTTTTGCAGGACCTTTTGCTTCGGCTCCACCAAGTCCAATACCGATGATGTCTTCGCAAGGATACTGTTTTAAAAGCTCGTAATTCTTCATTGCATTTTCACAGCCAAAGGTTCTTGAAACATCCATGAGCAGCTTGATTGTAATTCCGCTCTTTTCCTTGATGCGGGCAATCTGCTTGTGGAAAATTTCAACCATCTTTTTATAGCTGAAGCCTTTTTTAAGGAAGGCGGTTGGTGCAAAGAATGCTTCACAATAGTCAATGCCATTGCGGATGAGGTATTTTTCCAGTTCTTTGAAAACAACATTAAAGTCTTTTTCGCTTACAAATAAGTCCTGAACCTTGAGGAAGGCCTGGATAAAGCCATTTAAATCTTCGTAGGAGAATAGTGCAACCTGTTCTTCTTTAGACATTTCCTTGCCAAAGCGGTTTTTGTACATCTTTTTTACGCCTGCAAGCGAAATTACTGCCTCAATATGAATGTGGAGTTCGGCTTTTGGTACACCTTTAATAAAAGTCTTAAATTCCGATTTTGTCATTTTCTCTTTCTCCTTTATTCACCAACACGCCGCCTCCCATGTATGTTAGTGATTTAAATACACCTCTATCAATTAAATTATCGGTTGAATAATGCTTTAACTTTAGAGAATTTTATCCAGTTCATCTACGATTTTTTTGAAGGTGTCGCAGGCTGCCTGAACAGGTTGGACGGTTTCCATATCAACTCCTGCCACTTTTAGCGATTCAATTGGGTAACGGGAGCCGCCGCTCTTTAAGAAGGCAAAATAATCTTCTCTTTCCTGGTCGCCGCCACCGGTTACGCGCTTTGCAAGAGCCAGGGCTGCAGAAATGCCTGTTGCATATTTGTATACATAAAAAGCGGAGTAAAAATGCGGAATACGCAGGCCTTCCATGTCGCTGTTGGCTTCAAAATGCATTTCAGGGCCAAAATAAAGCTCAAGAAGCTCGCGGTAAATTTTACGCAGAAGCTCCGGAGTAAGCGGTGTGCCTGCTTCTACCAGCTCGTGGGCCTTTAATTCAAACTCTGCAAACATAGTCTGGCGGTAAAGGGTTGCAAGAATATCATCGGCTCTCATTGCAAGCAGATATTTTTGCAGGTCTTTCTTGCCTTCTTTTTCTGCCTGGCGCAAAAGGTATTCAAAAACCAGTTCTTCGTTAAAGGTAGAGGCAACTTCTGCTTCGAAAATTGTGTAGTCGTAGCTCATAAAAGGATTGTTGTGAACCGAATACCAGGAGTGCATGGAGTGGCCGCCTTCATGTGCCATGGTAAATACATCGCGGATATTTTCTTCGTTGTAATTCAAAAGAATATAAGGGTTTCCGACATAACAGCCCGAGCTGAAGGCTCCACTGCGTTTACCGATATTTTCATAGCGGTCTGCCCAGCCGTTTAATAGGCCGTCGCAAAGTCGGTCGGTGTATTCCTTGCCAAGCGGGGCCAGGGCATTACGACAGATTTCTACAGACTCTTCGTAAGAGGTTTTTGTTTCCACAGATTTTACAAGGGGAACATAAACATCCCAGTGGCGGAGTTGGTCCAGACCCAGGGCCCGCTTACGGATGCCATAGTATTTATGCAGGGCATCCAGGTTTTTGTGTATGCAGTCTATAAGATTGTGATAAACACTGAGTGGAACCTTGTTGCCGTAAAGGGCAGCGTGCAGGCTTGAGTCATAGCCGCGGGCTCTCATGGTAAAAACATCCTGGTTTACGCTGCCGGCATAAAGGGCTGCAATTGTATTCTGATGCTCTTCAAACTTGGCATAAAACTTTTTGTAGGCTTCTTCGCGTACTTTGCGGTCCTGGTTATGCAAAAAAAGGCCCCAGGTGGTTTCGGTAAGCTGCTGATCTTCGCCGTCAACCTTGACTGTGCCAAAGGTCTTGTTCATATCTACATTGGTAAGCACGCTAAAGGCTGTTTCGGCAGTCTGGGCCGGCTGACCCTGCAGCGACAAAATGCGTTCTTCTTTTTCACTCAAGGTGTACTTTTTAAAATGAAGAAGCTTTTGCAGGTAAACCTTGTAGTCTGCAAAGTCAGTGCGCTCGCTCCATTCCTTAAGGTGGGACTCTTCAATTTCCATAAGCTCAGGGTCAACAAAGCTAAAGGCGGCAGACTGCTGGGTATATGCCATCATTGCACGGCCATAGCGGTCTGTTGCGGTAGTATCATCTTCGTCGGCCTCGTGCTGCAGCGAAGCGTAGTGATATAGGCATTCCATTTTGAGCAGGGCTTTTTCATAAGCCTTGAGGGCTACAAGCAGAGTATCGGGGCTGCTTCCAAGCTTTCCTTTATAAGCTGTAACTGCCTGATTCAAGCCGTCAAGCTCTGCAAGAGCAGCCTCCCATTCTGAATCTGAATTAAAAATTGAAGATAAGTCCCACTTGTCTTTAGCAGGGACATCTTTACGAGCAGGTATTGTTTTTGCCATATTTATTTCCTTTTTATTGTGGATTGCTTCGCCTTCGGCTCTCAATGACGAAGATTTTTGTCATTGAGAGGAGCCCGTAGGGCGACATGGCAATCTACGATTTCTTTTTATGTTTTGCTTTTTTTTCTATATATAACTTATCATCTGCAAGGGTAAGCAAATCAGTAAGCCGGGCACCTTCTTCTTCCAGAGAAAATTCTACGGCACCAATACTCATAGATAAAGTAAAAGGAAGCTTACGGTCACTGCTTATCATCTGGCAGAGAGAAGAAATTTTTTCACGGAATTTCTTTTCCTGGCTAAGCTTCATTCCAATTGCAATGGCACCAAATTCATCTCCACTCAGACGGCCTACAATGTCATTGGATCGTAAAGACTGGGACAATACATCTGCTGCTGCCTTGATTGCTTCATCTCCCATGTCATGGCCGTAGGTATCGTTGATTTTTTTAAGTCCGTCCAGGTCTGCAAAATAAATTACCCCATGCTTACGGGCATCGGCTGCAAGATCCAGAGTTTTTTGTCCAAGCTCCATAAAGCCTCGCCTGTTCAAAATTCTTGTAAGTTCATCTGTCTTGGTCTGGATATCAAGAGTAGAATTGCTCTGCTGCAGGCTTATGTTCATTTTGGAAAGTGACTTGCTCTTTGTAAGGGAGCGGGTATATTCATAGTTGGCCGCAATAGAATTTATAAGAATCTTCATGCTAAGGCTGTGCATTGAATAATTAGGAGTTTTTATTTTGCACACAATGTAGCCGTAATTTTTTCTTCCTGAAAAAAGCGGGTGAATCATAAAGGAACCCGGATTGTCAGAAAAATATTCTTGAGGGAAAGGGGTTTTTGTAGGATTAAATTCCAAGCCCCTGTCGTAGTCGTGGATCTTTTTTTCTATATCCAGCAGAATGGCAACCGAAGCATTGTGAGGCAAAGAAAAATCCTTGTCCTTTTCGTGCATAACCGGTTTTTTATAAAAGCAGACCATGCAAAGAGGCATGTCCAGGGCAGTAAGAATTTCTTCCAGAGTATTTGCAAAATGGTGCAGGGTTTCAGAAGTCTGAGCAAGATCCAGCAGACGGTAAAGGCTCTCTATGGAATTGAGGGTATTAAAATACTGTCCGGTCATCTTCTTGATTCCGTTGGTAAAGTCGTTAGGATGGACTAACTTGTCGCCGGAATCTCTGTAAATATCATCGTTGTTTGTAATTGGAATACAGCCACAGGACTGCTTGTAAAGGGGTTCAACCGGAACATAAGTAACGGCTGGAATATCTTCGCCACACAGTTTTTTGTAGGCAAGCTCGGCACCAATTTTTCCCTGCAAAAAGATATTCTGATTCATTGTAGAAAGTCGGGGATGAGACTGAGCCGCATAAGTTGAATCATCAAAGCCTATTACCTTTACCTGGTCGGGAACATTTACTCCAATATCTGTAAGATGTTTTTGGACTCCAAGCGCGGTAAGGTCATTTACACAAAGGATGGCATCAAAATTAATTTCTTCCGGATTCTTATATTTTTTTGCAAGAACTTCTCTTGCCGTATGAAAAGAAAAATCTCCATCAAAAACAAGTTTTGGATCAAAGGTAAGACGATTTTTTTTAAGTGCATTCTGGTAGGCTTCAAAGCGTTGAAGGCTTTCTTTAGACCCGGTTCCGTTTGCTGCAAAATAAGCAATCTTCTTACAGCCATGCTTGTTCTTCATGTGCCAGACAACATTTTCATAGGCGGACTCACATTCTGTTATAAGGTAAGATGAATCAGGAATCTTTAAATCTGCACCTATGGAAATAATTGGTTTTTCCCGGAAGCTTTTAAGGATTTTACCAAGATTGGCTGTAGAAATTGTAGAGGAATAGGAGCCTGTAATTACAATGACAAGGTCTACATCGGTAGAAAAAAGCAGGCTGACACTGTTCCAGCTTTGATATTCATAGTTACCGGAAGAAGTATGAGGCTCTTTTGTCTGTGCTACGAAAAATTGAACATCCTGCTTGTCTTTAAAAAAGTCAAAAATGCCATTCAAAACTTCAAGAGCATATTCGACCGTAAGCGCATGGACAAGCACACCTATTTTTTTCATACCTTAATTATACCCCATTTTAAGAAAGATTACCATAAAAAATACTGTCGGCTGGTTTTGCAAAAGGGTGTCAGCTGGTTTGGAAAAGAGTGTCAGCCGGTTTTGGCGAAAAAAGCCGGCCAAAAGGCGAAGTTTCCAGATAAATCGTTTTTTATATATAAAACTTGCAAATATTTGGTTTATGCCATAGAATATAAAGGATATTGAAAAAAGTAGATTATTAATACTGTATAAAATTTAGTTTAATTTAAACCACCGTTTAATTTAAACAAAAAAAACTGGCCCGTATGGGTTGGAAAGTAAACAAAATTTTTTAATGAGAGGTTTTCATTATGAAAATGACAAAAAAAATTATGGCTGTTGCTGTAGCAGCAGTTGTAGCTTTAACCTTTGTTGGATGTCCAAAAATGGGAGATGTAAATACATCTGGAACAAAATGGGCAAAAACATTTAAGCTTGATGCAACTGGAGACATCAAAGATGCAAAGGGAGCTGATGCAACTTATGCCCGTGGTTTTGCAGCTTTGAGTGCTTCTACAAAATGTTATGAAATAGAAACAACCATTACATTACCTGTAGCAAAAGCCGAAAATATTGTGCTTACTGAAGCTGGTAAAAAGTCTGTAGTTGGTCTTGCTTTTGATGTACATCTTACAAAAGATGCAAATAATAAAGAATTCTATGACTTTGTACTTGTTGGTGTAAAACCAAGTGATGGAGGCTTCTATATTGAACGCTATTCAAAGGTAGCTAAGGCAAACCTTAAAGATTCTATGAATACAACAATGGGAAACATTGATGAAGATGCAGAAGTTAAATTCTGTGATGGAAAAGCTTCTACTGCAACTTGGGCAAATGGAACAGTAAAGACTGCAGATCCAGCTACTGTTACTACAGATGGATATTCATGGACTGTAAAGGTTACTCAGGAAACTGCCGGTAAATATGAAGTATATATCAACGATACAAAACTTGGTACTTGGGAACGTGAGCTCACAGATGCAGAAAAAGCCGATAAAACACATGATGGTAAAGCCTACGGACAGGTATTTATGTACGGAAATGCTCCTAAGGGAACAAAGATCAATGCAAAATATACATCTAACAAAGAAAATACTAAAGGACTCTTTGCAGATGAAGAAGAATTCTAATTTAGTTTAGACTAATTTAGTAAAAGCCGTTGTGCCGGTCTGGTGCAGCGGCTTTTTTTATGTCAAAAAGTTATCTATCAGTCTTTCTATGTCTTTTGTGGACAAGGGCTTGGAGTCGCTTTCTGTAGTAATCAAAAGATTTCTGCCCGGGAAAATATTATTCTGCGAGAATAAAGAGAGGCGCTGTACAAAATTTGCTGCATATTCTCTGTCTGTCATCATGCCAAAGTGTTCCCAGTAAAAAGACTCCTGAGTTCGTTTGTTCAGACAGTAAAAATCTGGGTGAATCACAAGGCCGTTTTTTAGCTTAAGAGGAAACTCATAATGGTAGGGTACATTTTTTTGCTGCAGCAAATTAGCAATTATATGCTCTGATTTAGACCGAACTTTTTCATTTCGTGCGGTTATAAAATCAGACTTCTCAACTGTTTTTCGTTCAAAAATTTGACTCTGCCATTTTCTTGCAAAAGCTTCGTCGTCATAGATAAAAGGAATTACATGATTCTTCTTTCCTTGCGGCAGCCTTTCATACAGATTAATTATTTTCTGGCAGTCATAATACTTTACAAATTGTTTAAGCGCCTTTTCACTTTTTTTTAATACAAGCAAGGCTTTGGTCAGATATTCATTTTGCAGCAAGCGTTTAATTTTTCCCTGTTCTGACTTTCTGATATAGCTTCTTTTTATATTTCCGTTTTTTGATTTTTTTGTTACAGAAAAATATTGATAGGAATTTCCCTTCCTGCAAATCCAGATTTTTCCCGGTGCTTGATTCTTAAGCTTTTCTTCAACTTTTTTGATGATGCTTTCAATCTCCATTACTTTTACCCTGGCCTGCTGATTCAAATTATCCTTATTCATTAATTGCCTCCTTTTCCGGTGGATTTTTTTTTACTCTGCATGTTGTTTTGGATTTTTTAAAATTCCACATGCAAATACTAAGTGTCGGGCAAAGAAAATACATGTGATATTCTAAAAATTGATTTTTCACTTGTATTTTCTTTGTTTTTATTTTCCAGAATACCAGTGGATTTTTAATTTTGACTTTTCCACATGTACAAAGCAACCTTTATCCCTTCAAAAATACATGCGAAAATAACAAAACTCAAATTCCACTGGTCCATAAATAAAGTAGATAAAAACAAATACAAGTAAAAATGCCAGATCCAATTTTCCACATGCCATCTGCTTTTTTCTACATATATAATATGGCCAAAAAATGGGACTTATTACAAAAATTCACGAAAAAAAATGAAATTTTATCAAAAAAAGTTCAAATTTGGATTAAATTTTAATCTTAAAGCCAAGATTCAGATTGAAAGTGGAAAACTTAAGACTACAACCTTCATCAGCTTTTATGTTTTCTACTGCAAAATAACCGAAATAAAAATCTCCGGGCCGGTCAGGACAAAAATTATAATTTAAGCTTGCATTAAAAGCCAGATTTTGCGAAATATCATATTCTACGGCCGTTTCAAAATCAAGGACAATTGTTTTTTGTGAAAGTTGATACCAGCTGCCTTCTTCCTTATTCAAATGATGGTCTATGCAAAGAAAAAGACTTAGCGGCGAAATAAGAAAGGATAAATTAAAATCCAGCTTGTCAAAAGCCTTACCAATTCTTAATCCAGAAAAAAAGCAGGTAAGGCTGCTGTACAAATCTATTCCATACTTTCTGACTTTTTTTGCCTTTGGATCATCCCAGCTTATGTCCTTACTCAAACCGGTATGATAAGTGTCACCGCAATAGCCGATAAGGTTTTTTGCCTTAACTATAGAGAATCTTTCTCTAAGACATACAAGCGGACTTATATAAAAAGAATTTTTAAGCAGGAAGTTCCATCCAATTTGCATATCCACAGTAGTACCAAAGGATGAAAAAAGAGCTCCTTTTGAAAGATTTGTCTTGAGTCCGATTGTACGCCAGTCACTGTCATACATAGAGCCACACTCAAATGGAAGTGAGAAAACTACCCCGGCTTTAAAAAACAACTGCCGGTGCTCAAAGAGAAGGCCTGCCCCAAGTCCAAAGTTATATTTTTCCTGCCATTCCAAACGGCTGTTTAAATTCCCGTCTGTATCATAAATATTGTAAACTGTAGAATTGTTTGAATAAGAAATAAGGGGCAGAAGAAACAATTTGCTCTCTGATTTTTCCGGATGAACATTGGAAGCAAAAAGTAGATTTGTCCCTGCAAAAAGAAAAATTAAACTGGATAGTAAAAACTTTTTAAAGTAATTGCTCATGATAAAAAAAAGCCGCCCTGTTACGATCATTCGTTGTCGGGCAGCTTTATTTTTTTTCTACAATTGTAGATTATTCAGCGTCTTCTGCTTCGAGGTAGGTACCTACAACATCCCATGAACCTGTGAGTTTTTTAGTTCCCTTAACCATTGCATAGAAAGAAACCTTGCTCTTTGGTGGGTTCTTAGTTGGATCAGTAATTTTGTCAAAGGCGTCTATAATTTCACCACTTGCAAGTACTTTTCTTGCGGCAGGAATTGCAGCAGCAGCTTTTTCTTCTTTAGAAGACTTATCCCATGCCTTTACCTGCTCTTCAGTCATATCAAGAATAGCCCATTTATAGGTACCATCTTTTGTTGCCTGATACCAGATGTATGAAGTAAAGTTTCCGTCTGCATCAACAGCATCTGCAGGATGCTCGATTTTGCTTGTAGACAGAGGTTTCCATTCTTTTTCTGTTGGACCTTCTGCTGCATCTACTGTAGCACCAAAATTTTCTGCCTGAAGATTTTTAATATTCTTTAAGGTAGATACATAATAGTTTTGGCTACTTCCTGAACCAATTCCGATAATATTGAAATCGCGTAATTTTTCTTTATTTACTGTTCTTTCTGTAAGACCAAAAATTACACCCATTTTGCTATTGCCGCTATCTGTATTCTTGTTGATTACAACTTTTACAAGAGCACCGGCATGTGACAAAGTTGTTGACTTATAAGCACGATAAGTAAGTCTTACATCTTCTGTTCCATCATAGGTGTAGTCTACTTTATATTTACCGTTTGCACCTTTAATGATATTTTCTGTATCATCGTTAGGAATACATCCTACCAAACTCATAACAACACCAAGTGCTGCCAAGCCCATCAAAATCTTTTTTACCATTTTCATAGTAAGATCTCCTTGTTTTGCCTCTGTAAAGGCTCATTTTGTTTACTTTCCAACCCATACGGGCTAGTTTTTTTTGTTTAAATTAAACGGTGGTTTAAATTAAAATTTGGGGAAGGGCTTTTTTTTGGGTGGGAGTGTGGTGGTTTTGGCTTTATGGTGAGAAGGTACATGTGAAATGGATGAAATTGTTCTTTTACAGGTATTTTGTGAGTGTCTGATTGGTGAATTACATGTGATTTTTTAGAAAAGACTTTTTCACATGTAATTTTGGTATAGCTGGTTTCTGAAATACATGTGAAATATGCGGTTTGTAACAACCACATGTACTGGGAAACTTTTTTGTCTAGAAAATACATGTGAAAATCATAATTTGCATTTTAAACATGCCGGGGGGAATCTCTTTATCTGAAAAATACATGTGGAAATTGAAAACTGTATTTGCAACATGTAAAGCAGAAACCTTTTTGCTGGGAAATACATGTGAAATTTATGTTTTACACTTTAAACATGCCGGGGGGAACCCCTTTGTCTGAAAAATACCTGTGAAAATCAAATTTTGCACTTTAAACATGCTGGATAGAACCCCTTTATCTGAAAAATACATGTGGAAATTGAAAACTGTATTTGCAACATGTAAAGCAGAAACCTTTTTGCTGGGAAATACATGTGAAATTTATGTTTTACACTTTAAACATGCTGGAAGGCCCCCCCCATACCAAAAATTCCCCATACCAAAAATTCCCCATACCAAAAATTCCCCTGACCAAAAATTCCGCCACACAAAAATTTCCCCCATACAAAAAATACCATCCTCTGATTGTCATTCCTTGAATCTATGATATAATAAAGATGGTATGGGAATTATCAAACTTAAGCATATAAAGAATTACAGGGATTTAGGCGGAATTAAAACTAAGGATGGGCGACAGATTAAACCGCATATGCTTATAAGGGGAACTACACTTTTTGAACCGGGGCTTTCTGCGCTTGTTGTGCTCAAGAATGACTATAATCTTAAAACTATTGTTGATTTGCGTACGAATAAAGAAAGTCAGGAAAAGCCGGATGAAAGCATCGAAGGTGTTGATTTTTACCACATGCCTATAATTGACGAGGCTGTTGCCGGAATAAGTCATGAAAAAAAAGTACGAAGCATGAAAACGCTTGTAATGATGCCTCCTATGACGGAACTTTATGTTCAGATGGTGACAAAAGAAAATCTTGAAAATCTTGTAAAAGTCCTTAAGTTTATTTTGACTTTACCGGTAGATAAATATTCGGTTGTTTTCCACTGTACTGCAGGAAAAGACAGGACTGGTGTTGTAGCTGCTCTTTTGCTTTCCTTTCTTGGCGTGGATAGAACGACTATTATTCATGATTATCTGCTTACTAATAGCAGAATAAATTTTAAGGGCAATCTTGCTTATCTGGGTTTGCTGCTTGCAAAACTTAATTACAAGCTGGCTCATAAGATTAAGCATTATTTTCTGGCAGAAAGGGATTATATAAATGCAGCGCTTAATCAGCTGGAAAAGGATTTTGGCTCGCTGGATAAGTTTTTTCAGGTAAAACTGGGCTTTTCTGAAAAAGAAAAAATTGATATTTTAAATAAACTATTAATGTATTAAAAAACAGGAGAAATTATGGCAGTAATTACACCAAAAAGAAAGGATTATATTTCATGGGATCAGTATTTTATGGCAGTTGCAAAACTTGCGGGTTTTCGTTCAAAAGATCCTAACTCTCAAGTAGGGGCCTGCATCGTAAGCCAGGACAACAAAATTCTTTCAATGGGTTACAACGGTTTTCCTCGAGGCTGTTCTGATGATGAATTTCCCTGGGCAAGAGAAGGTGATACCCTGGAAACAAAATATGCTTATGTAACTCACAGCGAACTTAATGCAATCTTAAACTATCGCGGAGGTTCTCTTGAGGGCTGTAAAATCTATGTTACGCTTTTTCCCTGCAATGAATGTGCAAAGGCAATCATTCAATCCGGAATTAAAACTGTAGTTTATGCAGAAAATAAATATGATGGAACTCCATCGGTAGAAGCTTCTAAACGCCTTATGAATGCGGCTGGGGTTCGCTACTATCAATATGAGCCGACTGGCCGTAAGCTTGAGATAGATGTTTAAGCTGCAGGTAAGTATCGGCAAGTTCACTTCTTACTTCGTGAATCTGGCGGATTAGTTCAGCGTTTTCTTCAAGAGCCTGAGCCTCCTCCAGAATCTGTCGGCCGGCACCTTCCGCAGTAAATTTCTTTTCATTAATCAGATATTTTAACCGGAAGATAATTTCTATTTCGCGCTGGGTGTAGGTTCTGCGTCCGCCCATATCTTTTTGAGGAGAAAAACCGGGAACAACCTCTTCCCAATAACGCAGGACATGTGCTTTTATTCCAGTGAGGTCTTCTACTTCGCCGATTGAATAAGTCATAATTATTTATTCCTCTCTTCCCATTTCTGGCGGCTGCCTTTGAACTCTACCTGAATAGGAATATTGTCAAAGCCCAGATCTTCACGAATTCTGTTTTTAAGATAAGTTACATAAGGTTCAGGAACAACCTCTGGTCGGGTTGCAAAAATTACAAAAGAAACCGGATTAGCGCTTGCCTGAGTCATGTATCTGATTTTAAAATGCGCCGTCTTACTGGCAGGTGGAGGGTAGCGTTCCAGCCAGTCCTGAAGGGCATTGTTCAGGGAAGCGGTTCCAATTTTACGGTTAAGCTGTTCGTACATGTTGATTGTCGTATTAAGAAGGTCTTTTATTCCTTTGCCTTCCAGAGCTGAAAGAGGAAGAATTGGAGCAAAATCCATCTGACCAAACATTATGTTTATCCATTCGCGGACAGCCTTTACTGCCTTATTGCCTTGTTCTTCTCTCAAATCCCATTTGTTTAAAACAAAAATAATTCCTCTTCCCCTTTCAAAGGCCAGGGAACAGATTTTTTTATCCTGCTCGGCGAGACCTTCTACAGCATCTATCAAAAGGAATACAATATCACATTCATCAAGAGTTTTGATTGCCCGGTTTACAGAGTAATATTCAACATCATCATGAACGCGGGCCTTTCGTCTGATTCCTGCTGTGTCCAGGACCTTAAAGTTGTGGCCGGCATATTCAAATTCACCTTCTACGACATCGCGGGTAGTTCCTGCATAATCACAGACAATTGATTTTTCTGAATGGGTAAGGCGATTTGAAAGAGTAGACTTTCCTGTGTTAGGTTTGCCTAAGATTGCAATTTTTATCGGCCGTTCAGAAGAGACAAGCTTTACCTTACTGAAATCGCAACGGGCTGCAATCATGTCAACCAGCTCGCTGATTCTGTCTCCGTGTTCAGCAGAAATAAGAAGAAGATTTTCAAAACCAAAGCGGGCATAGTTCCAGGCTTCTGCTTCGTTGCGACCTCCCTCTGTTTTATTTACGGCTGCAATGAGTTTGTTTTTGTAGGGACGAAGCTTAAGAATAAACTCTTCATCCTCCCCGGTGATTTCGCTGGAATCAAGAAGTAAAATTACAACATCGGCTTTTTCTATCATTTCAAGAGAGCGTTCAACGACATAGTCATCCAGCTCCGCTTCTTTTGAACCTGGATCCCGGGTAAGCTTGTAACCACCGGTATCTACAAGATGAACAGGCTGGTCATTTAAAAAAGCAGTTGCTTCTACAGGGTCTCGGGTAACACCGGGCTGATCATTCGTAATTGCAATACGGCGGTGCAGCAGCCTGTTAAATAAAGTTGATTTTCCAACATTAGGGCGGCCGGCAATTACAACAAGAGGAAGCCCTTCATATTCAGTATCGGCCACAAGAGTCTGGCCTGCTTCCTCTGCTTTTTTCTCTTCCTTTGGCTGTGAAAAATCGGGTTTAACTTTCTTTTTTGCCATAATTTCCTCTTTTTGCCGGCCTTCTTCTATATTTTATTTAACCTGTTATCCGAAATTGCCTTAAATTCTTCTATAGTAAAGCGACTCAAAAGCTCTTTAGTACTGGAAATCATTTTTGGACTCATGCTCAGGTGACGGATTCCCATTCCAGCGAGTACCATGATACTGTCGCTTCTTCCTGCCATTTCACCACAGACAGAAATTGGAATGCCTGCATTTTCTGCAGAAGTAATTGTAGTTTGAATAAGGCGGAGAACAGCCAGATTGAACTCATCATAAAGCTTTGCTACATGCTGGTTTTCTCTGTCTACGCCAAGAGTGTACTGGGTAAGGTCGTTGGTACCAAGACTAAAGAAATCGCTCATTCGGGAAAGACAGTCACTGGTTAATGCGGCAGCTGCGGTTTCTATCATTATTCCAAGCGGAACATCAGGATTAAAGTCAATTTTTTCGGCAGTGAGTTCTTCCTTTACTTCCTTTATAAGCTCCAGGGCTTTTCGAACCTGGTCTACACTGGAAATAAGGGGAAGCATAATCTGAAGGTTTCCGTAAACGCTTGCCCGATAGAGGGCTCTTAGCTGGGTCTTAAATACATTAGGACATTCAAGACTTAAGCGAATTGCACGAAGTCCCATAAGAGGATTTTTTTCATCAAAGACCGGCAAGTCTACGGAATTAATGAGTTTGTCGCCGCCCGCATCAAGTGTACGGATGGTAACGGGTTTGTCTCCCATAATTTCAAGAACCTGCTTGTAGGCTTCGAACTGGGTCTGCTCACTAAAGGAACGGGCTGCAGCATTAAGAGAGGCTCCGTTCTGGCTCATATAAAGAAATTCGGTTCTGAAGAGCCCGATTCCATCTGCGCCTTCTGCCTTGGCCAGTTCTGCTTCTTCCGGAGTTCCAATATTTGCATAAAGCTTAAAAAGAGTTCCATCCTGAGTTACGGCAGGTTTATTCAGAAATCTTTTGAGCTCAATTTTATGGGCAATTTCGTTTCTGATTTTTTCTTTATATTCGTCTATGGTTGTTCGATCCGGGCTTACAAGGACTTCTGCGCTGCTGCCGTCAATAATGACAGTTTCTCCGTTGTGAACTTTTTTGTTAATGTCTTCAAGGCCTGTGATTGTTGGAATTCCATAGTTACGGGCAAGAATTACAACATGGGAAGAAACTCCTCCTTCGCTTAAAGCAAGTCCGGCAATTTTTCTTTTAGAAAGAATGATTGTATCTGAAGAACTTAAGGCATTTGCAAAAATAACGGCACCATCAGGTACATTGTTAATATCAAAAGGATGAATGTCCAGCATTTCATCAAGGACGCGTCCAAAAACATCAGTAATATCCTGGGCTCTTTCTGAAAGATATTCATTTCCGGACTGACGCAGGCGCTGGGCATATTCTTCGGCTTTGAAATGCAGGGAATATTCTATATTAAAAAGTTCTTTTTCGTAAAATTCCCGGGTTTCTTTTAGAAAGACCGGATCTTCCAGCATAAGGATATAGGTTTCAAAAACCTCGCGCTGAATTTTATCCTTTGGGTCTGTTTTAGAAAGAGAATCAAGATAAGAAGAAAGCTCGTAAATTACCGCCTGAGATGCATACTCAAAGCGGGTCCATCCGTCATTAATCTGATCAATTTTTATATGATGCTGAGAAATTGCTCTTTTTACGGGATCAGGAATTACAAATGCAGTTCCAATCCCTATACCATCTGCGGCAGGAATGCCTAAAAATACTTCCATTAAATATATTATATCACAAAACTCGAGACGATTCTATAAATTTGTTGGCAGCCCACAAGGCAAGACTGATAAGCCAGCTGACAAGAAACATCAGGGGAATGGCAATAAAGGCATTTGAAAGTTTTCCATTAAGAAAGTTGTACCAGTCGTAATCTTTGGAAGGGAGGCCGTTTTCAAGATGCAGGGCAATGTTAATTGTATAAAGAATCCCGTAAAGCCCCATCGGCAGTAAGCCAAAAAAGGAGACTTTAAAAGAATAAATTCCCAGCTCCTGAAGGAATATAAAATTTGCTATACAGAGGAGGGGAATAATCAGGTGAAAAAAGAGATTGTTGTTCATATAAAGAATGAGCCAGTCTTTGCCAAACTGAGGAATGAGAAAACACATTGTCACAAGCATTGTAAGGGTAACGCCTGAAGTTGCCGCAAGAGAAAGGGGATATAAGAATTTTGGAAGTGTCTGAATTTTTCC
>JAEEGL014442130.1_pt1 | contig 17250 bp, 10 predicted proteins | sample 9134231 | NCBI WGS metagenome assembly JAEEGL01 (sample SAMN16246548, study PRJNA631951) | gut metagenome | biome: gut microbiome; feature: rumen; material: fiber-attached | host: Bos | place: Iran: Karaj | collected 2018-10
TTTCGTCATAATAAATCATCAATGATAAGTAGGAAATTAGCATCAAGTCCCCTTGATTTTTTATGTGAGAGATGTTTAGTGAAATTACAATGGAGATTACAATTTCAAAAATATAAACCATTAACAAATGCATCTAGATGTAATATATGTAAAGAGAAAAAAATATATAAAGCATATAGAACAATTTGTGAAAGTTGTGCTTTAAAAGATGGAAAAAAATTATGTACAAAATGCGGAGAAGAAGTTGAAAATTATTCTAATCCTGGAATAAGAAATAATCCTAGTGCACAAGTTAAAAAAGTTTATCCTGTTATGGAAATTGTTAAAAATTTAAAGAAAAAATATCAGAAAAGTATTTATAGGAAAATTAATAAAGGAGTTAAAATCGAATATGATGAAAAAAAAGGTATTATTGATATGGAAAGTAAAGAAGTTATTTTAACCTTGGATAAAATTGTTGATTTTGATGATGAAGAAAATTTTGATAATGAGGAAAGTGAAAATGAAGAAGATGATAATAAAAGTGAAAATGAAAGTGAAAAAAATAATGAAGAATTAAAAAAGAATGAAAATATTGAAAAAGAAAAAAATAATGAGAATAATAAAAATATAAATAATAATGAAAATAAAGAAAATTTAAAAAATAATGATAATATTGAAGAAATAAAAATTAATGAAAATATTGAAGATAAAGAAAAGAAGGAAGAAATAAAAAATGATATTTTAAATAATGATGATAATATATAAATTATATAAGAGAAAAATAAATGTTTTTTATTAAATTAATTTTTTTTATTCATATTTTTTAATTTATTAAATTTATTAAAATATAATAAAATATTTAAAACAATATAAATCATTCATTAACGAGAACAAAAATTATCAAAAAATAAAATTTAATAAATATAAAATTTGAAAAAAAATATTTACAAAAATTAATTTTTTGAATTTAATAATTCTTGAAATTCATCGATTTTTTCTGTAAAGGCATTAACATTATCAAATGAAAGACCCATAAAATATTCTTTTAAATATTCACAATTTTTATCAATATATTTTTGAATATCAATTATTTTTTTATCCATTATTTTATTAAATATTTCTTTAATTTTTTCTTTATCTAATTTTATTTTTTCCTTTTTTTCATTTTCATTAATATTTTTAAAATATTTTGAAGTATAATTTTTTAATAATCTATTTTCACTTTTATTTTTTATGTGAATATCTTTTTTTATTTTAGGTTTTAAATTTGAATTATTTTTATTTATTTTTTCTGGAATTTTTTCAAACGAATCTAAATTTAAAAAATATTTACTTGAATTATTTTTTGTCATTGAATAAAAATTTTTATCACTGAAAGAAGAATATAAATTATTATTTCTAACTAGTTTATCAATAGTTCTTAATTTATTTTTCATTTCTGTAATTTGTTCATTAAATCTATTTAAAGTTAAATTCATTAAAATGTTATTATTATTAATATTATTTTTATTGATTTTTTGTTTTTTTAATTTTATTGCTTTATTTGAATCATAACTCAATATTAATGAAGGTATATTTTGTGATAATGAAGAATTAATTCTATAAGAATTATATTCGTTAAAATTTTGTTCACTAAAAGTATTTTTTAAACTTATTTTTTCATTCTTAATTAAATCATATATTAAATTTACTTTTTCTGTTAATTGATTTAAATCATTATTATTATTATTATTTAAATGACTATTATTATTATTTTTATTTAAATGAGTATTAAGATGATTATTATTATTATTAGTCTTATTATTATTAATTTCATTTTCATTTTCTTCACTAAAATTATATTGATTTCTAAAACTAATTCCAGAATCTTTTTTATCATTAATATAAATATTTTTATTTTTTTCTTTAATATATTTGAAAAGATTAAAAGGACTATTTAATATATCTCTTTCTGTTGATACTTCAGTACTATTTTTTGACTCCCAATAATGACAATATTTTTCATGTTCTTTTATATCTTCAATAGATAATTCTGCTTTACATCCTAAATTATAATTTTTACAATAAAAATGCAAAGAAGAAATTAATTTATGGAAATTTGAAGAACTTTGTTTTATATTATATTTATCTTTTTTATTATATATATTTTCTTTATTTTGAAAAAAAGAATCAAAAGGACATTTTTTATTAGAGTTTATATAATTTATTATGCATTGTTTACAAAAAGTTTGATTACAACATAAACAATCATAAGGATCATTTATAATATTCATACAAATTTTACATTGGAGTAAATTTGTTAATAAATTTATCATCCAATCTTTTTCAGGATAAATAATAATTCTTTTGAAGTTTACTTTCATTTTATTTTTTAATATTTTTTTTCAAAAAATAAATTATAAAATGTCTTGTTATATAAGTATGATTAGTTAAAATTTGATTTAATAAAAGAAAAATAGAAAATTGATATCTAATATAAATATTTTTGTTTTTTAATTAAGATAACTTTACCCATTATATACATGAAAAAAAAAGAAATATATAAAGTAAAAAAAATATAGACTAATTAAATTTTATAAAAGAAAAAATGAGTTCTTTTATAGTAGAAGTAGTTTTAACAGATACAAAAGTATTTTAAATATATTTAATTAAATAATAGACAGAAGAAATTAAAAAATATACAATTGATGAAAATATAATTGATAATGGAAAAAAAATAGAATATCTAATAAAAAATGGAGATGAAAAGCAAAAATTATATATAATAAATAATTTTTATAAAATATTTAACAAATATAATAATCAAAAGGATTTAGATTTAATTTCTCAATGTGTAAAAATGGGAATTGATTGGTGTAAAAAATCAAGAAATAATGATACATCATCTTCTTTTTTTAAAAGTATAATAGAATTTATGAAGACAATAAAAGAAGAAAAAATAAAAATAAATGAAAAAATAAATTCAATATTTGAAAACATTATAATTTATATTTTTACAACAATTCCAGAAGTTGATGATAAAAGTGCATTAATATTTATAAATGCATTAAATGAAATATTAGATTTAAAAATTCAATTGAAAATATTTTCAAATGAATTTATTGATTTTACAACAAGTTTAGGAAAATTTGGTCAACATGTTGTAAAGAGAAAATATTGTGTTTATTTATCAATTTGTATTTTAAGATTAAATAACATTTATAATGAAGATATATATAAAAGAATAATATTATTATCTGAAGATTGTGAAAGAATTGTTAAATATGAATGTGCTTTTCAATTAAGATATCTTTATGAATCTATTCAAAATTTTTTTCCTAATTCTAATTCAAAATATGATAAATTAAAAACTTTAAATGATATTTATAAGAATTATTTAGATGATATGGAAATTTCTCTTAGAAGTATTGTTATTGAAAGTATTTTATATAGTGTTGGAGAAAATATTATTAAAAATGGAGAATTAATTGAAGAAATGAATAAACATATTTTAAATATATTTAATCAAGATGATACTTTTTTACTTGATGAAGATTACCTTTCTTTAATTTATATTTTCACTGCTTTAACAAATTATTTGATTAATATTGAATTATTTGATAAAAATTTATTCCAAAGTTTTAATCTTTTTATCAATAATTTTATATTTTTGAAAAGAAAAAAAACTTTTGATTATTCTTTTATTTTTGAAATTTTTGATAAAGTTGTTAAAGTAATAAAGAAATATAAAGAAAATGATTTACTTATTAAATTATTTAATCATATTTATATTCAAAGTTTATTTCCTCCTGAAATGGATGATACTTTAAGTTATACTTCAAATTCTTTTTTCAGTGTTCAAAGTGATTTTAGTGATAATTCAAAATTTAGAAAAACTTTTATAAATTTAAAAAATTCTTATAAAGGATTATTTTATGATAATTTATGTGTTATTTTAAGAGAATTAGATAAAGATATTTTAATCAAAGAAGTTCTTGAAAATATTTTTCCTTTTATTTATACTGATGATAATTTAAGTAAAAAATCAAAGAATAATAATAAAAAATTTAATGAAAAAACATTTGTAAAAGAATATAGTATTAAAAATGAAATGAAACAAGTAGTTTATAATATTGATGAAATATTTAAAATATTAATAAAAATAGATTGTTCTAATTTCTTTTATTATTTTTATCTTAATTTTGAATGTTTTAATAAAGTTTTAAAAAATTTTATTAATGATGATAAAATAAATAAAGATTATTATTTAATAATTAAAGTATTAAAATCTTTAGGAAATTCAATAGAATATCTTTATAAAAAATTCTATGATTCAAAATATGAAAGATTTGAAAATTTTATTTCAGAAATATATAATTTTGGAAAACAATATTTATTACCAGAATTATCATCATATGAAATAATAATAGAAGTAATAAAACTATTTGTTATAATAATAAAATATTCTTTGAAAAGAGAAGAAATATTAAATTTATTTAATAAAGAATATACTCAAAAAAATTCTTATTTTTATAGAAGAATATATATAATTTTTGCAGAAAATTGTTATAAACATCTTTCAAATGATTTAATAAAAAAATATAAAATATATGAAAATTTATTAGATTTAAGAGACTTTGATTCAGTGGAGTTAATAAGAATAAATATAGATAAATTATTAAAAAAAACAATAGATGAAAAAATAGAAACAGAGAAAAAAATATTTGAAAAAGAAATATTAGAAAAAGAAAATAAAATATTAGAAGAAAAAAGAAAAGATGAAAATTTAATAAAATCAATTGGTAGAAGTAAAAAAAATAGAATAAAAAAAATATCAACTAATTCTTTAATTACAGTTTCAAATTCTGAAAAAAGAAAAAAAATTTATATTGATAAAAAAGGTTCTTTGAAAGGTTATAAAAGAAGAGAAAGTGCAAATGTTATTGGAATTGAAATTTTTAAAACTTTAAATTCTTCTCCTAAAAATTTGGATAGAAATGATAGTTTTGGTAAGGATTCTTATAATAAATAATTTAATTTTTTTTAATTAAAGTATATTGTTTTTTTAAATAATTACTAATAAAATATTATATAATCTATTTAATTTTAAATCAGAATTTTAATTCTTTGTGAATTTTATTTTTTTATAAATTTAAAAGCTTATTATATCTTTTTTTGAATCCTTTAATTCTTTTTAAGTTTTAAAAATATTGTGTTACAATATATTTATAGATTTTTTCAATTTTAATTTCAAAATAAATTTTAATTGACGTCATTAATAATAAAATGAAAATAGTCTTAAATTTCAATCTACTTGTTTGTTGTATTTTCTTTTGTCTTATGGAAAATTCTAATGAAGGAAAAGAAAAACAAAAAAATCAAAGAAAAATATTTCAAAAAATGAAATCATATAAATTTTTAAGAAAAAATGAAGAAATTGCCTATTTTAGTAATTTAGAAGATTGTTTTAAATGTAATTCTGCAAATAATAATATATATGAAAATAATATTTGTAAAACATTAAATGTAAGTTTAAATTGGTATGAAAAATTAAGTAAATGTAATGATAAAAATTCACTTATTATTTCAGAAAATTTTTGTGGAGAATTAGAAGTAAAAAATAATAAAATTTCTTTAATTAATTCTAAATTACAAGGAAAAAATGATAATTTAAATATTTTTTGTTCTTGGGAAATTACAAAAGGAAATTATAAGAAAATTATCTTAAAAATTAAGAATAATAATGATAAATCAAAATTAGGTTTTATGACTATTTCTAAAAATGAAAAAAAAATTTTTGAAAATATTAATTATTTAAATACTTTAAAAAAATCATTTTCTTCATTTGAAATAATCATAATTTATTATTATAATTCTTATTTACCAAAAGAAAATCCTTTTATATTAGAAATAAAAATAAAAAATCCTATTTCTTTTAATCAAATATCTTTTTATTTAATTATTATAGTAAGTGTTATTGTAATTATTATATTTATAATAGTTTTAATTTCTCTATGTTTAAAAATTAAAGATAATAATCAGAATGAGAAGATTGAACAACATTTTAAAGTTGTTTTGTATTCTAAAAATTTATCTTTTAATGAAATATGTCCTATTTGTTTAGACAATTTCCGAATTAATAATTATTTTACTATATTATCTTGTAAACATGGATTTCATATTGAATGTATTAAAAAATGGATTGATGGGAATTTTAAAAAAAATAAATTTTGTCCTATTTGTCATTATAAAATCGATTTTAACAAGAAAGATTTAAAAGTTCATATATTAATTCCAAATACGAATAATAATATTTTAGTAACATCTGAAAATAATCTTGAAAATCATTAATTTTTGTTTTTTTGATTAAATATTATGGAATATAAAAAAAGAAAAATAATGTAAATATATGAAAAAATATATAAATATTATATTTAATATATAAAACTTATTATTTAGAATTTCAAAAAAAAATTAGTTAAATTATTAATAATTTGAGTGATATTGAAATTTTTTAATTTTTTTGTTAAAATGTCTTTGAAGTTTATTCAAAAGATGAAAAAAGTGAAAAAAAATGGACAAAAGTATTTATCATAATATAAATTGATAGTGTGACTTTTAATGTATTGAAAAAATTTATTCAAGCAAATATATATAAAGTGCATTCTCGTGCAATAAAAGTATTAGGAACAGAATATGAAATAGATGAATTAATAGAAGAAACAAAGAAAGAAAAAAATAAAGATCCAATAAAAATATTTTTATTATTAAAAAACATAGAAAATTTTAAATATATGATAAAATATTATGGAATTCCAGAAGAAATATTGCTTAAAGTAGTCACATTACTCGAACATTTTTCAATAGAAAAAAAGAAGAAAATTTATTCAATAGGAGATTCAAGTGATTATTTTTATATAATAATAAGAGGAAGTGTATTAATAGAAGAAAAAGGAGAAATGATAAAAGGAATACAACAATATAATAAAAAATGTATTTTAAAAGAAGGTTTTTGTTTTGGAGAATATGAAATTTTAATTGATAATAATAGAATATTTAATTCTTATGCAAATAATAATTGTGATTTATTAGGAATTAAAAGAGAAAGATTTATGAAAATATTATCTAAATATTTTATTAAAAGTCAAAATGAATTAAAAAATATTTTAATGAATTTTATTCCATGTTTTAAAAAAATGTCAAATCCAAATTTTGTTTCGTTATTAAGTAAATTTATTTTAGAAAAAATACCAAAACAACATTATATTTATAAAGAAGGTTCTGAAGCAAATTCTTTATATTTAATATTAAATGGAAGAAGTAGATGTGTTAAAAATGGAACAAATTTATTATATTTAGGAATTAATGATTTAGTTGGTTTTGAATCAATTAATTTTGATATTGATTCTAAAGAAAATCCTATTTATAATTGTTCTATTATTGCTATTGATGATTGTTATGTTTTAAAAATTAAAATTGGTTCTTTAGGAAAAATTAGATTTAAAATTAAAGAAGATTTGAATGATGTTTTTATTGATAAAAATAATTTATTTAATAAATTAATTGATAATGGAAAAAAAGAAAGAGAAAAATTTAAAATTTTATATCGAGAAAATTTATTTAAAGAAGATATTAAAAATGCTGTTAAAAAAATTCCTATTGAAAAAATAAAAGAATATTTTTATGTTCCTGGAGAATTAAAAGAAAATAAAAAAAAATTAAATATTAAACTTTTTAAGTTAAAATTAAATAATAAAGATGAACAAATAAAATATAATACTTTATTTAATTTTTCTTCTCCAAGAAAACAAACAAGAAATTTTAAAAGTCTTTCTCCTTTAAATTCTGAAAATAAAAATTCAATTGATTCAAGAAATAATTTTTTAACTTTTTCTGATAAAACAGTACATTTAAAGAAAAAAAGTAAAATAACAATAAAAAAATTAAAAACTAGAAATTTAAACGAAATTGATAATCATTTTATACAAAAAAGTATTGGAGGAATTAGAACTGGTTTTATTAAAAATATTAGTATTAGAAAAATAAGAAATAAAAGTATTAATACAGGAGATTTTGATTTACCATTAATTTCTATGTATAAAAGTACTTCATACTAATATTTTATATATATATTATTTTAAGGTTTTTAATATACTTAATAAATATTGTAAATTATTTATTTTTTGCTTTAAATGTTTTTCATAAAAAATTTAAAATAATAAATAATTAAATTATTTTTAATTAATATAAAAAAAAAATATAATAAGAAGTGAAGACCCAAAATAATATTTTTTAAAATAAAAGAAAAATATAATTGAATAATAAAATAAAAAAATAATTGTTATTATATATATTATCTTATATTTAAATTAAATAAATATGAATTCTTGTAAAAATGTTTTAATTTACAATCTTATTATTAATAATAAGTACTTTTATTATGTTTTCCATTTTTTTCTTTACTGTTGTTATCTGAAAAATTTCCTTTATTTGAATAATTATACTTATGTAATTTATATAAAATATTATTTTTTGGGGAATTATTTATATTTAAAATTATATTACTCATTTCCATTGATTTATTTAAACAATTTTCATTTTCTATTTTTATTTCTTTTTTCACTTCTTCTTTTGTTATTAAATCTACTTTCTTTTTATAATAATCAGAATATTTTTCTATTTTTCTTATTTTTTTTTTGTTTGAATTTAAATTATTTTTTGAACAACTTTTACAAAATTTTTTATTACCATCACTATAAATTAATTTTTTTTTTGATTCTGTTTCTTGTGTTTTATATTGATCAAAAAATTTATTTTTTCTTTGAGATAAAACATTATTTCTTTGAATATTACAATTATATTTTTTATTATTACTCTTTTTATTATTAATATTAATATTATTATTATTATTATTATTATATTCATAACTTTTTTGAGAAAAAGGAATTTTCAATTTTTCATTTTTTGGAGAATTCAAATTATTTTTCATTTCATTTAAAATTTTTAAATTTTTATCTCTTAATTGAAAATTTTGATATCTATTATTATTATTTACTATTTCTATTTTACCTAAAATTAATGGTTCTTGAGGTAAATTTTCAAATAAACTTCTTTTTGAATTATTATTTATATATTTCTCATTAACTTTATCTTTTATTTTTTTTTTTGGATATTTATCAATTGTATCATCGAAATAATTTATTTTATCTTTTAAGAATTCTTTTTCAGAATTAAATATTTTACTTTTTGGGATAACAATATTATTATTATTATTAGGAGTAATATTTAATAAAGTAGAAAAATTAATTTCTTTAGTTTCATTTTGTTGTTTATATTTTTCTTGATCAAATTCTTCAATTTGAGTGACTTCATTATTTTGAGTAATAGAAATTAAAGATTGTTGTAAATTTATATTTGTCATAGATTCAAGAAGAGAAGTTTTATCTTGAAATAAACTATTATTTTCAGGATTCATTTCTATTTTAAAATCATCTTTATTATTTAATTCAGTATTATTTTCTATATTAAAATCGGTTTCTGTATTTATTGATTCTTCATTTTTTATTATTGATTTTTCATTATCTATATTTACGATATCAAATTCATAAGAATTTATTAAATTATTATTTTTTTTATTTTGATTATTTATTTTTTGATTTCCTATTAAATTACTATTTATACTACTAATACTTAAAAATAAATCATTTTCTTTTTTTATATCAAATGGACAATTATCTAAATTATTTTCTTTTTTATTTTCTATATTAAAAGAAGTTTTATCAATATCATTTTTTTCATTAATATTATTATTTTTGTTTTCTAACATTATTTTTCTTCTATTTATTATATTTACTAAATCTTGATAAGCTAAACCAGTAATTTCTCTTTGGTTTTTATTTTCATTTATTTGTTTATCTGATAAAGAAAGAATATTATATTTATTATCTTCTGAAAAAATTGTTCTTGAATTTAAACTTTTTGAATCTGCATTAGTTAATACTCCTGTTTGATTTGGAGATAAATTTTTATTAAGAAATTTTTTATAATTCTTTTTTGAATAATTTATTGGTTTCTCTTTTTCAGAACTTTTTATATTATTTCTATTTTCTATATTTTTGCCTTGAGAATTTGTTAAATAATGAAATTTTATACTGCTTTTTATTTTATTATTAAAATTATTTATTTTGTTAAAGGTATTTATATTCTTTTCAATTAATTTTATTGGGTTTTGAATTCTTTTTAATTGATTGTTATTATATTGTTCGTTTGAACTTATAGAAAAATTATTTGGATGAATATATAAAGGAGTAAATGTTATTTTCATTTTTAGTAAAATTAATTTAAATTTCTTTTATTTTTTATCATGAAATTATAATAAAAAAAATAATTAACTAGTTTAGTTTTTATTTATAGAATAATAATATTTAAACAATATTATGAAAGAGTACTTAATATTCCTCTTTATTTTGTTTATTTTTAAATACTATAAAACAGTAAATAAATTAATGAGAGAATAATAATATTAAATGAAAATTTATAAATTAATTTTCAAAATCAAAAGTTGATTCATCTGAAAAAGAATTCTCAACTTTTGTATTTATATAACAATCTTCTTTTTGTATTTTACTAATCAATTTTTTTTTTTTTTGCTTTGACATAAACTAAATTTAGGTACGTTTTTCGGTGGAATTAAAAATCTAAAAATATTTAAATAAAAAATACTTTTGTTTAGGTGCGTTAAGAATATCTTTTGGAAAGTCTTCCATATAATAAGTTATAAAAAATTAACAATATTATATAAAACAATTAATTTTTTTATTTATTCATTTTATTTTAAATAAAATTTTATTTCTTCCTTATATAATATAAAATGTTTTTTCATTAAAAAATTCTTTTTTGTTATTTACAAAGTTAATTTTATAATTTAAATAAAATAATATTAAATGAATAATGAAATAGAAGAAAGTTTTGAAGAAAATAATATTATAGAATCAGATGAGGATAACATAGAAAAATTAAATATTATTCAAACAACTAAAACTGAAAAAGAAACATTACCATCAACAAAAAATAATAATAATTCAGTTAAAAAAAATAAGAAAAACATGAAAAAAATATTTAATGTAAAATCAAAGAAAAAGGAAATTGGAAAAGGAAAAATATTAAAAAAGAATTTAAATGAAGAATTTAGACTTTCTTCAAGTACTCCAAAAGCACCAAATACACAAAAATCAGTTTTTACAAGATTATCAGAACAAATGTTTGAAAAACTTTTAAAAAATAAAGGAATGGAAAATGTATATAATTATGAATCATTTACAAATGATAATTTTTTAACTAATTATTCAAATAAATTTGACTCTAAAAATAAGAAATTAAGAAATGATTTTCTTTCTAGAAATTTTAAAGAAGTTGAAAAAAGAAAGAATAATAAGAATAAGAATAATGAATATATTATTCAGAATAAAAAAAGAGAAGTTATGAATAAAACTCAATTAAATAACTTTTTAGATAAACAGAAAAATTATATTAATAAAAGAAAACAAGATATAGAATCTTTAAAACAAAAAATAGAAGGTAAAAGAACTTTAACAATAAGAGATATTCCTTTAACAAATTCCAATTCAAATAAAATAATATTATTAAAGTCTTCAAATTATAATGTAAATAAAGATACTTTTTCAAGATTATATGATGGATATAATAAAAATGAACAAAAAAATATTATTAATAATAAACCAAGATCACCTTCTAATAATAAAGAAGAAGTTAAAAAAATATTTCATAAATTATATAATGATTCAAAAAAATATAAAGACAAAATAGAAGAAAAAAGAAAAGTTATTTATAAAAATAATCATAAAATTATTGTTAATTCTTCAAGTAATGATATTATCGCTCAACAATTATTAAAAAAATATGAATCAAGTATAAATAATTTTTTTAATAAAAAAGCAGAGGATAATTTTAAATTAAATTTCACTGATTATTTATTATTACTTCATATAATTGGATTTATAATTAAAGATTATTCTAATTTAGGTAATTGTAATAATAATATTGAAAAAGAATTACAAATTTCAAAAGAAGGATGGAAAATATTATTAGAATCAAAAAAATTTGATAATGAAAAAACTATTGATTCACATAAATTTTTATTATTTCTTTTATCAATATTAAGATTATATAATGGTGATAATAAAAATCAATTTATGAAAAAAAATTTTCAATTTATAAAAAATGAAACAAACATTCCTGAAAAAATAACAGAAAAAATAAAAAAAGATTTTAGATTACTTTCAGATAATTTTATAAATAATTTAATTAAAAGAGAAAAAATATCAAAATCAACAATTAGTTTTATAAAAAATAAAGAGAAAGATTTAACATTTAAACCAAAATTAAATCATTCTTTTTATGAAAATAATATAGAGAAACATTCAAGTATAATAAAAAATTATGATTTATTTAGACAAAAAAGAGAAAAATTTTTAGAATCAGAAAGAAAAAAAAATGAAGAAGAAGAAATGAAAGAATGTACTTTTTTTCCAAATAATAATGTTGATAAAACATTACAAAAAACAAAATCTGTAACTGGAGGATTTTCAGAAAGATTATATATGAAAAGAAAGAAAAATAATGAAATGACAAAAAGTATGAAAGAAAAAGAAGAAAATGAAAATAATATTTTTTCACCTAATTTAACTGATTATAATAATAAAATTTTTAAATATAATCCTTTAATTAATGATAAGAGTTTAAATAAAAAATATGAAGATTTAGAAAATGAAAGAAGACAAAAAAAAATAAGTAAATATTTAGTTTCTAAAGGAATTAGTAATTCTGTTAGTAATAGAAATAATGAAGAAATTTTAAGAGAAATTGAAATTAATGAAGATTGTTTAAGAAATTTTAAATTTGATAATGAAATTGGAAGTTATAAAAATACTTTTAATAAATTTGAAAAAAAAAATCCTGATAATTTAAAAAGGAAAGTTAGATATATTTTTGAAATTAATATTGATAACAAACAAAAGAAATTAATTCTTCATAAAAGAGATAATATGGAAAGAGAAGTTGAAAAATTTTGTTATGAAAATGATTTAGAACCTGAATCAAAGTATAAAATAATATCAGCAATAAAAGCAAAGTTTAATTTTGAGTAATTTTTAAAATATATTTATAAATTAAACTTAATATTTAAAAATGGATAAAAAAATAAATTTAAAAATATTTTGTGTTACTTGGAATTTACATGGTTTATCACCTACAGATAACGAAGTTAATGAATTATTTAATAATTATAAAGATTATGATTTATATGTTATAGGAACACAAGAATGTTTAAGACCTATATTTCAATCTCTTTTTATTCAAGATAAAAAATTATGGGAAGAATTACTTCAAAATTATTTTAATCAATTTAATATTGTTCAATTAAAATCTGTCACTTTAGGTCCATTACATTTAATAATTTTCATTAAAAATGAGTTAATCAAAGATAAAAGGAATATTCAATTTATTGGAAGTAATTTTATTAAAACTGGTTTTTATGGATTTATTGCTAATAAAGGTGCAAATTATATTTGGTTTAAATTATTTAATATTAAATTCTTATTTATTAATTGTCATTTATCTGCTTTTAAAAAAAAACATCATATAAGAATTCTACATTACAATACCATCACCAATAATATTGCTATTTCTAATGAAAATGAAATGTTAAATTGTGTTAATTTGAAAGGATGGGATGTTATAAATAAATTTGATGTTTGTGTTTTTTTAGGTGATTTTAATTCAAGAAGTGAAATTTCTTTAGAAAATGCTAATAAATTATCCAAAGAAAAAAGTTTTAATTCGCAAGTTTTAGATTTAGATCAATGGAATAATTCTATTAAGAAAGGAGAATTAAATATGAGAAATTTTAAAGAAAATTCAATTGAATTTGAACCTACTTACAAGGTCAAAAATGTTATTGGATGTGAATATGTGAATGATAGTGAAGATCATATTCCTTCTTTTACAGATAGAATTTTTTATAGTATAAATTTAGATAATTATAAATGTGAAAATTATACTTCTTTATCTAATATCTCTTTTTCAGATCATAAACCTGTTATTTTAACAATTACTTTAAATATTTAATATTAATAAGATAATTAAAAAAAAATTTATTTATTTTAATATAAATTATATAATTTTGAAATATATTTAAATAACTATATATTATTATTTATTTATTTATATCATTTAAAAAACATTTTTATCCTTAGAATACATTATAATTATATATTATTCTTTTAGCACATTGTTATTGCTAAAGCATCAGGATACATATCTATACATCCTAATTGATTTATATTTATATTATTTGAAGTCTTTTTAATTTCGAAATTTCTTTTTGGATTTTCTGTTTTCTTATTTATATTCTCCTTTTTAATTTCTTTTTTTTCTTCCTTTTTTTCTTCTTTTTTTTCTTCTTTTTTTTCTTCCTTTTTTTCTTCCTTTTTTTCTATATTTTTATTGGTAGTTTTTTCATCACATTCATCTCCTGTTTCTTCTTCTGCACTATCATTTTCTATTTTATTTATTTTTTTTTCTTTTTGTTTTTCATTTTTAATATTATTATTTTCTGAATTTCTTTCATTTCTTTGAGTTTGAAAAGGCATTGTATTAAATAAATCATTTTCACCGAAAAAGTTTCCAAAAGTTTTATTAAATTCACTAAATATATCATTACTATTATTATTTCTAACATTATTTTGTTTTTTAATATTATCGTTGTTTTTGTTTATTTTTTCCTTTTGATAAATACTAACATAACCTTCATTTCTATTTGGTTTAATTGGACTTCTTAAATCAAAAGCTTGAGATTTAATTAATTGTCTATAATATTCCATTGCTTTACTTGTATATATTTGTTCAAAACTCATATTTTTCAAACCTGGAAATTCTTCATTCATAAATTCATATAATTTTTTATTACCAGAATAATATAAAATCATTAAATTTTCTTCACTCATTTCTCTTAAATTATTACTTATGATTTGACTTATTTCTTTTGGTAAAGATGAATGTTTTTGAGCACAATTTAAACAAAGAAATATTCCGTTTTTTATATCAATGAAATGTGGCATTTCACCTTGTTTATGACAATCAAAGCACATATAATTCATACTGTCATTATATAATTTTCTAAGAATTATACTTCTATTATCATATCTTTGTGTCCTATATCCATAATTGTTTCCAAAACCATTATTGAATAAATCGTTGAAATAAAACATATTTTTTTTAATTGAAATAAATAAATTTTGAAATTATATATATCAAATTTATGGAATTTTATTTTTTACTTTCTAGAAAAATAGAATATCCATTTTTTATTTTTCTAGATTTTTATTAAAATTAATAAAAGAATTATGATAAAATAATTATGATAATTCATAATTATATCAAAAATTATAATTTATATATTTAATAAATAAAAAATAATGTCTGACAAAGAAACATTTGATGTATTTATAAATGAAAAAATTATAAATTCAAATAATAAAGAAGAAGAAATTCAAAAAGAAGATTTATTAAAAGAAATAAGTGAAAAAGTAGAAAATGGAGATGATTCAAATATAAAAGAAAAAATTGATACAATATTTTCAGGAAAAGAATCATTAAAAATAAAAGAAATAGAAGAAAAATTAAAAAAAGAATCATCAACTCCAAAAAAAGAAACATTATCAGATATAATCAAATTTTCAGAAAAGAAAGTTTCAAAAGATTTAGAATTTTTATCGGAAGATTTACCAGAAGATAAAAATAGAGAAAAAATATTATCTCATATAAATTTTTCTTTAACCGAAATTGAAACGAATAAAAAAAATGAAAATGAAAAAAAAGAAATAAATTTTGAAACATCTAAGTTAGAATCAATAATTAAACCAGTTAATGATTTTCAAAAAGAAGAAAAAGAAAATAATGAAAAAGAAGTAAAGCCAAAACCAAAAGAAATGAATAAACCAATTTATAATCCAAATGAAAATTTAAATAAAAATTCTTCTTTATTAAAAACATCAAATTTAAAAAAAAATATTGTTTTACCAACAAATGAAAATAATAATAATATAAAATCAGAAAATAATGAAAATTCAAATAATTCAATTACAAGAAATAAGAATAATTCAGATTATTTTATTTCTATTTATAAAACTTATGCTACAAATAATAAAATGATGAAAACTTTAGATGAAAAAATAAATAAAGTTGCAAATAAACCTTTAAAATCAAATAATATTATTAGTTTTTCTAAAGGAATTAACCATTTAAATGATTATAAAATAAATAATAAAACTTATTTAAATAAAAATCAAAAAAATACATTTTTAGAAAAATTAGAAAGAGAACAAAAAACAATTTTAGAAAGCAGTGGAATAAAAAATAGTTTATTACATCAATATAAAGTAAAGAAATATGATTTAAAAAATTCAAATGATAAAAAAGCATATGTTGAAAATATAAAAAGTGAATTAAAGGAATTTTCAAAAAATAAAGATAAACAAAAACATAAAAGAGAAAAAATTTCTGGTTTTGATGAAATTGATAAAAAAATAGAAGAATTATATAAGAAAAATAGAGAATCAGGAAAAAAAGAAGAAAATGAGAAAAATGATGAAGATATAAAACCTGAGAAAGAAGAATTAAAAGAAGAATCACAAAAATAAAAAATTTAAGGAATAAAAATAATTTTTTAAGGTTATTTAATAAAATTATGTTTAAAAAAATGAATATTTAAATTTAATATAAATAAAACTTATAATTCTTTTATTTGGAAAAAATGAATCCTAATTTTATGAGAAATATATCTCCAGAACAAATGAAAAATATGCAGAATATGATGACACCAGAAATGATGAAAAATGCATCAAATATGTTTTCAGGAATGAGTGATGAACAACTTCAATTATATTTAAATCAAACTGGAATGAGTGGAATAACTCCTCAAATGTTTAGATCTATGACTCAACAAATGGGAAATATGAGTGATTCTCAATTAAATAGAATGAAAGATATGTCGAATCAAATGTATAATAATCAAAATTATAATTATAATTATAATAATAATAATAGTAATAGTAATAGTAATGATAGTTATAAAGGTACTTTAATTGAAAATTTAAATAAATTAAAAAATGAAGGGAATGATTTATTTAAAAATGGAAAATATGAAGATGCTATTAAGAAATATTATGAAGTTTTAGAAGAAATTAAAACTTCAAGTGATATGGCTAAAAA
>JAEEGL016890911.1_pt1 | contig 17250 bp, 10 predicted proteins | sample 9134231 | NCBI WGS metagenome assembly JAEEGL01 (sample SAMN16246548, study PRJNA631951) | gut metagenome | biome: gut microbiome; feature: rumen; material: fiber-attached | host: Bos | place: Iran: Karaj | collected 2018-10
CTATTCAAAGATGTTCCTCGGCGGAAAGAGACTTGTCAGCATAAGCATCGCCGGAGTAGTAGACGAGCTTCCTTCCTACATTGCAAAGTTCACCGGTGTAAGATCTTCGGTTTCGGTTTCCTATTCAAACTGCATACTTTCAACGGGTACCTTGATGGTTATCATTCCTGTTGTTGTGCTTTATCTCTTTGCACAGAGACAGTTCGTTGAAAGCATTTCATCATCCGGAATTAAGATGTAAGATGATTTTAAAATAATTTTGAACAAAATTTGAACAAATTTTGAACAAAAAGTATTGCACATTGTGAAACATTGTGTTATTTTAGTATTGGTATCATGCTTCATCGAGTTTCCGGAAAAGTTCGGTGGAGTGTAATATATATTCTATATGGAGGGTAAATATAGTATGAGAAAGAAAATGACCTCAAAGATCCTGTCAGTTGCACTTGCAGCTGCCATGACCATGGGACTTGCAGCTTGTACATCAGGCGAGACTCCTTCTACAGGAAGTACCGGCACTGACACAACATCAAGCAGCAGCACTGACACAACATCAAGCAGCAGCACTGACACAAGCAGCAGCACCGATACCAGCAGCACTGATACCGGCAGCACTGACACGGAGACCGAAGTATCACCTTACACCGTTAGAACCGATGCTTCCGGAAATCCTATCGACCTTGGCGGAATGGAAATCGTTCTTAAGGACTGGTGGAGCGATCCTGAGGCTGAGCCTAACAACGAGTATGAGCAGGCTCAGGCTGACTATCGTGAGTGGGCTATGGAGACCTACAACTTCACAATGAAGCAGAGCGGCGACTACGGTTGGGGCGACTGCATTGAGAAGCTTGTTGAGTACGCTCAGGCTCCTGCTACTAACGAGTATGCTCTTTACACCGTTAGACCCGATCCTTCACTTACCGCAGCTTTCGCAAACGGACAGTGCTATGACCTTGGCTCACTTGATTGCCTTGACTTCTCCGCTACAAAGTATGCACAGAACGATATCACCACTCTTTGCACATTCAAGGGCAAGGTTTACGGTATGTCAGCAGGTGTTTCTGAGCCTCGTGATGGATTCTTCTTCAACGAGAATCTCCTTGCAGATGGCGGATATACTGCCGATGATATTTATGATTTCCAGAAGAACGGTGAGTGGACTTGGGACAAGTTTGAGGAAGTCTGCAAAGCAGTTCGCAAGGACAACGACAACGATGGTAACTATGATGTTTGGGCATGGTCAGGAAATACCGGATCATTCACAACCGACATCATCTTCTCAAACGGCGGCGCTATCGTAGGCAGCGATGCTAACGGATACACCTATGAAGTTGAGAATCCTAAGACTGTAGCAGCTCTTGAGAAGGGTAGCGAGCTTATCAAGGAGTATAGAATGAAGGATCCTCAGGTTCAGAACGCTGAGACCGGTGAGATGGAGAACGCTCCTTGGGATTACTTCTACACCGCATTCAAGAACGGCGATTGCGTATTCATGTTTGATGGTGCATATGCAGGATATCCTAACGGCCAGATCGGTGACATCACTGACTTCCCTATCGGATTTGTTATGATGCCTAAGGGACCCGACGGAGAGCTCGTAACTTCCCGTGGTAACAACCCTGTTGTTATCCCTGCTAACTATGATGCAGATACCGCTTGGAAGCTTGCTTTCGCATTTGATGTATGGACTGAGGATCCCGCTGGATACGAAGGATACAACGGATTTATTTCTAACTGCCGTTCCGGTATCTATGACGAGAGAGCTTGCGATGAGACAATTCCTCTCATGGCATCTGTTGGACATGGTTTCGTAAACTTCGCACCCATGGTTCCTGAGCTTGACGTTAACAACGGATTCATCTGGTCAGTAAATGGCGACAACGCTATTTCCTCACTCATCGACGAGAAGAGAGAGTACTTCCAGACCACCATTGACAAGGCTAATGCTAACTAATTAGTTTTTTCAATAATTTATATACAGAAAAAGACGGTATTTTCCGGTGCCGTCTTTTTTTGTTGCCTTTTTTTCGCAATAAATGAGAAAAGACACGGTAAAAAGACATATAAAGAGTAGTTTTAAGAACTAAAGAAATATAAATTTGTATATGTATTATTTTGATTACCGGAGATTTGAAATGCATAAGATTTACAAACAGAAAATTAACATTGTTAGCACCTCGCTCGCACTCGTAATGGGAGTATCTTTACTGGCGGGATGCGGACAGAAAGAAGAAGAACCGCTTATCACGATAGAGTCCGGAGACGATACGCTCGATTACAGTTATACTGCATGCATCAGGGACGATATAAGCGAAAAGAAAGCTGTCAAGTGCAGCTACAAAAAGAATGCCGAGCAGGAGGTTTATTTCCCTGTCAGCGGAAAAAAGATCGACAAGGTCTATGTGAAGCTGGGCGACGAAGTAAAAAAAGGAGATATTCTCGCTTCACTGAATATCGGCTCTCTTGATTCGGATATAGAGGATCTCAGATACTATATCGCTAGGAATGAGCTTTTAAAGGGCTACATAACAGAGCAGGAGAACATTGATATACAGAGTATTTATCTCGACTACTTTTACGGAAACGCCTTTGTGGCAGGCGATGAAGAAAACAGAGACAACCGGCTTAATGCGCTAAAGGAACAGAACGAAAAAAGGGACCAGCAGTACAGTGACAGTCTGGAATTCGATAAGAGAAAGCTTGCCCAGCTTTCCAGGGAGTTTTCAGAAAGCAAGGTAGTGGCGGATTTTGACGGTACCGTAAGTTTTGTTGAAGACGGTCTTGAGGGATCGACCACAAATGTTGAAAAATGCATTATGAGGATCCTCGACAACGAAGAGGGTTATTTTGAGACTGAGATCGCAGACGCAACAGAGCTGTTTAATGACGGCGCAGTCTATGAGATGAAGGTTATGTACGGAAACGGTAAGGGTGACTATGAGGTGACTCCGATGGACATGGAAAACTGGGGAGAAACTCAGAAATTTTCTATCGTGACCGGTGAGAATATAGCGGATCTTGACTCCGATTCGAGAGGAGAGATCTATATTGAGACAAGCAGACGTGAAAATGTCTTAAGTATTCCCAAAAAGACGGTTCATTATGCGGGCGAAGATGCTTATGTATATGTTCTGGATGAAGAAGGAATGCGTGATGTGAGATGGGTGGAGACCGGAATTGAGGGAGACGGAAAAGTAGAGATCCTGAGTGGATTGGATGAAGGAGATAAAGTAATAACACGGTGATGAAAAGACAAGATTTATTTAAGAAAACTATATCCTCTTTACTTATGGTCACATTGACCGGAGGTCTTATTCTTTTTTCAGGATGCGCTAAAGATACGGATGACGGGAGAGGGGACAATATTACGCTGATCGATCCCGTTGGAGTAAAGGTCAGCACAGTCAGTGTTCAAAGAAGAAATATATATGATGTGGGGATACTTGCCGCGTATTGCTGTCCAAAGATAACAGAAAGCAGTTTTGAATCGGACATCTGGTTTTCTTCATATGACTGCATGCCCGGTGAGACGGTAAAAGAGGGAGATGTACTTGTAAGCGGAGATACTACGGATCTCGACAAGCAGATCAAGTCGCAGGCTGAAAAGATCGCCAATATGCAGAGCGATCACGACTATGAACTTGAAAAACTGAATGACTCCTATGAGAAGGACAAAGAGGATTATAAATATTACACTGAGATAATGGAAAATCTCAATGACAAAAAACCTGCGGATGATGATCCTGCCCTTGAGGAGTGGCTTGAGAAGAATAAATACAGTTCATGGGACGGAAAACAGAGATATGCGTATGTTCAGGTACTGAATGATGAACTTGCGATCAAAGAGAAAAACGAACTCTTTGATCTTGATTTAAAGCATGAAAAGGCTGTCCTTAACAGACTTCAGGCACAGAAAAAGTCCAAGCAGCTTATTGCGAATGCAGACGGAGTTATAGTCGGTTTAAATTATTTTGAATCCAGCTGGGTTTCAAAGAATACACCCGGAATGGCTATCGGAGATATGGAAAACAAGGAGATCCGCTGCAGTTATATAAGCCAGGGTACCTATAACAAGGCACAGGAGGTTTATGCCATTGCCAACGGAAAGAGATATGAACTCGAATTCCACCCGATAAACAATCAGGAATACGATATGTTAAACAAGGCGAACGGAAATGTGTACAGCACATTTACCGTGGAAGATCCCAACAATGAGATCGCATTCGGAGATTATCTTGTTATAGCCCTTGTGAACGATGTCAGGGAGAATGTGCTGGCAGTTCCGAAATCTGCTGTGGGTACCGGAGCTGATGGCAGCTTTGTTCATGTTTTTGACGGTGAGAATTATACCGAGAAGCTCATCCGCACCGGTCTTTCGGATGGGGCCTACATAGAAGTGCTCTCCGGTCTTGAAGAAGGAGAGAACGTCAAGTGCGAATTCAAGATGAAGAGCGGAGCAAGGGAGGAAAAACTCAGCAAGGGCAGCATTTCCTATACGTTTTCAGACAACGGATTTCTGTTCTATCCCGGTCAGAAAAATGTGACCAACCCGGTAAAATACGGTGTTACATATTTTGACGAGCTCTGCGTCAGCAGATATGAACAGGTTGAGGAAGGTCAGGTAATAGCAAAGGTTCATGTTGTGGCTGACCAGGTCGAGATCGACAGGACAAAGAGAAGCATCCAGCGCCTCAATGAGAGCATGGCGGAACTGCAGGAAAACTTAAAAAAGCAGACCGATGCAGGCGCCGATAAATTCACGCTTAAGGATATACAGAGAAATATAGATTCTCTTCAGAAACAGATCGATGAAGCTAACAAGACCTACAGGGAAATGACCTCCAATGCTGCGCTTACGGAGATCAAAGCGCCTGTCTCCGGAATAATGACCGATATACACAGATATCAGGTCGGAGACATAATAGATCAAAACGCTACTATTGCAACAGTTTCCGACGAGAGTTCATGCTTTGTCATCGTTGAGGATTCCGACGGAAGACTGTCCTACGGAAATACTGCGGAAGTAAGCTATAAGGACACTGCGGGAGCTTCAAAGACAGCAGAGGGTCTTGTGGTTACCGCGAACCCGATGGTCTTAAGCAGAGGACTGAAAACCGGATATGCGCTTATTAAGCTCGATCCCGAGATAATCGGAGAGATGGCTGTCGCCAACAGAAATGCTGACGGATGGTGGAGCCAGGCCAGATTCGGAGTCAAGTCGTATGTAAGGAAGATGGACAATGTCCTGCTCGTCCCAAGGAGCGCAGTCACGGAAATATCAGGCACTTCCTACGTGACGGTAAAGGATGACAACGGAAGCCTGAGAATGGTAAGTTTTGTGCCCGGTGGATCTGATTCAAGTTATTACTGGGTATTAGAAGGATTGGAAGAAGGACAAACGATATGCTGGGAATAATGTTACAGAAAATGTGGCATAAGAGATGGATGAATTTAAGCCTGCTTTTAGGCTGCATCCTCCTTGTAGCCACGGCAGTCAGTTTTCCCCTTTATCAGGAAGCTGCCTACGACAGAATGTTAAACGACGAGTTCGTTCACTACTATACAACTACGGGACAGTGGCCGGCCCAGATATCGATGAACCTGGTTTCAAAGAAGGATAAGGGTGGCTCCACCATGAATTCGGTGGAGGGCATGATCCCCAAATTCTATTCGGATCTTGGTGTAAAGGAGAGGGAGACCACTCTTTACTACGTGCTTTTTGCAAACAATGTTCATTCCGAACTTAACAGAAATGATGCAAGTGAACTTCGCGTAAGACTCGGAATGAAGACTAATCTTGCCGATCATATCAATATGGTACACGGAGAACTGTATTCCGACGGCGGATTTACCGATGACGGAGCCATTGAGGTCGTTATCAGCCAGTCCTGTCTGGTTAAACAGGGATTTCTCGTAGGAGAGACCATAGTTTACGATATCTTTAAGGATTTCGACGGAAATCCCATCAGAATGTATATCAAGGGTGTATACGAACCTACCGAGGAGAGCGATTACTGGCAGGAGAAGACCGACGAGTTCAATGATGTGTTCCTCATGAATCCCGAGGCGTTCAAGAACATGTTTACCGGTGAAAAAGCCGGAAAGTTCGAAATGAACTGCTATTACTATGCCGCTTTTGAGTACAGCGATATCAAAGCTTCCGATGTGGCAAACTTAAGCTCACAGACAGATTATTATTTAAACAGAAGCGCTTACAGAAGCGTAATAAACAATGCACCCTTCCAGGAGGTGCTTACGAGCTATGCAAATAAGCATGCGAGAATATCCGCAACGATGATACTTCTGCAGATACCCGTTCTCATAATGCTCGCAGCCTTCCTTCTCATGATCTCCGGACAGATGTATGAGATGGAAAGGAATGAGATCTCTGTAATCAAGAGCCGCGGAAGCTCAAGAAGCCAGATATTTTTCCTCTATCTCTATCAGGGCATCACGCTCACCGTACTGGGGGCGGTCATCGGTATTCCTCTCGGAATGCTGCTTAGCAGACTGCTTGGAGCTACAAGAAACTTCCTTGTATTTGATTTCTCGGAGACGCTGAACGTACACTTTACAAAGATGGCCGGAATCTATGTACTGTCAGCAATGCTTCTCGGTCTTGTATGCCTTACCGTTCCGGCTATCAGACACAGCAAGGTTTCAATCGTAAACTTAAAGCAGCAGAAGGCTCTCAAGAAGAGAAGCCTCTGGGAAAAGCTTTTTGTGGATGCAATCTGCATAGCTGTAGCAGGATACGGATATTACAATTTCCACAGAAATTCATCAGATATGGCAGAGAGCGTGCTCAACGGAAAGGCACTTGATCCGCTTCTTTATCTGTCGTCATCGCTTATGATAATCGGACTTGGTCTTTTGTTCCTAAGACTTCAGCCCCTTATCCTTAAGCTTATCTATACCATAGGAAAGAAGCTCTGGAAGCCTGCAAGCTTTGTATCGTTCATGGAGAATGTCAAGAACGGCCGCAAGCAGCAGCTTATAATGCTTTTCCTTATCATGACCGTATCACTCGGAATGTACCACTCGACAGTGGCAAGGACCATCGTTGAAAACGCTGTAAAGAACACGGAATACATAGACGGCTGTGATGTTACGATCAAGGAAGTCTGGACCGCGGTCACCGATACCAACGGTGTTGCTACCGGTGCATATATAGAGCCTTCCACTGACAAGTATCTGACCTCCGATGTTTTCAGCTCCTACACAAAGGTGTACAATTTTGATGATGTCGAGGTGGCCGGTGGAACAAACGGAAAATTTATCTCCAATTTCATGGGTATCAACACAAAGCAGTTCGGTGAGATAACCTATGTTGATAAGAACCTGAACAATAATGTACATTATTACACTCTTCTGAATGAACTCGCACCTGCCGAAAACGGCGTGCTCGTATCTTCAAACTTCCGCGATAAGCTGGGCTTTAAGGTGGGAGATACCGTAAGCTTTACGCAGGGAAAGAGCCAGACGGTAAATGCCGTTATAATAGATTTCTTTGAGTATTTCCCCACATACGCAAGAGAGATCTCCGTAGTTCAGCCCGACGGCAAGGTTTCGAATGAGAGCAACTATCTGATCGTCGGACATTTTGACTATATCAGAGAGAAGATCGGCGAGAGACCTTACGAGATATGGTGCGGACTTAAAGAGGGAGCTACCGAAAAGAAGATCTACGAATGGATACAGAACAATGATGTGAGGCTGACAAAGTATGTGAACCGTGCGACCGACCTTGACAATACGAGGAGTGATCCTCTCCTTCAGGGAACCAACGGTGTGCTCACACTAGGCTTTGTTGTAACCCTGATACTCTGCGGAGTCGGTTATCTTATCTACTGGATAATGGCACTTAAAGAGAGAGAGCTGGTATTCGGCGTACTGCGCGCTTCCGGTTTCCATAAGGGTGAGCTTTTCCATATGCTTATCAATGAGCAGATATTCTGCGGACTGTTTTCAATACTTGCGGGCTTCGGAATAGGCAAGCTTACTTCCTTCCTTTTCGTTCCGATGCTTCAGAAGGCTTATGCTTCAACGACACAGCTTCTTCCGCTTCAGCTTATAACAAATGATTTCGATCTTGTCAGACTGATCTCGGTGATCACAGTCATGATGATAATCTGTCTTGTAACGCTGACAGGAATGCTGTTCAGAATGAATGTCGCAAAGGCACTTAAGCTCGGAGAAGAGTAAGCAATAATTTAATCAGGAGAAACTAAATGAGCAACGTAATAGAGGCAGCAGGAATATCAAGATGTTTTCCCGTGCCGGGCGGCGAATTCTGGGCGCTTAAGAAGATAGATGCCGAGATTCCGGAAGGAAAGTTCGTCATCCTTAAAGGAAGATCCGGATCGGGAAAAACCACTCTGCTCAACATAATCTGTACACTTGATAAACCTACTGAAGGAACCATAAAGATTGACGGAACCGATGTATCCAGGCTTTCCGATCACGAGAAGGAACAGATGAGACGTACCAAGATGGGATTTGTTTTCCAGTCGGTATCGCTGATCCCTTCCCTGAATGCATTCCAGAATGTCGAATTTTCCATGAGAATGGCCGGTATCAAACCCGGAAGGGAGAGAGATGCCCGTGTTGAGGAGTGTTTAAAGCTTGTAGGACTCGGAAACCGTATGACACATATGCCGGCAGAGATGTCCGGAGGTGAGCAGCAGAGAGTCGCAATAGCAAGGGCTCTTGCACACAGACCCAAGCTCATACTGGCCGATGAGCCCACTGCAGAGCTTGACAGTGCTATGGCAGCAAGGGTGGCTGAACTTTTCGCAGATATGAGTAAAAAAGAGGGTATTTCGATCCTCATGACAACTCATGATGTCGGACTTATGGGAGCTGCCGATTTTCTGATCGAGCTTGAAAACGGAGAAAGGATTAACTGACCATGGCAGAAATGCTCGCTAACGATATAAATGACAAACCGGATAAAGAGCTTTCAAAAATAATGATCAAAGCTGACAACCTGGTTAAGATATACAAGACTAAAGAAACAGAGGTCCTTGCCCTTCAGGGACTGGACCTTACGGTCGAAGAGGGAGAGCTTACGGCTATCATCGGAAACAGCGGAAGCGGTAAATCCACATTCCTCAATATGATCGGAGGACTTGACAGACCGAGTGCGGGATCGCTTTTTGTGGCAGGCAGCAATCTTTTTACGATGACCGAGAAAGAGCTTGTGCTCTATAAGCGCGATACGGTTGGATTTGTCTGGCAGAATAACGGAAGAAACATGCTACCTTTCCTTTCGGCTCTCGAAAATGTTATGATGCCAATGCATCTTTCATCCACAAAGAAGATGCATGACAAGGCGATGGAGCTTCTCGAGCTTGTCGGAATGAGCCACAAAAAGCACAGCCGCATGAACATGCTCTCGGGAGGTGAACAGCAGAGGGTCGCCATAGCAATAGCCCTTGCAAATTCACCCAAGCTTCTTCTTGCCGACGAGCCCACCGGAAGTGTTGATACCCGTACAGCAAATTATATTTTTGATGTTTTCACCGAATTGAACAGAAAAGGACAGACGATCCTTATCGTTACGCACGATACCGCTCTTTCCAAGAAGGTTAAGAGAGTTGTCGCTATCCGTGACGGAAAGATCAGTTCCGAGCGTGTACTTAAGGAAGCATATCAGGACAGAATAAAGGAGAGCGGCATCGACTGGAGAGCAGAAGATACCCAGGATGAATTTGCCGTACTTGATAAAGTCGGAAGACTTCAGCTTCCTCAGGAGATGGTTTCGGAACTCGGCCTGGACGACAATAAGGTCAAGGTATTCGTTAAGGACGGCCAGATCGTTATTGCAAAGCCGTAGAGGACTTTCGGATGAGAAAATGATAACCGGAGGTTATAAGAGATGGAAGTAAAAGCAAGATTTCATTTGCCGGGACTGAGATACAATTTCCCGCTCAATATGTTTTTTATTAATATGGTAAAGCAGTATCCCGACTTTTTCAGAGAAGGAGTCGAGATCGCTTCATGCTTCGGAGATTTTCCTCTTTCGCTCTGGAACGGCGGAAGATTTGCGGGCAATGATCAGTGTGATGCGCCCTTCATAAAGAGAGTGATAAAGACCATAAACGATGCCGGAGTACCTATTCGTTATACTTACACAAATCCTCTTATAACAGAGGAGGATCTTGACGATCCCTACTGCAATTTCTGTATGAGCAGCGCGGATAACGGGATGAATGAGGTCATTGTTTTTTCACCCATCCTTGAAAAGTATATCAGGGAAAAATATCCAAGGTTCGCACTTAACTCAACCACATGCAAAGAGATAAAAGACATAGACGGTCTTAACGCCGAGCTTGACAAGGACTATAAATATGTGGTCCTCGACTATAATTTAAACGGGAAATGGGATTTTCTCGAGAAGGTAAACAAGCCCGAAAAGCTCGAGGTACTCATTAACGCGATCTGCGTTCCCGCATGCCCCAGAAGAGGAGAGCATTACAGGACCATCGCAAAGAACGAAAAGATACTTCTGAAAAACAGAACGCTTCCCAAGGAGAAACAGATACCTCTTATCCCATGGGACTGCGAGTACGGAAATTTCAATACTTTCCAGAAGATACAGAAGTATTCCACATTTGTTACACCCGATGATATCTGGAACAAATACATCCCCATGGGAATACAGAATTTCAAGATAGAGGGAAGAACTGCAAATCTTTTCCTTCTGATCGATGAGTACTGCTATTATATGATAAAGCCGGAGTTTGTTGACGAAGCAAGGCATTCACTTATTTTAAATCTTGAGCGCGCCGGCATCATAACAGTCAACAAACCAAGACCTTCTAAATGGCCCTAGTGACGTGAGCGACAGAAAGGAGAAATATGTCTAAATATATTTACTGGCATCTGCCGGGATTCTGTGTTTTCAGAAATCTGAATACTGTCATCATCGATCTGATGAAGGAATTTCAGAACTGCTTCAGAGAAGGGTACCGCGTAGGAAGCGTATACGGAACCTTTCCCGGAGCGATATGGAACGGCGGCCGCACTGCCCTCGGCTTTTGCTCAAAGAATGACATTGAGGCGATACTTAAGAATTTCAATTCACGCAATGTTCCCGTTCGCTTTACCTGGACAAATTCACTTCTTGAGGAGAAGCATTTAAACGATACCTTCTGCAATCTCATCATGAGACTTGCGGATAACGGTATGAATCAGGTGCTTGTGAACAGACCGGTGCTGGAGGATTATCTCAGGGAGAATTATCCGAATTTCAAATTTATATCTTCCACAACGAAAAGGATAACGGATCCTGATGTTTTAAGGGCAGAGCTTGATAAGGATTACTTCATGGTGGTCCTAGATTACGATCTCAATCATAATGAGGAGGTCATCAAGAGCCTTGAACCTGTGGCTGAAAGAGTGGAGATTCTGGTTGATGAGATATGCTTCCCTAACTGCCAAAGAAGGCTTGAGCATTACAAGGACGAGTCAAGATGCCAGCTTGAATTCGAGATCACAAAACCCTTCCCCTGCCATAACAGAGGTCAGGTAAAGACCTTCAAGGAGTGCATGGACAGACCGGCTTTCCTTTCGAGAGAAGATGTAGACAGATACGCACAGATGGGCTTTGAGAATTTCAAGCTCGTAGGAAGAGGACTTCCTCAGAGCCTGGTTCTCGATTCCTATATCTATTATCTTGTCAAGGAAGAACAGCAGGATTTCATCAGAAATCAGGTGAATAAAAAGCTTGCAGAGATCGCTGCAAAGCAGGCAGCTGCAAGAAATGCAAGACGCTGATGAAGCATTTTCAGATGTTTGATATACCCCATCTTAGAGGAGAAGCGTATGATCATAGACAAAAAAACGAGACTGTATGTTGAAAAAGATGCAATGCCCGGTGTTAAGAGGGTAATGAACAAGCTGGCCGGAGATTTCGAGATGGTTTTCGGAGAAAAGCCTGCCGTAAATGAATGCGATGCCGATATTCTCTTTTCGGATGAAAAAAATGCATCCGAAAAAAACGTGCGCATAATCGCAGCCACGCTCGGAAGCAGTGACTTCCTTGATAAGCTTATCGCAGCCGGAAGATTCGATTCCTCGGCTATAAAGGATAAATGGGAGGTCTATTCCTTCGGAGTGCTTAATACAGAAAATGAAAATACGCAGACTCTTCTTATCGCAGGAAGCGACAAGAGAGGAACCATTTACGGAATATTCCATTTATCCGAACTTCTGGGAGTAAGTCCGTGGTATTGGTTCGCAGACTGCACACCTCTAAAGAAGGATAATATAGAAATAACCGATGGTTACAGCATGATCTCAAAGATCCCTTCGGTAAAATACAGAGGCTTTTTCATCAATGACGAGTGGCCTGCATTCGGAAACTGGACCTTTGAACATTTCGGAGGCTTTACCGCCGAAATGTACGACCATGTTTTTGAACTGCTTTTAAGACTTAAGGGCAATTATCTCTGGCCCGCAATGTGGACTTCAAACTTTTCGCTCGACGGTCCCGGACTTGAGAATGCCAGACTAGCTGACGAGTACGGTGTGGTAATGAGCAACTCCCACCATGAGCCCTGCCTTCGCCATAGCGAGGAGTGGGATCTCATAAAGGGAGAGGATACGCCTTACGGCACAGCTTGGAATTTTGACAAAAACAGAGAGGGACTGACAAATTACTGGCGCGGAGGATTAGAGAGAAACGGTAAGTTCGAGAACATCATCACCATGGGAATGCGCGGTGAGAGAGACAGCGAGGTTCTCGGTGCCACAGCCACTCTTAAGGACAATATTGATTACATCAAGGATGTTGTAACCACACAGAACCAGCTTATAAAGGAGACCATCAGCGAAGATCTTGACAGTGTTCCACGAATGATCGCCATCTACAAGGAGGTTGAAAAATACTTCCACGGTGATGAGAATGCGGAAGGACTTAAGCACTGGGACGGACTTGACGGAATTACCTGTATGCTCTGCGAGGACAATTTCGGAAACCTCAGGACTCTTCCGGAAGAGTGGCACAGAGACCGTAAGGGCGGCTGGGGAATGTACTATCACTTCGATTATCACGGAGATCCCATCAGCTATGAATGGATCAATTCCACTCATATCTCACGTACCTGCGAGCAGATGAGCCAGGCATACGATTACGGCATCCGCGAGATATGGATCGTTAATGTCGGTGATTTAAAGCCCCAGGAATTCCCACTTTCGTATTTCCTTGATCTTGCATACGATATCGACAAATGGGGACAGGAAAACAAAAAAGTTGTTAAGGAGTACACAGAGCATTTCGTTGATGTCAATTTCCCTTCATTTAATGAAGCGGATAAGCATAAGACCGGTGAACTCTTAGACGGATATACCCATCTGAATTATACGAGAAAGCCGGAGGCACTAAACCCCGATGTCTACGATCCGGTTTCATACGGAGAGTCGGAAAAGGTGGCTGTGAAGGCGACAATTCTTCAGGGCATAGCCGCAAAAATGTGGTCCGGTCTTTCGGACGATTGTCTAAAGGATGCATTCTATCAGCTTGTTTACTATCCTGTAACTGCTGCAGCAAATCTCATTAAGATGCAGCTTTTTGCGGGAAAGAATCATTTCCTGGCCGGGATCGGTGCAATGAAAGCGAATGAGTACGCCGCTGAGATAAGAAAATGCATTGACAGGGATAGAGAGCTTGTTAGTGAGTATCACAGTATAAATGGCGGAAAATGGAATGGGATGATGCTCTCTGAGCATATAGGCTTCACTCACTGGAATGATGAGGAATGCGCTTATCCCACGATCATGCTAACAGAGCCCGCAAACAGACCGAGAATGATCGTTACCGCGGGTCATGGAAAGAGGGCAAGTCAGGGCGGTGACTGGACAAGACAGAAGCTTATTCTTGATGAACTGCTTGATCCGAAGGTCAGTGAAAGCTTTATTACCGTTTACAACGGATCCGATAAGAAACTCAAATTTGCCGTAAACGGTGCATCAGAATTCGAATACGAGATTAAGGATGCGGCGCCTGACTGGTTAAAGATATATGTACCCGGAAAGGAACTTGTTCTCGATGAGAACACTAATGAAGTTCGTCTTACCTTAAAGCTTGACAGGGAAAAGCTTATGGCTTCACCGCTTCTTTCAGACGGAATCGCAAGCACAACGCTCACAATAAGCACCGAACGCGCTCATGTGGATGTCGAAGTGTGGGCAGGCGTATGTGAGGATAAGGATTTTGTTCCGCAGCTTTCAGAGATACAGCTTTCACAGGAAAAGCCGCCATATGTGCGTGACTTTGTTGTGAGCAATGAGCTCGGTCTTACAATAGAAGCAAAGGATTTTGTACTAGGAAATAAAGATGTGGCCGAAGAAGGAGAGTACAGAGTGCTTTCTGATTTCGGTAAATACGGAAGCGGTATCAAGGCATTTCCCACAACGAAGTATTTTACACCCGGCAAGGATGCGCCTTATGCGGAGTACTCCTTCAAGGTCGGAAAACAGTCAGATCCATCACAGGAGACCGGTGAGAGCTTTGATTTGTTCGGAACACTTATAACCGCACCGGGAAACCCTGTAGTAAAGGGAAATCCCATGGCTGTAGGAATCTCGGTAAACGGTGGGGAAATAGTGACCATCACTACTCTCGATCCCGGATACGAGGGAGGTGAGAGAACATCTCCTCAGTGGGCAAGCGGGGTTCTTACTCAGGATCATAAGACAGAATTCAAATTTACAGCCAAGGCAGGAGTAAACACGATCAGGATCTATGCAATCGATCCCGGAGTTGTCTTAGAGCGCCTGCTGCTTCGCCAGAGAGGAACAAGATGGGCTGAGGGATACCTCGGAAAAGTACCTGCATGGATAGAAGGCTAAGGCGGCTGAATAAGACATCCGTAAAATACGATGGATCAAAATCAAAAAGGAGATACTCATATATGGATATGACAAAAAATGAGCAGCTGAATGAAAGCTTTCGGGCTAAAGCGAAAGAACTTGTTGCTCAGATGACACTCGATGAGAAGGTCAGCCAGACGACCAACTGGGCAAAGGCTGTAGACCGTCTCGGTATAAAAGCTTACAACTGGTGGAATGAGGCACTTCACGGTGTGGCAAGAGCGGGAGTTGCAACTGTTTTCCCCCAGGCCATAACAAGTGCGGGAAGCTTTGACGAAGATCTTCTTGAAAAGATCGCCGACGTGATCTCTACTGAGGGGCGCGCAAAGTACAATGAGCAGCAGAAATATAATGATACCGATATCTATAAGGGACTGACCTTCTGGTCGCCAAATATCAACATCTTTCGCGATCCCAGATGGGGCAGGGGACATGAGACCTTTGGAGAGGATCCCTATCTTACTTCCCGTCTCGGTGCCAGATTTGTCGAGGGCATCCAGGGACATGATGAGAAGTACATGAAGGCTGCCGCCTGCGCGAAGCATTTTGCGGTTCACTCCGGCCCCGAAGATATCAGACATTCGTTTAACGCCGAGGTAAGTGATATCGACCTCTGGGAGACATATCTCCCTGCATTCAAGGTTCTTGTTGAAGACGCAAAGGTTGAAGCCGTAATGGGCGCCTACAACAGAACAAACGGCGAGGCATGCTGTGCAAGCAAAACTCTTCTTATCGACATTCTCCGTGACATGTGGAACTTTAAGGGACATGTTACCAGCGACTGCTGGGCTTTAAAGGATCTCAACGAAGGTCACGGACTTACAAAGGACCTTGAGGAGTCCGCAGCTCTTGCAGCAAACAACGGATGCGATGTAAACTGCGGAAACTGCTTCGAACTTTTAAATCTTGCCATCAAGGATGGAAAGGTTTCCGAGGAGAGACTCGACGAGATGTGCGTAAATCTCTTTACCACACGCATGAAGCTGGGGCTTCTCGGAGAGGTAAACGACAATCCCTATGACAAGATAGATTATATGTCGGTTGATACCGATGAGAACAAGGCCTTCAATCTCAGGGTTGCATTAAAGAGCATGACTCTTCTTGAAAACAGAGATAATGCTCTGCCGCTTGATATCACAAAACTTAAGACCATAGGCGTCATCGGTCCGAATGCAAACTCAAGGAGAGCTCTTGTGGGTAACTACGAGGGAACTTCGTCGGAGTACATCACGGTACTTGAAGGAATTAAGAAATATATCGCGAAATATGCGGCTCACAATCAGGGTGAAAAGCCCAGAGTACTTTATTCCGAGGGCTGTCATCTCTACAAGGACAGAGTTGAGAATCTCGGCATAGAGAACGACCGTATGAGCGAGGTAAAGACCATCTGTGATTACTCGGATGTTGTCATCGTGGTCGTAGGTCTTGATGCAACGCTTGAAGGAGAGGAAGGCGATACCGGAAACCAGTACGGATCGGGAGATAAGAGAGATCTTAAGCTTCCCGGAAACCAGCAGCTTGTGGTCGATACCTGCTTGGAGAGCGGAAAGCCTGTGATCCTTGTACTTATGGCAGGAAGCGCAATGCAGATGCAGGGAGCCGAAGAAAAGTGTGCGGGCTATCTGTATGCCGGATATCCCGGAGCGCAGGGCGGACTTGCGGTTGCAAAGATCCTCTTCGGCGAGAACAGCCCCGAAGGAAAGCTTCCCATCACTTTCTATCATGAGATAGATGAACTTCCCGAGTTTACGGATTACGCTATGAAGGGAAGAACATACAGATATATGGAGCAGGAAGCACTCTATCCCTTCGGATACGGGCTTTCGTATTCCCCCATAGAGATCACTCATGAGAGGGCGGTTCCCGAAGGAAAAGACATAAAGGTTAGTGCGGACCTAACAAATCTAGGCAGTTTCTCCGCAGCAGAGACGCTTCAGGTTTATGTATCGGTTCACAGAGACGGAGCACCCAAGTGGCAGCTTAAGGGCTTAAAGAAGGTTGACCTTATGCCCGGAGCAATGGAGCATGTCGAGATCATCCTTCCGAATGAGGCGCTGGGACTTCATCTCGGAAAGAATGAGGTGACCGTATCCGGAGACATCACGGTCTATGTGGGAACCCACCAGCCCGATTCAAGAAGCGCAGCGCTTACAGGTACGAAACCTGCTGAATTTAAGTTTAGCGTAAGTTCTGAAAGTGTTAGCGCAAAGTAAGTTTTTTTAGTATAATTGATCTTGTGGCCGGGTGATAAGGCATTTTCACGGCCGCGATAGGATAAAATACAGGAGGAATAATAAGAATGCTTTACATCGGAATTGATTTAGGAACCAGTGCGGTTAAGCTTTTACTTATGGACGAGAAGGGTGATATCAA
>JAEEGL011268610.1_pt1 | contig 17249 bp, 9 predicted proteins | sample 9134231 | NCBI WGS metagenome assembly JAEEGL01 (sample SAMN16246548, study PRJNA631951) | gut metagenome | biome: gut microbiome; feature: rumen; material: fiber-attached | host: Bos | place: Iran: Karaj | collected 2018-10
GCGGGCGGCAAACTGGTTGCCCGCTCCCATGACGTTCTGGTAGATAACTTCTTTGCACTGAAGAAGGTTTTCTTTAACTATATCCGCATTTTCATACAGGGTTTCAGTGAGAATTTCCAGTACGAAATCTATGGCGGGATCAAGGTTTTCCTCTAAAACGCTGAAACTTACGGTGAAGCAGGGCTCCGCTCTGTCCACGTGACCCTTTACCCAGGGAGCCATGATATTGTAGTCGAGCCCTCCGAATAATATACGCTTCTCCTTCTGGAGTTCGGCTGCCGTATGTCTCTTGGTCGGAAGAAGACCGATGAATTCAGTGAGAACCGATGCCATCTGGAGTTCTTCTTCCGTGAAGTCCGTTACAGCAAAATACATATTCACATGGGCCACGCCGTTGGTGAAGATGGGCTCATAGAGGAAGGTAACTCCATTCTTTTTGATTACCTGAGGCTCTGTCCACTGCGGCTTGGGGCTCACGTCAGAAATCTTGAGCACGGGGAGCTTGGCCTTGTCTTCCGGCGAATCCGGCTCATCCTGCCACTTCCTCATGCGCTCGTAGATATCTTCGACTTCCTTCAACTCTTCAGGCGAGAAAGATCCATATTCCGCAGTAACTCTCTGATGCTCAGCTTCTGCTTCCTCGTCACCCTTTGTCTTTGAGGGCAGCATGGTGATGGTGACCAAACCTTCCTGATCAAGCAGTTCTTTCAGAATATCCGTGTAGAGGCTGCCGTCTAAATCGTCGCGAAGCTCTTTTACCAGGTGGTTGCTTTCAAGGTAAAGCATGGGATCTCCGCCATAGAGCCATGAGTTCATGGCGTTGATTACGCGGTATAAACCCTGAGGTTCGCCGGATTCTCTTAAAGAGAATTCGAAACGGTTGATGCATCCCGTAAGGGCGTCCTTGTCGATGCCCTCTTCAAGTATTCTTTCGAGGGTATCGCGGTAGACCTTGAGAATCTCAGCCTTGTCGGACGGGTCGATGTTTCTGAAGGCCAGCATGTAGAATGCCTGAGCGATACCGTCCATGGACGCGAAGTCAACTTCCTGAGCAAGGCCCTTTTCGAGGATGGCCCTCTTTAAGGGAGCCTCATTGTCGCCGGCAAGGTAGATGGACATGAGAGTGTAGGCGATGATTTTTTTGCGCTCCTGCCAGTCAGCATATATTTTGCCGAGAACCAGGTGGGCTTTTTTGTACTCGTCTTCGTCTTTTCCGATTTCATAGTATGCCGTGATATCCTTGGCGGGCACGGGAGCCTGCATTTTTATCTCGTGAACTCGGTCGTCCTTTTCAAAGGTCGAGAGATATTCCTCATCGATTATGGTGAGCACCCTGTCGAAGGGTACGGTACCGTCTAAGAAAATCCTGCAGTTTGAAGGAGAATAAAATTCCTTATGAGCCTTCAGGAAGTTCTCATAGCTAAGATCGGGAATCGCCGGGGGATATCCGCCGGAAATGTTTCCGTAAATGCTATCCGGGAAAAGAGCTTTCTCTATTTCATGCTCGATCCTGGTTTCAACAGATGCGTAGGCACCTTTCATCTCGTTGAAAACAACTCCGTTATAGAAGGGCTCGCCGTCCTCAACCTCGTAGTGCCATCCTTCCTGGCGGAAAATGCTGTCCTTATGATAGATAGACGGACGGAAGACCGCGTCGAGATATACTCTCGTCAGATTGATGAAGTCCTGCTCATTCTCCGATGAAACCGGATACATGGTCTTATCGGGGAAGGTCATGGCGTTCAGGAAAGTGTTCATGGAACTCTTTATCAGATCGAGGAAGGGCTCCTTAACGGGATAGTTATCCGAACCTGCCAGCACCGAATGCTCCAGAATATGGAAGACGCCGGTGTCATCCCAGGGAAGTGTCTTAAAAGTGGCCGAAAACAGTTTGTTTTCGCAGCCGTTATCGAGCCATGCGAGAAGGGCGCCGGTCTTTATATGCTCCATCTCTATAAGAGTGCCTTTGAGCTCCTCGCTCTCGCGGACCCGGGTTACTTTAAATCCGTGTAAAATGTCATTTACTTTCATGGTTACCTCTTGTTATACTATTGATGTGTAAATCGTATCGCTAAATAAAGATACGTAAGTATTATACTAAATTACCCTTTTACTGTAAAGCGAACTAACATGAAATACATAGAATCAAACAGCACAGATCCATACTTCAATCTGGCCCTTGAGGAATACGTTTTCGAGAAGATGCCGAAGGACGAGAGCTACTTCATGCTCTGGCAGAACGCCAACACCATCGTGATCGGCAAGTACCAGAATGCCTTTGAAGAGATCAATCAGAGAGCGGTCGAAGAACGAGGAATCAAGGTGGCCCGCAGGCTTTCGGGAGGCGGCGCAGTCTATCACGACATGGGAAATCTGAACTTCACCTTCATAGTGGACCAAAAGGACGTGAAGGGCATGAACTTCAAAATCTTCGTTGTGCCCATAGTGGAGACCCTTAAGGGCTTCGGGGTGGAGGCCGAGTTCAGCGGCAGAAACGACATCCTGGTAAATGGCATGAAGATCTCCGGGAATTCCCAGTACGTACGATACGGCCGGGTCATGCACCATGGCTGCATAATGCTGGATTCAGATCTTGATAAGGTGGCAGACGCCCTGAAAGTCAGAGAAGCCAAATTCAAATCGAAAAATTCCAAATCCGTTCGGTCCAGGGTGACCACCATAAACGCCAATGCCCCGCGCAAAATATCCATGCAGGAGTTCAAATCAGCCCTGAAGGAACATATTTTGGGCGACGAAAGCATAGAGCCATACGAACTTACCGGCGAGGACCTGAGAAAGATCGAAGAAATCAGAAACGCTAAGTACGCCACCTGGGAGTGGAACTATGGGCACTCGACGGCATACGAAATGACGAGAGAAGAAAAGTTCGATTCCGGCCTTGTGACAGTCCACCTTACCGCAAAAAATGGCCGCATCGAGGCTATCAGGTTTTATGGCGATTTCTTCGGAAACGGAGAAATTGAGGACTTGGAAAGAGCCCTTACAGGTGTTATACTTGATAATAGATTAGAAGACAGACTCGAAGAACTGGACCTTGACGAATACATGTCTGGGATCAGCCCTTCGGAGCTTGCTGGACTGATAAAAGGATGACTTTAAATATATTTTTTGAACAGGAGAAAGAGAAATGTACGAAACCATCAATTATGAAGTAAAAGATTCGATCGCTATCCTTACGATCAACAGAGAAAAAGCCCTTAACGCTATCAACAGCCAGGTGCTTACAGATTTAAGCAACGCTCTCGATGAGATCAAAGCCGACAAAGAGTTAAGAGGCCTGGTCATCACCGGCGCAGGCAGATCCTTTGTTGCAGGTGCTGATATCGCAGCCATGAGCGTAATGGATGAGAAGGAAGGATATGAATTCGGAGTATACGGAAACGGCGTATTCAGAAAGATCGAACTTCTCGACATCCCTGTAATCGCTGCGGTTAATGGCTTTGCTCTTGGCGGTGGATGCGAGCTCGCACTTACCAGCGACTACATCGTTGCCAGCGAAAAGGCCAAGTTCGGACAGCCCGAAGCAGGACTGGGAATCACCCCCGGCTTTGGCGGAACCCAGAGACTTCCTCGTAAGATCGGCGTTTCCAAGGCCAAGGAACTGATCTTCAGCGCCAGAGTTATCAGCGCCCAGGAAGCCTATGAGCTCGGTATCGTAGATAAGCTCGTAGCTCCCGAAGAACTCATGGACAAGGTCATGGAAATCATGAATTCCTTCAAGAAAAACGCTCCCATCGCAGTAGCCAACTGCAAAAAAGCCATCGACGAAGGCTATCAGCTGGACATCGACGGAGGAGTCAAGACAGAGAGCAAGTGGTTCGGCAAGTGCTTCGCAACCGAAGACCAGAAAGAAGGAATGGGCGCCTTCCTCGAGAAGAGACCCGCAGAGTTCAAGAACAGATAAGTATAATTTAGGATTTTAGGATTAGGGCCCCGCAGATGTGCGGGGCTTTAGATTATATGCAAAGTCATATGTACAAAAATGGAAATTCTCATATTCCACATATACTTTCCGATGAGATATGCGTTATTTTCCTGAATCTTAATTAGTACATATGATTTTGAGGGTTCCTTATGTAAGATTCTTTGAAATTGTAATTTACGCATATGATTTCGCAGGTAACATATGCGCTATTTCCGCGAATTCAAAATTGCACATACGATTTTGAGAAAAACATATGCGCAAATTAGCTATATCTGATTTCCTACACATGACCAGGCAAAAAACATATGCGCTATTTCCAGAAATCTAATTTTCTACATACGCTGTAGTGTGAATCAACAAAAAATCCAAATCCACACTACACGACACGTGTCCAAACAGGTGGTAAATTACTCCTTTTTTTACCATCAGTGAACCCCCCTAAAACCCTTGCAGTCATTGACATAAGGGCTCCGTTAGAGTATAATGTTACAGTCAAATAAATACACTTTGCAGTGCTGAGTCATAATAGCTCAGATAATAGGGAATCAGGTGTAAATCCTGAGCGATCCGGTCACTGTGAACAGGGAGTCCCCCGTAATATGCCATTGGGCGGTACACATTCGGCTTCTGCCGTTTCGGTCCGTCTGAGAAGGCTCGGGCAAGGCTACGATCTGTGAGTCAGGAAACCTGCTGCATAGAATATTGGTATATTGCTTCCGGAGAAAGTACCCCAATGTAATAATGCATGAACAATATCCATACAGCCAGTATGTCGTGCAAAGTTACCTGCTTTCTTAGGAGAGGAGGTTTTTTGTTTGACAATACCGATGAGGCAAACGAATCGGACCTGCTGGCAAGTGTATTTATGAGAAAAATACATTTTTAGAAAGGAAAAATTAAGATGAAAAAAGGAATCAGAAAACTGATTGTACTTCTTCTGGTCCTCACCGTCACTATGGCGTACTCAGGCATTGCAGCCTTCGCTTACACAGCGCTTGATGATGACGGTGACAGGAGCAAAGCAGATGAAACAACCATGCACGTTTTGTACAGTAACATGGGTATGCTCAGAACACTTGACGAGGGTACCAGCGTTACTTTGAGTGAAGATGGTACGACTGCAACAGTCCATGCTGTTTCAAAGCCCAGTACAAGTTGGGGATCAATGACTAAGCTTGCATTGATCGAGCAGACGGCTACAGATGAGGAAAAGGACGCTGCGGCTTCAGACGTTGTATTCACCAATGCTGAATTCACTGAAGAGTCAGTATCCCGTGAGTTCACATTCACAATTCCTGTTGAGGATTTAGGAAAGAGAATTCCCGTTAGCCGCTACGTAAGCACAAGCGCTACAGAGGGAACTTGGAAGAATTTCTCATCACCGGCATACTTTACTGTGCTTTTCACAATGGATCTCTACAAACAGTTAAAGGCTGCTGAGGAAAAGGTAACTGACGAGACCGTAAAGGCTAAGCTCGCTGGAGTTATCGACAGAGCAGAAACCACACTTGAAGTTACAGAGCTTCAGCTTGAGAAACTCAACGGCGTAATGATGACCATTAATGCTGCAACCTTATATAAAGACAACGATGTATATAAGGTGGACCTTGTAATCAACAAGACCAGCTATGACAAGGTGTTCTTAGGATATGCAAGCGAAGCGAACAAAGATGACACAGGAGCCATCCCTATCATTAACGATACAGAAAATAAGGTATCCTATGTGACCATTCCTGTTGTTGCTTTTGATGAGCCTGTGGTATATGCTTTCCATGGCTCCAAGTATTTCAACAGAACATTCACTATTACTAAAACAAAGTTGTCCTATGATAATACTAATCTGACCCTCGAACAGTTTGACAATATGACTTTAGAGGAAGCTATTGCCAGAGCGGAAGCAGACACTTCCGTTGAAACAGTAAATGCTCTGATTGAAGCTATCAAGGTTCAGAAGAGAGATGAAAACACTGACAAGTACTGTGCAATCGCAAGAGCATATTATGATGCACTTTCCACAAATGATAAAGCAAAACTTGATGACCCCGGATACTTCGGAGATGCTACCGGAGATGCATCTTTAGACGATCCCCTTAATCAGGACGAAATCGGTGAGAAGGAACTTCTCGTAGTAAGCTTCGGTACATCTTTCAATGAAAGCCGCGCTACTGACATCGGTGGAATTGAAAAGGCTCTTCAGGAAGCTTATCCTGATTGGTCCGTAAGAAGAGCATTCACAGCTCAGATCATCATCAACCACGTACAGGCTCGTGACGGAGAAAAGATCGACAACATGGATCAGGCTCTCGACAGAGCTGTTGCAAATGGAGTAAAGCGTCTTGTTATTCAGCCCACACATCTTATGCACGGCGCTGAATATGACGAACTCATGGAATCAGTTAATGCATATAAAGACAAGTTCGTTTCAGTAAGTGTTGCAGAACCTCTTCTTGGTCAGGTTGGCTCAGATGGTACAGTAGTAAATACTGACAAGGAAACTGCAGCAAAGGCTATGGTTGCAGAAGCTGTAAGCGTTGCAGGATTTGATACTCTCGATGCCATGGCTGACAGCAATACCGCTCTTGTATTCATGGGACACGGTACTGCTCACAATGCAGCCGTAACTTACAGCCAGATGCAGACACAGTTCAATGAACTTGGATACAGTAACGTATTCGTAGGAACAGTAGAGGGTAATCCTGAAGAAACCGCATTCCCTGCAGTTAAGCAGGCTGTTGAAAATGCAGGATACACCAAAGTAATCCTTCGCCCTATGATGGTAGTAGCAGGCGACCATGCAAACAACGACATGGCAGCTGATGAAGAAGGTAGCTGGTACTATGGATTCGTTAACGGCGGTGAATTCGAAGTTGAAGGATCCGATGCTCCTGTTGATACAGGCGCAGGATTTGGTGCTGACAACGTAGCCTGCCAGGTCGAAGGCCTTGGAAGAATAGATGCTATACAGCAGATGTATGTAGCTCACGCGGAAGAAGCAGTCAGAGAAGCAAACCGCATCTCCATCGCAGACGCTAAGGTAACCGGAATCAAAGATATGACCTACACCGGCAAAGCTTTAACCCAGGATCTCAAGGTAACTTATGGAGACGCTACACTGGTTGAAAACACAGACTACACTGTGAAATACGCAAATAACACCAATGCAGGAAAGGCTACTATCACCTTAACAGGTATCAACGACTACAAGGGAACCCTTGAAAAGACCTTTACCATCAACCCTAAGAAGATCACTCCTAAGGTTAAACTCAGCAAGGCTTCTTACACATATGATGGAAAGACACATAAGCCGACAGTAACCGTATACAACGGAACCACAAAACTTTCTACCAAGAACTACACAGTTTCAATCAAGGGCAGAAAGAACGTAGGAAGAAATGCTGTTAAGGTAACCCTCAAGGGCAACTACAAGGGAGCCAAGACCGTATACTTCCAGATCAACCCTAAGAAGGCAACCATCAAGACTCCTGCTGCTACAAAGACCACAGTAACAGTTAAGTGGAAAGCACAGAAGAATAAGATGAGCGCCGAAAGAATTACCGGATACCAGGTACAGCTTGCAACCAACAAAGCCTTCACCAAGGGACTGAAGGACGTTAATGTCAAGGGATACACCAAGACCTCAAAGAAGTTCAAGAACCTCAAGGCAAAGAAGACCTACTATGTAAGAGTAAGAACCTACAAGGTAATCAGCAAGAGGTACTATTATTCAGCATGGAGCACCGTTAAGAACATTACGACTCCAGCTAAATAAGTTATAACTAAACCAAAACCAACCATCAATATGACAGGGAGCCGGAATATCCGGCTTCCTGTTAGTGCTAATTTATCAAAAAGGAATGTTTGATTTGAAAACAAAAATGAAGACTAAATTTTTTGCGATAATCCTCATCGTAGCCCTGGCCCTTTCCCAGACGGGATTCGCTTTTGCGGATACTGAAACTGTGGAAGAGCCTCAGGTTGAGAATGCGACGGAGGAAGTCGTTGAAGAAACCGTAACAGAGGAGCCCGCAGAACCGGAAGAGCCGGAAGCAGTCGAGGAGCAGGTTACAGAGGAACCTGCCGCACCGAGTGAAGAACAGGCCGCTCCAGAAGTTACTGAAGCGCCCGCTGACCCCGTTATCGAGGAAGCTCCCAAGGCAGAAGAGCCGAAAACTGAAGAGGTTGTTTCTGAACCCGTTCAGGAAGAATCCCAGCCCGTCGTGCAGGAAACCCCTGCCGCCCCGAGTGAAGTTAAGACCGCTCCTCAGGAGAAGGCTGATAACAGCGCAAAAAAATCAAATACGAAGGCGTCTTCCAAGACAAGCGCAAAGAATCCGCAGCCGAAAACTACCATGGCTGACATCGACTTTGATAACACGACCACACTTTGTGACGGCACATACCTTCCTGACGAAATCACTTTTACCTGGGAAGGCGGCAGCGGCAGGGCAAGGTTAGACATAGATAAGGTTGTAGTAAAAAAAGGCAAGGCTCTTGGATACTTCACAGCATCCAGCGCAAATCTCACTCACGTATATCTTGCACATACGGAGAGTAAAGCTGAGAATCCTTCCATTTATGATCCGGATACCGGTAAGAAAGCTGAAGGGGTATATGAAATAGATCAGAATCAAAAGGTTGTGATTCCCGTAAAGATAAACGAGATAACAGATCTTGCCATGAGAACGAAGGCTATGTCAGCAGAAAATCGCTGGATCAATTACGATTACACCATCTCAATCGAAGAACCCGAGCCCTTTGTTTTCGATAATTCAACTAGCATTGCGGACGGCTTGTACACGGCGGATTCCTTTGAATATGCTTTCGAAGGGGGATCCGACGGGGCAAGCCTGAATCTTGAAAGCGTTGCAATCAGAGGCGGCAAGGCCTATGGATATTTCAAGGCTTCCAAGGAAACCTTGACCCACATATATCTTGCGAAGACAGAGTCAAGCGCAGAAGACAACACCCTGTACAATCCCGATAGGGACAGACTAGGCCCCGGCGTTTACGCAATCGAGGAGCAGCACGTGACCATACCGGTCAAACTGAATACTAAGACTGACTTTGCTATGAGAACTACGGCAACGCCAGCAGATAGTCGCTGGATCAACTACAGCTATACTATCACCATATCAGAGGATGCTGCAGCCGAATTCGACAATTCCACTACCCTTAAGAACGGCACATATACGCCCAGCAAATATACTTGGGAAGGCGGTACAGGCAATGCCAAACTCACCTGCACCAAGGTAGTAGTGAAGAATGGAAAGGCCACGGGTACCTTCACAGCATCAAGCGAGAACATGACCCACGCCTATCTCTTTGAAGCACCTGGCAACGAAGAGAATACTTTCCTGTACGATCCTGCTACGGACACCATGGGCAAGGACGTATATGCCATTGCCAATAAGACCGTAACACTTCCCGTCAAGCTCAACGAAACAACGGCGATTTCCGTAAGGACCGCGACTGAGACTGAGCCTCACTGGGTCAACTACACATACAAGATCACTGTTAAGGAAAAGACCGAAGAACCGGCAGAAGAACCGTCATCAGGTGATAACGACAAAGATAAAGACAAGGATAAGGATAAGCCGTCCACGCCGACCTCCACACAGAAACTGAAGGACGGCACATATAAGGTTCTTTCCACTACGGACAGAGTTATGTTCTATCTCTATCCGAAGGAGCAGGATCCCGCATATAGCATCCTTACCATCAAGGACGGTAAGATGACCGCGACCATCACCTTGAACGGAGACGGTTACGATTATGTATATATGGGAACTCCCGAGCAGGCTGTCAAAGCCGGCAAATCCAAGTGGATCAAGGCTAAGATAGTTAACGGATATTATACCTTTACTATCCCCGTATCCGCCCTTGACAAGAAACTTGCCATCACTCCGAGATCTCACAAATATGCCAATGATCCCGACATGAAGGATCAGGCCTGGAGACCCAACAAGTGGATCAAGTTCTACAGCGGAAACGCCATCAAGATAAAGGACGGTACGACCAGCACTGCAGAAAAGGCAAAGAAGAAAAAGAAATCAGATAAGAAATCTTCTGGCGATAAGGGTAAGACATCGGGCAAGCAGACTAAATTCAAAAACGACAACAAGAAGGACAAAGAATCCAAATGGCAGGACGATTCCAGCGGAAGCACATCTGCTGTAAACGCAAGCACGACCCTTCCTGATGGAGTATATACTCCCGACAGCTTCAGCTGGTCCGGAGGTTCGGGCAGGCTAGCATATATCCGCTGCAACAAGATTACCGTAACCAATGGTCAGGCCTATGCGACCATAGAGTTCGGATCGAGCAGCTATGACCAGCTCAGAGCCAATGGCAGGGTATATTTCAAAAACGGCGGCGGAAACTCGACCTTCGTTATCCCTGTAAAGCTGAACGCAAATAACACGATTATCGGCAGGACCACTGCCATGAGTCAGCCCCATTGGATAAGATATACCATCTATATCGGCCTGGCTGAATCCGAAGAAGACTCCGAAAAAGCAAAGGAAGCCAAGAAGGAAGCTGCCAAGGCTAAGATGGAAATAAGCGACAAGGCACCGACCATTCAGGGACTCGAGAGCAAAGATGGAGAGGAAGAAGAAACCTACGCCAAGTACTTCAAGATATTCAACTATGAGCATGGCGTAAAACTTCTTTCCATCGACATTTCCAAGGATACGGAACTCCTTGAGGAATACACAGAAAATGCCAAGAAAGCTCTTGAAACAAGCAAGAATGAAGATAGCCTTGAGTATGACGATGAGGGAAACATCATAGCCAAGTCAAAGAATGAATACATTGAAGGCCTGTACAGGAACAATGTAGTGAACTATCTGCTGGTACCTGAGGATTACGAAGTACCTGCAGGACTTGACAAGGAATACATCGTAATCCAGGTTCCTTCAAAGAAATCCTTCGTAGCTTCTAACGAAGCTATAGCATTAATGGAAGAATTGGGATGCCTCGATTCAATTTCACTTCTTGGAATTGACGAAGAAGAAATCGAATCCGACAAGGTAAAGGATGCCGTTGAGAAGGAAGATATCACTCTCGCGGGCAACCTTGAAAAACCCAACTACGCCAAGGTAATCAAGGATAAGTCAGATCTGTCCATACTTCCTGGAAGTCTCTTTCCTGAAGAAATCAAGAAAGATGCAAAGGATAAGGAGAAACTTGCTGAAGAGGCAGCGGCTAAGAAGGAAGAACTTGAAAAGCTTGAGAGCAGATTCACAGCCCTTGAAGTTCCTGTTATAATAGACAGATCAGTCCAGGAAGAAGATGAAATTGCCAAGGCAGAATGGATAAAGGTTTATGGAGCTCTGTTTGGAATGGAAGACGAAGCTGAAAAAATCTTTGAAGAAGTTTTGAAAGAGGCTGATAAGAAATGAAAAACATGAAAAAAAATATCATTCTTTTGCTGATTTTTTGCTTGATTATGTGCTTTTCCATGACGGGCTGCGGATCAGGAGAAGAAACTGAAGATCCTGCGGATCCCAATGCTAACACTACGGAGCAGACGGGTGAAGAGGGCAGCCAGGAGGCGGAGACCCCTGAGGTTACGGAAGCACCTGAGATAAATGGTCTCACCTTTGAGTCCGAACTCGAGAGAGACTATGCAGAACAGTTCAGAGTCTACAGATACGAGGGAGGCTACAAGTACTTCCATATAGTTGACGGCGAAGATTTTTTGCTCGTCCCTGAAGGCGGAACCATACCTGAAGGCCTCGACGAAAGCGTGACCGTGCTCCAGGCACCCGTAAAGAATATCTATCTGGCAGCTACCGCGCAGATGGCACTTTTCATCAGCATGGACGGTGCCGATTCCGTAAGATTGACGTCGCTCAAGGAGAGTGGCTGGACCTATGATGCGCCCAAGAAACTTCTCAAAGAGGGCAAGATGCTCTTTGCGGGTAAGTACAGCGAACCCGACTACGAGCTGCTTCTCGATGAAGACTGTGGCCTCGCCATCGAGTCTACTATGATTTACCACTCACCGGAAGTCGAGGAGATGATCGAAGATATCGATATACCTGTAATGGTAGACCGCTCCAGCTATGAGAGCAATCCCATCGCCCGTATGGAATGGATCAAATTCTATGCAGAGCTGATTGGCAAAGAAGATAATGCCAAGGCTTTCTTCGATGAACAGAAGGGCAAGATAGAAGAACTGGCAGCTATGGAGAAGACTGGAAAGACAGTAGCCTTCTTCTACATTTCCACGGATGGCAAGGCCAACGTGAGAAAGGGAGATGATTACATCCCCGCCATGATCGAGATGGCTGGAGGAGACTATATCTTTAAAGATGTTACAAGCGACACCGGTCACTCCACCGTACCCATGACCATGGAAGCTTTCTATGATCTGGCAAAAGATGCGGATTACATAATCTACAATGCTTCAATCGACGGTTCAGTAACCAGTCTGGATGATCTCATTGCCAAGGATCCTATCATCTCCGAGATGAAAGCAGTCAAGGAAGGAAATTGCTGGTCCTCCGGCGGGTCCATGTATCAGAGAACCGATATCGCAGGCGATATGATTATGGACTTCCACATTCTTTTAACTGAGGATGATCCAGAATCAAAACTGCAGTTTATAACCAAACTAAAATAACACAAAATGAATCAACAGAAAACAGTTGAAAAAAACGGGGCCGTCGAAAGTTTTGCTCATGAAAACCTACGGCGGCGCACCCGTTATATAACGGTATTTATCTTTCTGGCCATAGCCTTCTTTATCATAATCGTGATAAATATCAACTCGGGTAATGTAAACATCCCCATCTCCAGAATTGTTGAGATACTTCTGACAAAAGAAGGAGACGCCAAGGAAGTGGACATCATCTGGAGGATAAGGCTGCCTCGTATCCTGATGGCTGCCATGCTGGGCGGAGCACTGAGCTTATCCGGTTTCCTGCTTCAGACATTCTTTGAGAATCCGATAGCGGGACCTTTCGTGCTCGGCATCTCCTCCGGAGCGAAGATGGTAGTTGCCTTTACGATGATCTACAGCCTGACTTTGGGATATACCCTGTCATCCTACAGCATGATCGCAGCGGCCTTCGTTGGATCGCTCATATCCATAGGATTCATTTTGATCGTTGCCCGAAGGATAAAGAACATGGCGGCGCTATTGGTCGCAGGTATTATGATAGGCTATATTTGCTCGGCAATAACGGACTTTATAGTCACTTTCGCCAGCGATTCGGATATCGTAAACTTAAGAGGATGGTCCCTGGGAAGTTTTTCAGGCATGAGCTGGTCTAACGTGCACATTACGGCGGTAGTCGTGGGCATAACCTTTGTACTCACATTCCTGTGCTCAAAACCCATCGGAGCCTATCAGCTGGGTGAATCCTATGCCCAGTCCATCGGCGTAAACATCAAGTTCTTCAGAATCGCGCTGATCTTGCTCTCTAGCATTTTTTCCGCGACCGTAACTGCCTTTGCGGGCCCCATTTCCTTCGTAGGAATCGCAATTCCTTTCCTAATCAAGGGAGCCATGGGAACCTCGAAGCCCATCGTTGTAATACCGGCGATCTTCGTCGGAGGCGCGGTATTCTGTATGTTCTGCGATCTGATCGCGAGACTTGCGTTCGCGCCGCTGGAACTCAATATTTCGACCGTCACATCGATCTTCGGCGCACCCGTAGTCATCTACATGATGATCAACAGAAAGAGAGGGATGAAATGAACGAGAAATATTTCGAACTCTCCAACCTCTCTGTTGGATATAACAAGAAAACCCTCATCCACGATATCTGCCTGGACATAAAGAAGGGCGAGATAGTGACCCTGATCGGCCCCAATGGCGCCGGCAAGTCCACCATTCTGAAGAGTATCACGAGGCAGCTGGAAATCATCGGGGGAGAAGTCATCTTCGACTCGAAGGAGATCAGGGCAATCTCATACAAGGACCTTTCTACGAAGATGGCGGTAGTTCTCACGGAGAGACTGAAGACGGAGCTCCTCACCTGCCATGATATCGTGGCAACAGGGCGCTATCCTTATACGGGACGCCTCGGCATCCTCTCCCATGAGGACGAGGAAAAGGTGGATGCAGCGCTTCGCGCGGTCAACGCGCTGGAGCTGGGTAACCGCGACTTCAACGCCATCTCAGACGGCCAGAAGCAGAGAATATTACTGGCGAGAGCCATCTGCCAGGAGCCCGAGATCATCATCCTCGATGAGCCCACGTCCTTCCTGGATATAAGGTACAAGCTGGAGCTTCTGAGCATTCTGGGCCGTATGGCCAAGGAGAACGGGATCACGATCATCATGACCCTTCATGAAATTGATCTGGCGCAAAAAATCTCCGACAAGATAGTCTGCGTATCCGGCGATCACGTGACGAGATACGGCACACCGCAGGAGGTCTTTAAGGAAGAGGTGATCCGCGAACTTTACGGTATCGACAACGGATTTTTTGATCCCATGTTCGGCTCCATCGAGTTGATGAAACCGGCAGGCGAGAAGCCTGAGGTGCTCGTGGTGAGCTCGGGAGGAAGCGGCATCCCCGTGTATAGAGAGATGCAAAAGACCAATACGCCATTTGCGGCGGGGATTCTTTACACCAACGACATGGACTACCAGCTGGCGAGACTGCTCGCCTGCGAAGTGGTGACCGAGGAGCCCTTCGAGGAAATCGGAGACGAAGCCTTTGAAAGGGCGACTGCCCTCGTTGAAGATGTCGCGGAAGTCATCAACTGTGGAGTAAGAATCGGCAGCCAGAACAGGCGCCTCAAAGAGATCCTCGACTATGCTTCTTCTCTTGGGAAGCTGAGGGAGATATAAAAAAAATCAGAGCATAAAAAAGCCATGGCAGGCTGGGAACTTGCCATGGTTTTGCTTATTTATTTTATTCCTTTTATTTCTTGATGACGTATTTATTGGTTTTCCACTTGCCGCTCAGGTAGAAAATCGACCCGATGACGAAGGGCGTGAACCCGGCCAGCGCATCGCCGTACCAGAATCCCAGGTAGCCCATGCCGAAGGTGATGCCAAGAAGCAGCGCCAGGCCGATCCTGAGCACGATGGCATCCAGAAGCGCCACCGCAAAGTTCACGACGTAGTTTCCGGTGCCGTTAGCCAGAGCGTTGGCAGGCGCCCTGAAGGCAGAGCCCACAAAGATCACCACCGCTACAGGGATGAACTCCAAGCAGACCTTGAGCACATCGGGGTCGCTCGTAAACAAGCCGTAAATCTGATTCGGAAACAGAATAAGCACCGCCGAGCAAAAAACGCCCACCACAGCCATAATGCTGAAGTCCGAGATGAGAATCTTCGGGACACGTTCGTATTTCTCGGCGCCGATGTTTTGGCCCACCATGGCAGCCCCGGCGGTATTGAAAGCGTTGGAACACTGAGCCATCATGTGGTTCATCTTGGAGCCGATGCCCGCGACGGCGGAAACGGTAACGCCGAAAGAGTTGATATACGAATTGACAAACATCTTCGAGAAGGCCACGGAAGTGCTTTTGAGCGCCATGGGAATCCCGAGCTTCAGCATGGTCATGAGCATCGCGCGGTCGATCACGAAACAGCTCCTGTCGATCTCGAAGCCAAGTCTTGCGCGGTTCCGAGCGAGAAAAACCACCGCCGCCATAAAACTGAATCCCTGGCTGATCACCGTGGCAAGCGCCGCACCGAAAGCGCCGGTCCTAAGTCCGATTACGAAGACGCAGTCCAGTATGATATTGAGTGCAGCGGCTATAGCGATGAAAATGAAGGGGTGCTTCGAGTCACCCATCCCCCTTAGAATGCCGCTCACCGCGTTGTACCCGTATATGAAAAACAGCCCCAGAATACAGGTGAGGCAGTAGATCTTCGCCTCGCCGTAGGCCTCGGTGGGGGTATTCATCCACTCGAGTATCTTCACATGAAGAAGGGCAGCAATCACCGTCATCACAAGCGCAAAAGATGTCAGACTCAGGGTGAACGTCCCGATGAAACGCCCAACGTTTCGCCTCTGGCCAGCACCGATATACTGAGAGATGATGATGGTGCCTGCGTTCGTAAAGCCCATGGCGATAAAGGTGAGGAGGTTGTTCAGATCGCCGCCGATGGACACGGCGGAAAGCCCTGCCTTACCGATGACGTTTCCGACGATCATCATGTCAACCATGTTATAGACCACCTGCAGCATATTCCCGAGAAAAAGCGGGGTGGCAAACTTGATGAGGCGGCCCGTGACGTTACCCGAAGTGAAATCGTTCACCAGGGTCTTACCGGATGATATTTGATTTTTAGCGGATTTTTCTTTACTCAACTTCAGCCCTCAAACATATCTTTAATGTGATCTTTTACGATCTCCATGGTCTCATCGAGGCCGCCGACCGCATTCCAGTCATCGAGCAAACGGACTCTTATTAGATTGTAAAGCCAGTCTTCGTAGTGCTCCATGACACCTGAGAGGTCGCTGCCATCCCTTCGATACTGGTCCACGTCGAACTTTGAGTACTCAATTGTGACCGTCATTCTTTTGCGCGGCTCCTGGTCGAGACCCTTCGGAAAATCCATGACGTCGACTTCGAGATGATTGAAGTATGGTGTTTGAGGTTTCAGCAAAATATCTTTCATCTGAGATTCCTCTCTTTATTGACAATAATCTTACAGATAAGAGTATAACACAGAATGGGGAAGTGGGATGGAAGTATTTTTGCGCAAAATGAAAAAAGGCTTTGATTTTTTGGTATGCATGTTATATAATAGGTGTGTTCGTAACAGAACATGCGGATATGGCGGAATTGGCAGACGCGCACGGTTCAGGTCCGTGTGGGTAACACCATGCAGGTTCGACTCCTGTTATCCGCACCATAAACAAAAGACCCTCTTTGGAGGGTCTTTTGTTTATCATACGATACATACAGGAGTCGAACCGCTTTGGCATGGCCGTAAAGCGAGACAGTCCGGTGGACTGTCGAGTAGGACATGGTCGAAGCGAGCCTGTGAAATAGGCTCGCGAGAGGCTTCAGCTGCGAGCCCGATAGGGCGAAGCGGCGGGCTCCTGTTATCCACACCATAATTTTAGTAGAGTGAGCCAGATTTCGAAAAAACTCGTATTTGGCTCACTCTACGCAAAGAAATTCTTGCCACGCAGCACAAAAAGTGAGCCATATTTCGAAAAACCACGCATTTGGCTCACTCTACGCAAAGAATTCTGAAGTGGTAAGCTAAAAGTAGACACCAGCCTACTTTTTGTAGACAACAGTTCTGAAAGATAGTAGCATATGATTATCAGAAGAACTCACACCTACAAAATGCATCGACATGGAGGTGTCATATGAAA
>JAEEGL013187609.1_pt1 | contig 17249 bp, 11 predicted proteins | sample 9134231 | NCBI WGS metagenome assembly JAEEGL01 (sample SAMN16246548, study PRJNA631951) | gut metagenome | biome: gut microbiome; feature: rumen; material: fiber-attached | host: Bos | place: Iran: Karaj | collected 2018-10
TTTAAATATTATTTGTAGATTAAACAAAAGTTAAGAAATTAATACATTTACTTTTTTATTATCTCAAATTCCAATTCATATAAAAATATAGAGAATGCTTTAATAATTTATATTCAAAATTCCGAAATATTATAAATTAAATAGAGAATAAAAAATATTTAAAATTTTAAATGGAATAAAAAACAAAATAATAATTATATTTAATTTTTAATGTTCAATCACATAATAATACAGAAATTAAAGTAAAAAAATTTTTAATTCTATTATCAATCATTTCCTTAATATAATTTACATAATATTAAAAAGATTTTTCTTAATTTTGAAATAATAATGAATATTCCTTTTTTAATCTTTCAAGATTTTTTTCTTGTTCATTTACTTTTTTCTTAATTTCTTCACAACCATTAGCAACATTCTCTTTTAATTTTTGCAAAATACAATTATCTAATATAATTTCTTTATTTAAAGGTTTATCTTCGTCTATATCCATATTATTAAATTTATGTTTATTATGTTCTCTAAAATTACTTTTTAAATCATCTAAAATATCTGAAATTTTTTTGAAATGATTAGAAATTTCATTTGTTAATCCTTCATTTTCTTCTATTTTATTCAATTCTTTACTAGTTAAATTACTTAACATTTTAGTAAAACAACTATTCATAATTTTAAATTCATTTTTAATATCTACTTCTGGTTTTGAATTTAAATTATCCATTATTTTTAATTTAAAAACAATGAGATAAATTTTAATATATATTTTAATGATAAAAATTACAATAAATAATTAATTCTTTTTAATATATTTATATAATAATTAATGAAAGATTTTGTAAAATGAATATTTTATTATTTTAAATCTTAAATTTAATGTATAATGAATTAAATTATATTTTATAAAAAAATTTTAGAGAAAATAAATTTAAACCTTTTAATACAGTTTATAATAAATGAAAATCAATTTATATATATGAAATTACATATATTTATTATTTCCTTAAATAAGAAAATTTTCATTTTACTAAACCAAAAAGCCTTTTTTAAGAAGTTATTATGTCAAAATCATTTTTTTTTAAGTTTTAATTTATTTTTTTCGATTTGAATATTTTTTAAAGTAAAAGTTCTTCTATTAAAAGAAGGTCCAATACAATTAATCATAGAACTATTTTGAAGAAGTAAATTTTTGCATTTATATCTTAAATTTTCTTTAAGATAAACAGTAGAAGAATTAGCATGAATTAAGAAAAAATCTTTATCATTAACCATACTATTTTTTTTAACAGGAGAAATAGATTTTTCTTTATGCATTGAATTTAATATATTTAATTTAATATTTTTTGTTGAACCAACCATATGCATTTTCATTAATTCATTATTATTATTTTTTTTTATGCCTTTATTATTTGTTTCATTTGATATAATTATTGATTTATTCATATTACTTTTATAATATGAAATTGATTTTCTTTCATGTTTTCTTCTCTTAATAAAATTTTTTGATATATTTCTTAAATATTGAATTGAACTTCTTTTTTTCTTTGGAGACAATGAAAATGAAAGTTCATTACTTTTTTTTGTTGTAAAATTTTTTTTTGTTGGTGATGATGTTTCATCTTTATTTATATTATCAAAAAATCTTTTATTTTTCCTATCTGAAATTAATTTTTTTTTTATTTTAAATTGAGTTTCTAAAATTGGAGTAAAATCATTTTCCTCTTTTTTTATAAAAGATTCTTCTTCTTTTTCTATTAACAAATTTGTTGAATTTTTTCTTTCACATAAAAAAAATTCAAAAGGATTTTGAATATTTATTTCAATATTACTATAAAATTCATATAAAATATTAACAGAAATAGAATTAATTTTTGTAGGTAATGAAAGAAAATGTCGTATTTCAGATTGTGTTTTTAATAATAAACTTGTTCTAACTTTATTAGCTTTTATATTATTTGACATTATTTCAATTTATAATATATTTTTATTAAAATATAAATTATATTTAAATAGTTTTTTTTTTTTTTTTTTTGTATTTTATATAAATTTAAACAGTTAATCAATTCTTATCGTTTTGAAACATATAATTATAAGAAATTTACGAATAAAAAATAAATATATCAATTTTGATATCAAAAATATAACTTTTTTATTTTTTGATAATATTTTCATGTATTTTAGAAGACAAAACAATTCATTACAAAATTTACCCCCTCAATAAGAAAAAAAATATTCTATGATTTTATAAAGATATTTATCTTCTTATAATTAATTTTTTATTTTTTATGGTTGATTACTTTCATTAACTAATTTTATAATAAATTTATTCTCTCATTATAAATATATATAAAATATTATTTTTTTATGGATTCTTTCTAATTAATTTAATTTAATATTTTTTTCTAAACATATATTAATTTGTTTAATTATTTGTATTTCTCGATTTCATCATACTTTGAGAATTTTAGAAAATATTAATTCTTTATTAATATAATTTTATTTATTTGGGAAATTTGATTTATTTTTCTGTTTTTACTTTGAATTAAACTAAGAAATTTTAAATCATATTATTTTTGAAAAAATGGATAAAAGTAAAAAACAAAAATTTCTTTTTAAAATAATATCAAGAATTTATGTAAGTATAAAAGACAATTCTCAAAATTCAAATTTATTATTTTTTATTGGATATATATTTGGATTATTGAATACAATATTAATTATTGATATAATATTTAATTATAAAAGAGATTTTTTGAATATATATTTTTTTTTATATTATATTAATCCAACATTTCATTTTGAAATCTTAAATTGTAAATTAACAAAAAATGGAATAAAAGTAAATTCAACAAGATATGATAATGATCAAATTTATAAAATTGCTATAAATACTTTTAAAATAACTCCTTATGAACAAAAAAGTTTTTATAATTATAATATATTTGGATTAGTTTATTTAATATTTATTTGTTTAATGTTTTTAGTACATTTAATTAAAGGTAATAAATATTGTTGTTTAAAAGTTATTAAAAAAATTTCTGCATATATGATTTATCTTACGTATATTGCATTTAATTTAATAATTCTTTTAATTTTTAATAGAACTGTTTTTCTTCAATTTTCAGATTTATATAATGAAATTGATTTAGAATTTATTTATGATACAATGCTTTTTTTATTATTTAATATATCATTTTATATTTTTTATTCAATATATATTTATGCTTATGAACAAAATGAAATTTTTTATTTCCTTCAATCAAAAATTTTTATATCAGAATTTATTTTAGGAGAATTAGGAAGTTTTTTATTTATTTTAAGATTAAATAATCAATATCCAATTATATTTCAATTAATTTGGTCAATTACTTATATATATAACTTTTATATCAGAACTAAATATTATAAATATGAAATTCATAAATCATTATTAACTAAAATATATTTCTTTGGAAGATTATTAATTTTTTCAATGTTTGTTATTAGATTTATTTCTATTTTTTTAATCAATTATATTTATAATCAGAAAATTTTTAAAATTTTAGAAGGAATGTTAATGTTAATATTTCTATTTGTTATGTTTTTTTATTTTAACAAAAAAAAACAATTTATAACTTTATCAAAATTAAAATCTAATTTAGAAAAAGGAAAAGTTGAATTTTTCGAAGGAGTTATTCAATTATTTAATCCATTAATACAATTTTTTTCAAATTCAGGAAATATAAATAAACAATTAGAAAAAAACAAAGAAATTTTTTTTATTAATTATAAAGAAGATTTAAAAAATTATTTTTGTTTCTCAGAAGAAGATTATAATATTTTATCAGGAGGAAATGATGCTTTAGTTTCAGTTTTTACTTCAATTAATGCAAATCAAAATCCAAGAAATTCAACATCAAATCAAATTAATAATGAACAAAAAGATTATAATATTATTTTAACAGTTTTAATTTCTTTATATACTAATTTTTATAAAATTGCAAAAGAAAGAAATGATCTTTTTGGTAAAAAAGCAATGGAAGTTTTAATATATAATAAAGTTTTATTATATTTTATTTCTGATGATAAAACTTTTAGAGCTGCTTATTATTTAAAAAAATTTATTTTTTCTGATAAATATGATAATTCTAGTTTTTTAATTCATTCAATTTATAAATATTTAATTAATCATTTTAAAAAAGTAGAAAAAAAAAATGATGAAAATTCACTTGAATATTTAATATATTTCAATACATTAAATATAGAATTTTTGAAAATAATAAAATGTTTTAAATCGATTTTAAAAACTTTTCAAAAATCAAAAAGAGAAATAATAAAAAAAATAGATGATCAAAGTTCAATAATAGGAAAATCATTGGATGAAATAATAACATTATATGAAAAATCAATAGATTCAGTAAAAATAAAAGAACAACCAGAAAATGAAAAATTTAAATTAATAGAAGATATATTATTTAATTCAAATTTTGATAAATGTTTTGAATTTTTTGATTTTAATTCTTTAGATTCAATAGTAGAAAAGAATAATTATTTTTTAATTCTTTTTCAAAAAGGAAATTTCATAATAAAAAAAGCTCCATTAATTTATAGTCAAATAACAGGAAATAAATCTTCAAAATTAATAGATAATCCTTCAATGAATATTTTCCCTTATTTTATGAGAAAAACAGAAGCAAAATATATTAAAACAACATTATTAAATAAAAAATCAGTGAAAGAAGAAACGGTTTTAGAAACTTCAGATCATTATTTAGTTACTGTCAAATTAAATTATAATTTATTACCTTCATATAATAAAAAATTATATGTTGTTTGTCTTTTAGAAACTTTAAATTTCCCTAATAATTCAAATTATATGTTAATTCAATCTAATGGTTTTACTATTGGATATGGAATTTTTTTTAAAAATTATTTAGGATTAATTAATCAAATTAAAAGATTAAATATATTTAGTGTTTTTGGAATTAAAGATTTTAATGTTAAAAAAGCATATAATCAATATTTTCATGTTAATATCAATGAAATGATTTTAAATATTAAAGCACTTTTAGTCAGAGATAGTGGATGGCCAAATAATGAAATTTCATCTTGTTTAAAGAAGATAAAAGACAATTTTAAAAATGCAAAAACAATAAAAGTCGAATTTATATTAAAAAAAATATTTAAAATTAAAAATGGAGAAATCTACTTGATGCAAATATTATTTAATGAATTAAAAAACATTAATTCAAACCAAAAAAAAATAAATAATGAAGTAATAAATCATGATTATGTAGCTATTCCTATTAATGGAACTTCAGTTACAGCATCTCATTCTGGTTCTTCAGTTTTATCATATAAATTAATTAAAGAAAGCACTTGGAATATTTCAAATAAAAAAAAAGAAAATATGAATTTAGCAAAAACTACAATTGATAGAATAAGTTTTATTTATAATTTATTTCTAATAATTTTAGCTGTTGTTATTTGTATTCTTATTAAAATAATTTCTAATGGATTTTATAATGATTATATTAAAATCATAAATTTAAGAGAAATGAATTTTGCTTATTTTTCAAGTTTATTCTTTATTATTAATATGGTTAAATTACCTAATTCAAATGAATTATATGATGAATTAAATAATGAATATAAAAAAAAACTAAAAGGATATAATATTTCTTTAGGTGATTATTATCAATCTCTTTTACAAGAAAAATCAATTTTATTAAGTACAAGAAATAAATATTTTAAAAATAATTTTACAGATTTAAAAAAAAATTCTAAATTATATAAATATCTTTTTGAAAAAAAATTTGATATTTTATTACATGATGGTAATTTTCTTTCTGTTACTTATCAAGAAGTATTTGATTTACCCAAAAATTATTTTTATATTTTAAGTCAAGTTGAAGGATTTTATTTAGATATGCCTATTTTAAATTATGAAGATATAATTTCTTCTATTCCAAAATTAAATGAAAATCAACAATTTCTTTTATGTTCAATGTATAATTTTTTTATTGTAATTATTGAATTAAATGAAGTTTTAATTGCTTGTAAAAAAAGTTTCAAAAATTCTTTAAATAATTATAGATTATTAATAAATATCTTTTTCTTAGGATTTCTTATATTTAATATTTTTTCCATAATTTTATTATATTTATCAATAGAAGTTACAAATAAAAAAATTTCAGTTATAATAGATAAAATATTAAAATTAACAAAAAGAGGGAAAAATTATTTAGAAGAAAAATTAAAATATTCAAAATTAATAGTATTAAATGAAATAAAATGTTCTTATGTTATAACAAAATTAAAAGAAATAAACCCAAATAATAAAATAAAAAAAAATTCAGGTCAAAATCAAATGATATTTAATTCTCCAGGAAATGATGATGATAATCATAATGTGGAAGAAGAAGATAAAGATGATATGTATTTAGTAAAATTTAATTATAATGAAAAAAAGAAAGTATATAATTTCAAAGCATATTATGAAACAATAAAAACATTAATTTTATTAGGAATGATATACTTAATATATTTAGCAATAGCATTTCCAATAATAATACATTTCTTTTATAAAATAAATTTAAAAAGAAAAGAAACAGAATCAGTTCAAGATTTACAAGAAATAATTTTAACATATTATTTACATTCAAGAATATCAATATGTATAAATAATACAAATTTAGAAAAAGAAATAAATTTATTTACAGAAATAACAAATTATTTATTTGATAATTACACAGAAACAAAAAGATTATTAACAAAAGAAAATTTAGTAAAAACATTAGATTATATGGAATTAATAAATAATGATGGATATGAAGGTTGTGAAATGCTTTTACCAAATGATCAATATTATTATTCTATAATTTTAATTTGTTCAAATGAACCTTTATTACAAACTAAAGTTGAAACTATGATTAGTGGATTTGTTAATCAATTAAGAAGTGAATTTTTTAGTTTTAATCAAACTTTCAGAAATAATTATGATATTACTTATTATTTTCATAGTATTTCTTTCCAATTTAATAATTTACTTGTTATTATTTATTTTAAAAATTATCTTCAAGATTTAGAATATTATTATATTTTACCTAATTTACAAAATAATATTAATGGATTAACTAATTTTCTTGTTATTATTTTTGTTATTATGGTTATTACTGAAATTTTATATTATATTGGAAGTAATATTTTTGTTCTTAGAAAAATTTCTTCTTGTTTAAATGATTATAAAATTATGGAAAAATTCTTTATTTATGAAGATAATTCAATCAAAAATAAATAAATTTTTATTTTTTAAATATTATTAATTATTATTTTTTTATATAAATTTTTAAAATTAACTTAAAAATTTATATTATTTTTTGATAAGTAAAAAGAATTTGAAAAAAGAAAAATGAAAGATGAAAGATTAAAATCAGCAAAAATTAATAGAAAAAGAAATTATTATTTTAACAATATTGATAATATTGCTAATGTTACTCCAATAAAATCAGTTTTTAAACCTTTTTTATCAGAAGAAAATATTGAAAACTCAAAAAATAAAATTTTTCCAGAACATAAAAAATTTAATGATGATATAGTTTATCAATTTAAAAATCAATCAAGAAGAATAAAAGAATTATATAAAATAGATAATACAATATTTAATCAAATAATATATGAAAAAGAAACTGAAAAAGAATTAAAAGAAAATTCATCAAGAAAAAAATCTATAAAAAAAATATTTGATAAAAAGAAATTTGAAGGTTTAGATGATAAAATATTTGCTGGAACATTAGATTATTTAGAATTAGATCATCATAATTTAGATTTAAAAAAATTAAATAATATAAAAAAAGACTATTTACTTCATAGTTCAAATTTTCACATAGCACAAAATAAATCAGAAGTAAGAAATTATAAAAATCTTTTATCACCAAGTCCAAATAAAAAAAAATATAATTATATGTCATCATCAAATAGAAAAAGAACTTTAAGTGAAAATTTAAATATTGAAGAAACAAAAAGAAATTCAATGAAAGATAATAATAATAATAATATTAATTCAAATAATAATAGTAATAATATAAAAGAAAATGATTTATTAATATCACCTTCAAAAATAATATATTCATTAAAAAATATTTCTTCTTATAAAAGACCACAAACAGGAATAGAAACAAAGAGTAAAATTCCAAAAAAATTTTTAAATAATTCAAATATATTTAAAAGTAGAAATACAGGAAATAATATGATAAAAAGTAAAACAATAGATTTTAATGGATATGATAATATATATGCAGATTTATATTTAACAAAAGGTTCAATTGAATCTTTTCAATTAAAAAAAGAAATGAGAAAAACAAAAAATGAAATTGTATCAAAATTAAAAAAAAACATCGAAAGGCCAATTTCAAAAATGGAAAATCAATTATTAAGAATAATTGATAGAGCAAATAAAGTAAAAAATAAAGAAATATTAAATAAAAATAATAAAGATAAAGATAAACTTAAAAAAGATATTGAAATAATAACTGGAAAAAAAGTAAAATTAAGAAATAAAAAACAAAAAGCAAAAAAATTTTTATTAGAAACAATTAAAGGAGATTTTAATGAAAAAAGAAAAAAAGCTATGCTAAAAATTTCAGACAAAATACTTAATATGAATGATGAAACTGCTTTAAAATTTGCAGAAGAAATTACTAATAATTATTTTAAAAAAACAAGAAAAGGAAAATTTTTTAATACTAAAACCAAACAATATTCTAATATTAATTATAATATGGAAATTAGAAAACATTTAGTTAATAATCAAAAAAAAGTTTATCGAATTACTTTGTCTTTAGATAAATTAAAAAATAAATTTGATTTGTAAATTATTTATTTTTTTGTTCTCACATTTTTATTTTTTTAATGTTGTATTCTTAGAAAAAAAGTATTTTTATTTCATTAAAATTTTTAAATTATTTTTACAATATTTATATTTATGTTGTTAGAAAAAATAATTTATTTTTTCTTAATATTTAAGTATATCTTTAATACAAATATTTTTTGTTTGATTTTGATTTTTAACATTATTTGAGCTGTTATCATTTATTTCCTTGTACGAATAATTTTTCTTCAGTTTTTATACTTTTTTTTATATTTTTATATCTTTAGATAATAATATTTTTCTGGATTTTAATCTCTATTATATTTAATGAATAAATATATTCTAAACAATTTATTAATCTTTCTTCTCAACTTAATCTTCTTTTTTTATTATAAATAAAATATTCTCCTCCTTCATAATATTCCATTACACTACAATAATTATTTAATTTTCAAATATTACTGTTACTAAACTTATATTTATGTGATTAAATTTTATTAACATTTCAAATTCTCTATTTATTCTTATTTTCTTATCTTTAACATTATTTTATTCTTTTCTAATATTTTTATTGATTTTTTTCCTTTGTTAGTGAATATATTCTTATTTTTTTCTTTGTATTATTTAGATTCAAATTCATTTAATTTTAATTATTTTGAAAATAATCATTTGAAAATTATTAAATTTATTTATTATAATTAAAAAATATTTTTATTTAAATATATTTTGAAATGTTAATGTAATTTTATTATTGAATGTTTTTTCCCGGAGAAAACTTTAAATTTTCAGAGTTTTCATTTATTTGAGATGATGAAGGTTGGAAAGTATTATTATTTGAAACATTTATAAAATCATCATTAGAATTAACATTATTTAAATCATTTATTGTTTGAGAAATATTATTATTTTTATTGCTTTTATTATAAGAATAATTGTCAATTTCAAGAATATTCTTTGTATTAAAAGAAGAACCAGACTTGTTATTTTTCACACTTTGATTATTTTTATTACTATCATCCATTAAATCACATTTTTTTTCTGTTTGAGTTTGTAAATTTTGTTGATTTAATTCATTTAAATAAATACATGATAATATAAATAAAGAAAATTGTAATAAAAACAAGAATAAAAAGAAACTAGCAAATAAATTTAATGTATTTTGTAACCAATTTAATATTATTTTTAAACAACCAAAATGTTTAGGAATTTCAGAAACATCACTAAATAAATATTTTACAATTTTACTATTTGTATGAGTATTTTCATTAAAATAATATAAACTACAAAATCCAGTACACTTAAAATATTTTTCAAAATAACTAAAATATTTATCAAATTTTTTTTGATTTAAAGTATAATTAAAATAAGCATTTCTCATTAAATAATTATTATATGCATTTACATAAGATATTTCATTACAATTTTGAAATTTATTTACATGAATTGAGGAATTTGAAATAAACCATAAATTATAATATGGAGAAGTATATATATTATTTAAAAATTTAATTGAAGATGTTCTATTTAAATAACAAGGACATTTATAAGAACAAAATGTTTCATCAACAGATTGTAAATAAATATCAATTGAATTCCATAATTGAAATATACCTTTGTATTTTGTGTGACAACCTAATGATTCATTCCAATATTTTATTTGAGTACCAATAATAATAAAAATCGATAAAAATAATGTAAATAAAAATGAAATAAAAAGGATAAAAATGAAAATTTTTATATATATTGCTTTTTGTTTTATTATTGATAAAAAACCTATAAATAATGTAATTATTATAAAAGATATTGAAATTATTTCTAATATTCCTAAACAACTAAAATATTGATTTGTCCAATTTATATATGTAAATTGAAAATGTATTGATGCTATAATTATTGATATCAAAATTAATATCTAGATTTATTATATATTTAAATGTACTAATGAAATGATAAGAATAATAAAAATCAATTTTTCTATTTTTTCCTTTTTATCAAATTTTTTTTCTTTTTTTTCCATTTTTCAGAAATAAATTAAATTTTCAATTCTCATAAATACACTTTTTATCATAAGTAATCATATAAAAAAGGGTAATTATTAATAAAGACATTAAAATTTTATAATAAATTAAAGTTATAATTAAAAAAAATGAAAAAAAAAGTGAAAAAAAACAATTATTCAAATAGTGTTTTTATAAAAATAAAATTTCATCAAAATTAACAAAATTAAAAATTATTTTATTTTTGATGTTTACATATGAAAGAAGGAACTTTTTTGTTTTCAATAAAATAATTATTGAAAATCATTTAAAAAAGATTTTTTCTTTAAAAATCATTAAAAAAATATTTTAATAAATTATTTGAAAATAATCGAAAATTTTAATTGACTCTTCTTATATTAATAGAATATTAATAAATAAAATAAAGATAATAACCTTTTCATTAGGTTAACATTTTTATTTTTACATCTCTTTCTTTAAAAATATTTATTATTTTCATTATATTTTTTTTATACTTTTTTATTATTTTTTATTTTAATTGTCATTTATTTAAAATATATTAATACTTTTAAATATCTTTTTTATTTATAAAACAATATTATTTATTTATATAAATTTTTATTTAAAAATTTAGTAGTTACTATTTTAAAATTTCTAAATATATCTCTAGTTATTTGAATATTATGTTTATTTCTTGCTGAAATATAACATGAATGTTTATATTCTTTATAAGGAAAAATTTCACATGAATTGTCTTTTTTTGAAGTTTCTAATAATGATTGTCTTGCTGTTATTGATGTTAAGGGACAATCTCTCATAATTAAATAAAATAATCTTTCTGAATTATTGTTTATATTTAAATTCATTTTATTATGAAAATTTATTTTATTATAATTTTTCGAAGTTGGATTTATATTTGTTGAACTTGAACTTCTATTTAAATTTTTCTTTAAATTTATTTTTAATGTCTTCTTTTTTTTCTTTTCTAAACTAATATTTTTATCTTGAGAATTATATTTTTTAGTAATAAATATTTCTTTTTTATTTGATATTTTAAAAGTTCTTTTTGAATTTTCTTCTAATATATCAGGATAATCTTCTGGATTAATAGATTTAACTTTATTAATTACTGCAGACATAGATTTTCTTCTTTTTAAAAAACTATTATTTTTATTGTTAGAAAAATCATATTCATTCCTTTTAATATATCTACTTATATATTCTTTAAACATATAATCTGGATATTTATTAAAATAATACTTTAATTTAATTTCTCTTATACTTATTAATCTTTCAATTAAAAAAATTGATTTTTCTTTTAATATTTCTTTCTCTGTTTTTACTAATCCTGAATCAATAATCATTTTATAAAAATCTCTTTGAATTTTATAATAATTTCCTTCATTAGATTTTATTTCCCAATTAAAAAAAGATAAATTTGAATTTTCATTATAAAAACATTCATCTAATCCTACTATATCAGGAAAATTGATAGTTATTAATTTTATTGGTATTTTTTCAACTTTATAATATTTATTTAATCTTTTTATTTCATTACATCTTGATAATAATTTTTTATCTTGAATTATAATTTGTCCTATTTTTAATAAGAGACTTTCATTTCCTTTTAATTCTATAAATTTAGATAAATATTTTATATATTCTGTAATATGATTTAATGAATGTAATCCTGTGACTTCATAAATTCCCTCTTGTAAAATATATACAAAATCATTTGGGTAATTTTGTTGTATTAAAAAATTATTTTTCTCTTTTTTTTCAAATAAAAAGTAATTTAAATATTTTCTTGAAAATATAATTTTAGGAATACTATTAAATAATCTTGAAGATAAAATTTTTGACATTTTTATTTTATTAACTCTATCAATAGCTTCTTTTAAATCATGATTAATATTATCTTTTCTAATAATACCTAAATGACATTTTGATGATGAAATTACAGTATAATCATATAAATTTATTTGTTCTCCAAATGGATTTGATTCACCAAATTTTTCTCCTAATAATAAAGTTTCTTTTAAATAATATTCATTTATTTTTACTCTTATTATCTTCTCTTCTTTTTTATTTATATATTTTTCTTTTCTTTTAAAATTTTTTAATCTGTTTATATAATCTTTTGAAGTTATATTTTTCTCTTTATTTTTAATTTTATTTATTTGTAAACTTGATTTTTTAACTGATATTTCTTTAAAATTGTCTAAAAATTTTTCTAATTCTTCAGAAGATAATTTTTCTTTAATATCATTTAAAGAAATTATTTTTGAATAACTTTCTTCTTTTTTCTTTTTTTTTTTAATTATTTTACCATATTCATTTGGAATATCTTTAATTTCTAAAGGAAAAATATTAGCATTATTATTAATAACTCTTTTCAACATTTCAAATTCTCCATAACCAATTAAAAAACCTAAATATCTTATATAATCATTATAATAAATATTATAAATCTTTTCTTTAACAATTAATATATCAACTTTACCTTCTAAAATAATATAAAATTTATTCATATAATCTCCGAATTTAAAAATAAGAGAATTTGATTCATAAAATTCATATTTTAATGAAATACAAATTGAAAATAAAAGTGATTTAAATTTATCAGAATTATATTCTTTAATTATTTTTGAAAAATTTTTTAGTGATAATATATAATCAAATATTAGTTCAGTTTCTTCTTTATTTTTATTATCATTATTTTTCGATAAGATTGGTAATACTTTCAAAAATAAATTATGAGTTTCTTCAAAAGATTCCCCTATATATGAGCTACTATTATTATTTAATAATAATAATAAATGATGACGTTTATTTTTCATTTTTTCTTTTTGATTTAATTCTTCTTTTACCTTCATATTAATCAATTTATTCTAAAATACTCTTATTATCTTATGAATAAATATTTTAACTTAATTTTTTTCAAAAATAAAAATTATAAATTTTCAAAAATAATAAAATTATAATAATTATAACTATTATTTTCTTTTTTTCTTCATTTTTTTATGATTAATATCTTCAAATCTAAGGATAATTTTTTATTTTGTTTAAATTGTCAAATTAAATACCTATAAACCTTTATAAGTTTAAGTATAAGAACTATTATAATATATAATATCTTTAAAAATATGTCCTTTAAATTTCTAATATATTAATTTATGTTTTATTTCCAAATATATATATTTAATTAATTAATATAGTAATTCCCTAATTTTTATTCTAATTATTACTTATTATTATTTATTCCATTTATTTATTAATGAAATAATACTTTTTTTTTTCCTAATTATATTTTTTTATAATTGTATCTAAATTAAATGTAATATTTAACCACTGTATTTCTTTTTTTTCATTTTAATTTTTTTTTATAAAATTATTTAACTAACTAATTAATAAATAAATAAACTTATTCAAAAATATCTTTTTCATTGTCTAATTGTTCAATTAATTTATCCCATTTATTTTCAACATCATTTTCGATTTTTTTTCTTGAAATATCTCTTTTATCAATTAAACTTTCAATTTGAAGTTTTGCAATCCTTTCATTTCTTTCTTTTCTAACACTTTTAATTCTTTCACTTTTATCTTTTAATATTTTATCATAAGTATCAATATGAGGTAAAGAATCAATATGTAATTTATTTTCTACTTTAATATTTTTTTGATCAAATCTTTCATTAATAAAAGCTTCATTATAAGCCATATCTTTAACAATACCATAAGGATTAGAATAATTATATTGTATAATATCATATGATTGAGATGTTATAAATGGAAAATCAATATTTGTTTTTTTTATTTCTTTTGTTGATTGCCCTCTTTTTTTTCCTAATTTTGAATATGGTATAATTTTATGCATATTTACAACTGGAATTTCTACTTTTTTTTCTATTTTCACAGGAATATATTTTTGATAGTTTAACATTCTAAAATCTGGATTATATTCTATTTTTTCTTTTGTTTCTTCTCCTTTTTCTATTTTATCTCTTATATTTTTTAAACTTTTACTATAATTTAACATCTCATTTAAAAAATATTCCTTATCATCTTCAACAATATCCTTAACTATTAAATATAATTAATATTAATTAAATAAAATATATATTTTACTTAAATTTGTTGCTTTTAAAACTTTTTCGCTTGAATAAACATATTTTTTATTATTTTCTAATTCAGGGAATTTTTCTAATAAAATAGAACGTCTTATTCTTTTTTTGTGTAATTCTATTTTTTTAATTAATTCATTTTTAATAGAATTATTTTTAACAGAAATATCAGAACGTTCTTTTATTTTTTTAATTAATTCATTCATTTCTGTCAATAAAGGACCATTATGATTAATTTTCATAGCAGCTCTATCTTCATCACAATTTAATTTAGTGTAAAACTCATCTGAAAATATTTTTTTTGCTTTTAATCTATTATGAATTTGAGCATCTTTTAAATAATTATGCAAATGTCCTCCACATTTTAATCCTTTATAACGTCTGTTTGATTCATTTAAATAATAATGAAAATCTTTAGATGCCTTATGATCAAATTCATTAAATATCATATTGCTTTTTATTTTTTCCTTCATTGCTTTTGTGAATATTACACTTTTTCCTATTAATTTTGGAATTATTAAATTTAAATGGTCTTTCTCTTCATTTGGCAATGTTTCTATTTCCATTTATTTTTTGTCTTTTTATTTATTGTTTTTATTTTTTTATAAGTTATATTAAATATATTTATTTTTTTATATTAATTTATTTTTTTTTTTATTTAAATTTCATTTTTTTCTTTCAAAAATTATTTAAATTATTACAGATAATATCTAAAATGTATCTTAATTAATTTTCCTTTTTCTCTTTTAAAGAAATAAATCACAATAATATATTTAAATAAAAATTAATTAAATAATTTATTATAATAAAAAATGAAAAAAATAAATGTGATCTTTTTCAATATAATATGGGGATTGGGGATTGGGCCCAATCCCCAATCCCCAATCCCCATCCCCAAAAAGAAATTTAAATTATTTTTTCAACTATTTTTTGAATAATTTTTAATTTATTTTTTTATTATAATAAAAAAAAAATGGAAGATTTAAAAAGTTTTTCTTCTAATTTTGAAAAAACAGAATTAAATTCAGAAAAATTTTCAAGCGGAAAAGTGTATTCAATTGTTCAAATGGATGATAAAAATAATAATAATAATAATAATAATAATAATTCTATTCCATCAAGAACCAAAGCTTCGCTTCCTGAAAATTTGAATACATACTTTGTAAATTACGGTTCGGTGTTCTCTGCACAAAAAAAGCCCTAAGAAAGAAAAATTTATTTTTTTGTTTTTAATGTTAATTATAGTTAAATTATTTTTCCTTTTTTCGTTTTTTTTGATCTCATAAATTTTAATTCTAAAAAATAGTTAACCAACAATTAATAGAAGAAATTTTTAATATAAAGTATAAAAAAATGGAAGATTTATCATCAATTCAATTTGATTCAAAAGTTGATTCAACAACAGAATTCTCAAGTCACAATATTGTAGATAAAAGTTCAAATTTTGGTCAAAAAGAATCAAACGAACTTTTTTCAAGAGGAAAAGTGTATTCAAATGTTCAAATGGATAATAATAATAATAATAATAATAATTCTACTCTATCAGGAATCAACGCTTCCCTTCCTGAAGATATTAATATATTATTTGTAAATTACGCGAGAAAATGTGAACAAAAAAAGCTCTAAGAAATAAAAATTTATTTTTTTGTTTTTAATGTTAAATTTAATTATAATTAAATTATTTTTCCTTTTTTCATTTTTTTTTAATCTCATTAATTTTTAAAAAATAGTTAAATAACAATTAATAAAAGAAATTTTTAATATAAAGTATAAAAAAATGGAAGATTTATCATCAAATCAATTTGATTCACATTTTCATTCAAAACAAGAATATACAAGTAAAAATAATGTAGATAGCATATTTTATGGAGACTCACAAGACTTACCATCAAACTCCAGCAATAATACATTGAATTCAACAAATAATACTGATAAGGATTCTGATGTCAACAATAACAGCAATCAAGGTTTAAATAATTTAAGTAATAATAGTAATAATAATAATAATAATAATAATAATAATAATAATAATAATAATAATAATAATAATAATAATAATAGTATTTCACATGCATTAAGTGATAAGATGAATGAAATGGGAGAAGAATTAATTGATTGATGAAGTTAATTAAAAAAAATTTAATTATCCAATTTAATTAAAGTTTTTATAAACATTTTATTTTTACTTCATTTTAAAAATATTTTTTTTTTCCCTTTTTTAATTAAATAAATATTATTGTACAAAGAAAAAACAATTAAAAAAAATAAAAAAAATTAATTTAAAAA
>JAEEGL013769172.1_pt1 | contig 17249 bp, 11 predicted proteins | sample 9134231 | NCBI WGS metagenome assembly JAEEGL01 (sample SAMN16246548, study PRJNA631951) | gut metagenome | biome: gut microbiome; feature: rumen; material: fiber-attached | host: Bos | place: Iran: Karaj | collected 2018-10
AATCCACGCTCCCCCGTGGGGGGAGCGACTAAAGCGGCGCGGCGTCCGTATGGATATACAGAATTTCAATCCACGCTCCCCCGTGGGGGGAGCGACGCACTTGTCAAGTATAACGGACAGCACACGATTATTTCAATCCACGCTCCCCCGTGGGGGGAGCGACGGCGTCAAGCACTCTTCGGAGCTGACCAAAAGCCATTTCAATCCACGCTCCCCCGTGGGGGGAGCGACCTTCGCTCTCCGGTCGATGCTCAATCCAGATAGCCGATTTCAATCCACGCTCCCCCGTGGGGGGAGCGACAGCAAAAATGTAGAAACAAAGGAATGAGCATTTCTTTGATTCGTGCATTTTTGACAAAGTTCCTGTTCTTTTCCGCCGGAACACGCGGAATCACTGCAAAATTACGGGCCGTTTGCGGTGCGAATACAGCGGCGTTTTTCTGTGCGCTTCCTGTTCGCACTAGAGAATCAGCGGCTCATCGACAGCGATCGCTTTCTTTGCACCGTGATGCTCCGCCTTCGCACGCTGACTGTCATTCAGAAAGTAAAACCGCAGAGAATCCTGCTTTTCGTCAATCTCCTTCAGCAGCCTTGCCTTCAGCATCCGCCACTGCGCCGCATCTGCCTGACATTCAAACACGGAATTCTGCACGCGGACACCGTAATCGACACAGAGCTTCGCAACGCGCCGCAGCCGTTTTCTCCCTGCTGCATCTGCTGTGCAGACATCGTATGTAATCAGAATAAACATCGCATCACTTCCATAAAAACGACGGGTATGCGTCCAGATCGCCGCGCAGATACCGCGCAAGCAGCAGTGCCTGCACATACGGAAGCATGCCCCACTGCACCTTTTCCTCCAGATACGGGTGCACGATCTCATCGTCCTTCCGCTTCTGCCATGCGGCAAGAAACGCCCTTCTGCCGTCATCATTCAGCAGCACTGCTCCGTTCTCGCGCAGATCAAACTGCTCGGGCGATACGATCCGTTTATTGATGACGGTCAGCACGAAACGGTCGCACAGCTGCGCGCGGAATTCCTCGACCAGATCAAGCGCAAGCGAACGTCTGCCGGGGCGATCCGTATGGAAAAAGCCGACATAGGGGTCCAGCCCGACCGCCTCCAGCGCAGACGCACACATGCCGGTGCAGAGCGTATAGGCAAAGGAAAGCAGCGCATTGACACGGTCAAGCGGCGGTCGGCGGTTTCTGCCGTTGAAACGGAACTCCTCCTTCTGCTGCAAAATCATATCGTCAAACACAGAGAAATAGACAGAAGCCGCCTCACCCTCTATGCCGCGGAGCGCATCTGCATCCGGCGCTTCTGCCGCGGCAGCGATCGCTTTTTGCAGATATCCGGATTTTTCAGAGAACAGTGCGGTATCAATCCGCATCGGATGGTCCCGGATCGTGCGCTCCAGTGTCCAGCGGCTGTTATAGAGCTTTGCGGCGATCATATTCCTTGCAACGGCGAGGCTTTGTTCCGGAGCATCCGCCGTGCGGTACTGTGTGCGGCGCAGCAGGACATTGCCGCTGACCTCGCCCTCCGCTCTTGCAAGAAACCTGCCGGAGCGCGACATAAAGACCAGCTCGCGCGATTCCGAAACACATTTTCCCATGAGCGCAGGGCTTGCCCCGGCACTCCCGAACGCCATGATGCGCTCCAGATTGTGCAGCGGAACGCGGGCGATCTCCTGTCTGTCCGCAGAGATCACGACATTTTCGCCGTCGAGTGAGAGATAGCGGTCGGGCGTTGTGATATACAGTGTATTGAGCAGCTTTTTCATCATTCGCCGCCTTTCAGTGCTTCGGTCAGATAGGCTGCGGCACTGCGGTTCTGATTGAGCGCAGGCAGGCAGATATCCTTCAGGGAGCACGCATTGCACGCCCTTGTCCGGCGCACCTTCGGCGTATGCTGCCGGCGGAAGAGCTCGTGCATCTCACGGATCATGCCGACGGTCGTTTCCCGGAGCGGTCGGTCAAGCGGCACGGTCTGCCGCCTGCGGGTCTCGCCGTAATACAGATACGCCTGCGGAATCTCACAGCAGAGCATTTCCTCGAGACAGAGCGCCTGCGCGCAGAGCTGCAAGGCATCGCAGTCATCCGCCTTCGGTGCGCCGCGCTTGTATTCCACCGGAATGACCTGAAATGTCCCCTCGGCGCCGTGCAGATGAATGCCGGTTTTTGCCTGATGAAACTCGACCACATCGCATTCCCCGCTGATGCCCAGCGCCGCAGACGATATCTGCATCGCTCTTGTGATGATGACATCGCCCCGCTTCTCGCGGAATCCGCTGTCATGCGCATTCGCATGCATGAGCCTGCCGTCGGCAGTGCGAAGATTCTCCGCCCACTGCTGTTCAATGTGGATCAGCGCCCACTGCCGGCGGCAGAATGCAAAATGCTGCAGCCCTGAGAGCATCAGGTATTCATCCTCGCGGTACATCACATCAGGTCGATGATCTCCGGCGTCACGCCTTCGACCGCATCGAGCGTGATCTCATAATCATCGAAGCAGCGCGGCGCGGAGACGCCGTCCTTCAGCCTGATCTTCAGTGCACGGTGAATCTTTGCCGAGCTGACCTTCGGCGTCTTGCAGGCATGCTCCCACCAGTACACGCGGCAGACCTCCATGCTGCCCTCGGGTCTTGCCGAGGAGGCGTCATTCTCAAACAGTGTGCAGAGCGCCTCCTTGATCTTTGCGGCATCCTCCGCGGAAAAGCCCGTTTTCTCCGCAAGCTGACAGTTGATGCTGCCGTGAATCACATAGAGCCCGAACGCGACGCGGTGCTTCATGCCCATTGTGTCCGACGCCTTGCTCTCCTTGCCCGGTTCACCGTTGACGCTCTTCGTGATCTGCATACTGACCACATCGACCGGAGATACGCTGACAGCCTGCTGAATGCTGACAGGACCGCGCACGCCGACAGAGACCTCGTCGCCCTTGAATGCAAACACCTGACCGAAGCTGCGGACATCGATCCACTCCGCACATGCCGCATCAGCAAATGCATTCCGGTCGGTCTTCTTGCCGTTGCTGATCGCCTTGATCGCGGCATTCTGGCTGACGCGGGCATGGAGCGAATCGCAGCCGTCATCGCAGCGGTCATCGGACTGCACAAAGATCTTCTCGCCCATATCCTGCAGGCGGTTGCGGATCTTGCGCTTGATGCAGACATCCGAGATCTCGCCGCAGCCCTCGAAGGTCTCGCGGGGGCGGTTGCCGTTCAGCGGGTCGCCGTTCGGGTTTGCGTTTGTGGCGGTGACGATCACCGAAAAATCAATTTTGTGTTCCAGCATGGGTTATTCCTCCTCTTATTTCTTGTAGATTTCAGCGTTCATATGGTGGTAGCCGAGCAGATAATTCGATGTGAGCGGTGCATCTTTTTCAAAATCACCCGCCCGGAATCTGCACATCACCTCATTCAGCAGCTTCTCATAACGGATGCTTCCGCCGCCGAGCTTGATCATGTATACACGGAGATTGTTTTCGATCACGCCCCATGTGACAAAGGGGCGCTTTGCAAACATGCTCCAGTAGCGCTTTGCATTGGTGACGCGCTTGCCGCGGTCATCCTCATCGTAGGCTGCGTATTCCGCGGCATCTGCAATCGCAAGCAGACAGCCGAACAGATAGCTGCGGTCGGTCTCGGTCGGATCATAAGCCATAGATATTACCCCTTTCTGACGGTCAATATTGTGCTTGCGGATCATGCCGCAGGCGGTCTCAAGGACAATGCGGTGGCATTTGTCATACGCGAGCGGATTCGATGCTTTCTTCACAAGATTCTGCACGATGTCCGCCGGCAGATGCCGCCCGAGTGTGATGCACGGGAGCAGGCGGAGCACATTGTCCTTCTCGGTTTCGGGCTTCACCTCGAGAAAGCCGCTGCCGTTTTCCGTTCCGAATGCGCCGCGGATGATCTCCTTCACCGCAAAGGAATGCAGACAGCTGATCTTTTGCTTTGCATCATAACGCATCGCTGCGGTCTCCGTGTGCCATGCGGCGAGCTGCTCCAGAAGGCGGGAATGCTCCAGCTCCTCATAGATCGCAACGGACAGTCTGCCGGTCGTTGCCGCATCCACGCCCATGAGCATGACCTTTGCGCGGATATCGAATTCCTTCGTGCCGAAAATACGCTTTCGCAGGAATTCCCGATAGATCGGTTCCGTATCCGGCGGCGCGGTCTCGCGGGATTCTTCATCCTCGAACGGGTCATAGGCGTCCAGAATCAGATCGGGCGGCTCTTCTATTGCGCTTGTCCAGACGATCAGTGTCAGCGTATCAAACGAAATGCCCTGCCGTTTGATCAGCCAGCGGAGTGCATTGTGCATCTTTTGCGAGAAATCGTAGCTGACGGAGACAGCCTGCGTTTTATCCGCGAAGCGCCCGCGGTATGTAAAGCCGCTTTCATCGTTGGCGGAAATCAGCTTTGCCTTGTCGCCGGAATGCCGCAGCTTCGACGGATGCTTGTAGGTGACAGGCAAGATCTGTCCGGTCGCATAGCACAGCGCTGTCTGCTCTGATTCACTTGCATTCCATGCGATAAAGCTGTCATAGAGCGTCTGATCCTGCCATGTGTTCGGCTGCGCAGCCTCCTGCACAACAAACCGCACAAACGCATCCTCCTGCGCAATGCCGGCAATGCTGATCTTCTCTGCCAGCAGTCCCGTTTTCGGATCAGTTTGCAGCACATGACAGTCGATGAGGTCGCGCATCAGCGTGCCCTGTGTGATATAAGCAAACAGGGCATCGACGGAAGGGTGTGTATGCGGGCTGCTGTGCCAGCGCCCAAGCTGCTGCAGATAATCCTGATGGTGCTGTATGTTATTGCGTGCGCAATACGCAGCATAATCGCCTGCAAGATAGATCAGCTTGTCGGCAAAGGGCATTGCACAGACGCCGCTGGTTCGCCCGCCGGAATCCTCCGTCACCGGAATGACCGTATCCTTCCCTTCCTCCTTTGTCAGCGCGCGTGCGGAGACGAAGCTGCCGTCCTGCCGAACAGTCACCTCGATCTGTGCATTCGCGGTGGAATGCGACACCGGCAGCAGCACCGTGCCGTCACCGTGCGCGATACCGCACTGCTGCTCATATACCCGGAAAAGCTCCTCAGTCCAGCTCAAAATCATCACCCCCTGCGAGCATGTCCAGCCCCGGCTCCTCCAGCCCGGAGAAATTGCCGTGCTCCTGCCCGAACGGTTTGATCTCCATCGGTCTGATATGCCGTTTGACCAATGTCTGCTCCGATGACGGCGCATCGGAAAACGCCTTCGGCAGCGGGAACCGGATGATGCCGTTTTCCATGACCGGTTGCCAGAAGCGGACAGTCATCCATCCCTTGTCCTCTTCGCGCTCCGCCTCGTCGGCATAGGTGAAGCCGTGCAGCATCAGGCTGAACGGCATGGTCCCTGCCTGATCGTAGGCGCCTTCGCCCTCTCCGAAGCGGCAGGGCTCCGCATAACCCTGACACTCGCGCGTTCCGAGAAAGATATCGCGCCTGCCGCCGCGCTCGATCATGCGTCTGGCGATGTTGTGGTGCTTGTGCTCATTGCGGTCGCATTCCAGCTCCGGGCGGTTGTAATTCCAGTCGAAATGTGCGCGCACCTGATAGCGGACATCGTCCAGATAGGTGTAATACGCAAGGTCGTTTCCGCCGCCGTACTTGATCGGGCGGATGCCCCTGCGCACCGTTCTGATCGGCTTCATGACCCGCACCGCGTCAATATACCAAATCAGAGTGGGCTTCCAGTATATGCTGTGCAGGATCCCCTTCAGTGCCTCATAGGTCGGGATCATGTAGCTGCAGCGCTCACCGCCGGGGCGCGTCAGCACATCGGTGAACAGCGCATATTTCCCGGAGACCTGAAATTCTACGGTGTTTCGGTGGGTCGGATTATCCATATCGGACCACTCCTTTCATTTCAAGTATATTTATATTATAACGCTTCGTGCCGAAATGTCAAGTTCTCCCAATGATTGTTCACATAAAATTAACATTTACAGCTGCAATTTATGATATAGTAGGTATCGTCAGCGATCTCCGCTGTGGATTGAAATAAGTACATTTAGATTATTCCCTTTGCTTTGCCGCATGATGTGTCCGCATCATGCGGCTTTTTTATAAGCATAAAAACTCATGTGCACCGCCTTCGGTTCTGACGCCGAGCGTATCGTCGTAGAAGCGGCGCTCCAAAACGGTCACCGAGCATTCCGGGCTGCCCCCGCAGCTGACACTGCGCAGAGCGCGGTTTTCTTCCAGCTGCCGATCTGTGCCGGAATACACACTGACCGTATACGCCTGCAGCTGACGGAGCAGCTTTGCGGCTTCCCGCGGCGTCCTTGCATGCTCCAGCTCCTGCAGCAGCTGCTCAGCTTCCGTATCATAGGGAACAATGACATCGCGCGTGTGTGTGTCGATCACCTCAAACTTCATGCCTGCTGTTTTGAACGCCTGTCCGCAATACGTCAGCCGTTTGCTGCCGTTATACTTCACGCGGGCATCATTCAGCGCAAGCAGATTGATCAGATCGCGGTCGATCCTGTCATTCAGCGGATAACGCAGCCGGTTTTTGCCGTTGCTGCCGCATTCACATTGCTGATACAGCTTTCCGAAATATGCACGCATGACCGGAACGCTCAGAAAATCGGTATCCGCCGGCTGATCGAAAACCGCCCTTGATATCCCCTGTGCATCCTTGATCTCGTGCAGACTGCCGAGCTTCTCCTCATAGAGATGCAGCACATAGACCGGGCAGGCGGAGGGATATTCGCCGTTCCGGTTGCAGCGCCCCGCTGCCTGCACCGCGTTTTCCATCCCCGCGAGTGAACGCATCACACAGCCAAAGGAAATATCGACACCGGCTTCGATGAGCTGTGTGGTCACGCAGACCACCGGTGCATGCTCAGACAGCTTCGCTCTGATCGCTGCAATGCAGCTTCTTCGGTGCTTGGGGCACATGGCAGTGCTCAGATGAAAGACCTCTGCACCGGGCGTCTCCCGGAGCCTCTGCCACATTTCCTGCGCCGCCTTTTTGGTGTTGACCACACAGAGCAGACTGCCGTTTTCGCGGAACCATTCTCTGCAAAGCTCAGCCGCCTGATCGTAGGAATAACCGCCCTTCTGACCGAGATAATGCAGTCTTGTGCGGCGGAACACCGCAAAATCCTCTGTCGCATCTCCGGTCATGCTGCTTTCCGCATCGAGCAGGAGCGGAAACTCCTTCAGCTGCTCAAAGGGCGGCTGAGTCGCGGAGCAGAGTACGACCGCACTCCCGCAGACATGGGACAGGAAGTTCATGGCAAGATTGAACAGATACACACATTTCAGCGGAACGGACTGCACCTCATCGACGATGATCACTGCCCGGGAAAGCCGGTGCATCCTGCGGACCGCCGCGCTTTTTCCGGAAAACAGCGCATTCAGGAGCTGCACCATCGTCGTTGCGATCACGGGCTGATCCCATTTTTCACTGCGCAGCTCGTATTCCCGCAGCCGTTCACCGTCGGCTGACTGTTCGGCAAGCATGTTGGAATGATGCTCCAAAAAGCATTCGTCTCCGGCGATCGCACGGATCACATCGCTGTTCTGCTCCAGAATCGACATGAACGGCGCGATGTAAATGATCTTTTCCATGTGCAGCCGCTGTGCATAGCGGATCGCGAAGCGCAGCGAGGAAAGGCTTTTGCCGCCGCCGGTCGGAACGATCAGCTTACAGATCTTCACATCATGCTCGGCAAATGCAGCACAGCGGTCCGAGATGCTCTGACGCTGCTTAGAGATGGGGTCCGTTTTCTGCCGGAATCCGGAAAGCGTTTCATCCATTCGTTTCTGCATCCTCTGCCAGACAGCCTGTGTATCAAACTGCGCCTCTGTCACGGCATCCGACATGAAATCCGCGGTGTCCGTGCGGTCGGCGTCGATCAGCACAGACTGGAGAAAGCGCTCCGTCATGCCGAGATAGAACGCACGCGCCTCACACCTTCTGCTGCGGTCTGCGGTTTCTGTCATCTGCTTCACCCGGCGAATGACCGCATCAAATTCATCGGCAGCGTCCGGCAGCTCCCGGTCGGCATCGGAGAGCAGACCGGTTTTTTCGGCGTTTCCGAGGATCTCGGAATAATCGTTGTCCTTGTCGGTGCGCTGCAGATAGACATCCTTTGCATCGCCGTCGATCCAATCGTGCAGCCCGTGGTGCGACAGAATGACCCGCCCGATCAGCTCCGCCGTCAGCCGCTGCATCTGCTGATCGGACGCTTCTGTGCGCAGCCGCAGATATTTTGCCCCGGCAAAGCTGTGATCGATCTCACCGCGGCGGGCATCCGATTCGTTCCTGATATACGCCTGAAACGCCGTGCTGCATTTGCCGATATCATGCAGCAATCCGGCAAGATGCGCAGTGTGCGGCATACCGATCGGCTCGGCGTACCTTTGTGCGTAATCTGCCGTATTCTGACAATGCTGCTGCACGCTCTGCTCTGTGTTGTCTGTATCGCGGATATGCGCGATCATATTTGACCCTCCTTTTGCGAAACAGCTGATGCTGTTCATCGGCTGATTCCATTATACAGCATCAGATGTTCAGAATTTATAAAACTGGAAAAAATCTGCGGAATTTTTCACCCTGCACGGAAATCCTCCGTGCGGCTTTATCGACGAGCGGAACCGCCGTCTGTCAATACACAGACGGCGGTTCTCCGGAGATATGCTGTTATGCAGCGCCGAGCATGTTCAGCAGGGCGTTCAGATCGAGGAGCGTGACCTGCCCGTCCCCGTCATAGTCCGGCTCGGCTTTCAGCATAAACCGGACCTGCGCGTCGGTCAGCCAAATATCCTCCGTGAGGAGCCGCACCAGCAGCACGGCGTCTGCGATGCCGATTTCGCCGTTGCAGCTGTAATCCGCCTTTGCCGGCTCGGGCGCTGCGCCGAGCGATACAAATTCCTTCCAGTTATCCGCGGCATATTGCTGCGCGGATGAACCGTCATAGCCATAGATGTTCCGGCAGGCGAATGTCTGATTGATCTCCGTTCCGCCCGAGCCGATGACGCACGCAGGATTCAGGACGGTGACATCTGTGAGCTGCTCACAGTTCACAAACGCATAATCCCAGACCCGTTCCACGCTTTCCGGAATCGTGACAGCGGTGATCTGCGAATGCCGGAACGCGCAGGCGCCGATCTCCGTGACACCGCTGCCCAGATCGATCTCCGTGATCGCCGTGCAGCCGTCGAACGCCCAGTTTCCGATCGCGGAAAGACTGTCGGGAAATTTCAGCTTCTCCAGCCCTGTGCATGCAAAGAACGCCTCATTGCAGATGCGGGTCAGGCTCTCCGGGAACTCCAACGCGGTCAGACCCTCGCAGAAGCGGAAGGCGTTTTCTCCGATCGTTTCCACGCTGCTGCCGAGCTGCACCTCCGCCAGCTTTGCGCACGATAGGAAGCAATCCTCCGGAATGACCTTCACGCCGTTTCCGATTCTGACGGAGACCAGATTCTCACAGCCCGTGAACAGGGCTGCGCCGAGCTCCGCGGTGCTGTCGGGCAGGACGACCGAGGTCAGATTCCTGCAGCTTTCAAAGGCATATGCGCCGATCTCCAGATTGCCCTCGGAGATCACGACCGAGGTGATCTGATCGTTGCCGTCAAAGGCACTGTCGCAGATGCGGGTCACGCCCTCGGGAATGACAAGATCGCCGGAGGCCGCATGACCGTCCAGCAGTGTGCCGTGCACGATCACAAGCGGGTTTTCCTTCCGCATTTCCTCGATCCATGCGGTTTCGCTGAACGCATACGCGCCGACCGCCGCTTCGGCAGGATAGGAAACGGTCGTCAGCTGCCGGCATTTTGAAAATGCACCGCTGCCGATCACGCGGACGGTATCGGGAAGCGCAGCGGCAGTCAGCTTTGTCCGGCAGAAAGCCGAAGCGCCGATCTCCTCCAGCGACTTCGGAAAATTGATCTTGCACAGCTCGTCGCATTGATAAAATGCACCCTGCGGGATGATGCGGAGACCGTCCGGCAGTGTGACGCTTGTGAGCGCGCCGCACTCAGAAAAGGCCTCTTTTCCCATCACCGTCACGCTGTCGGGCACGGTGATGCTGCGCAGCGCACGGCAGGCGGAGAAGGCTTTTTCGCCGATCTCTGTCACGGTGTCCGGGATTACAACATCCTCCAGCGCTTCACAGTGCAGGAACAGCTCACAGGGGATTTTTTCCAGCCTTGCGGGCAGCACGGCGGATTTCAGCGAGAGACAGTCATAAAAGGCGTTTTTCCCGATTTCGGTCACGGTGTCGGGCAGAATGATGCTGCCGAGCGCGTAGCAGTCACCGAATGCGCTGTCGCCGATCGACGTCAGACCGTCCGGGAGGATGATCGCCGGGAGCTTCTCACAGCCGGAAAATGCGTATTCTCCGATTCGCTTCAGGCTCGCCGGAAGAATGACCTCCTCCAGTTTGAAGCAGCAGTCAAAGGTGTGCGGCGCGATCTCCGTCAGTCCGTCCGGGAGCGTGACCGTTTGGATGTCAGTGGAGCGGAACGCTTCCTCACCGATGGATGTGACCGTGGAGGGAATGCTGATCTCTGTCAGGTCGGAATAATAAAACGCCTTTGGACCGATCACGGTCAGCCCCTCCGGCAGCGTCATCGAAGTGAAATCGCAGTAGCTGAAGCATCCGTCGCCGAGCTCGGTGATGGTTTCCGGCAAGGTGAACTCGGTCATCAGACAGTTATCAAACAGGTGCGCCGGTATTTTTGTCAATCCCTTCGGCAGATGCGCATTTGTCATGGTGCGGCAGTCACAGAATGCGTATGTGCCGATCTCGGTCACGCTGTCGGGAATGTCGATCGCGGTGAGCTTTTCGCAGCCCTGAAATGCGCGGCTGCAGATGCGCGTCACGGTATCCGGAATGATGCACTGCGTCATGCTCTTACAGTTGACAAAGGCATGCCCGCCGATGCCGGTGATCCCCTCCGGCACTGTGACCGTTTCTTCGTCGGATTCTGCATAGAGCAGAATGCCGCCGAGATCGACAAACGGACCCTCCTCCAGCTTGTTTTTCATCCACAGCGTGCCCTCGAACGCCGTGCCGTCCACATCGGTCAGCGCGGACGGAACGACGATATCCAGCAGACCCTCGCAGCCGGAGAACGCCCCCGCGCCGATGCTGGTGACGGTATCGGGAAGCGTGACGCGGCCAAGATAGGTATTGCATGAAAATGCGTAGGCGCCGATGTGTGTGACCGGCAGACCGTGCACTTCATTCGGAATGGATACTATGAACGGGAACAGCAGCGAGCAGCCGACCAGCTCGGCGTGGTCGTCACAGAGCACAAAGGTAAAGCCGTCCTCTGTGTATGTGTTTTCGGTTTCCTCCGCGCAGACGGTCAGCACCGCCTCCCGTTCTGCGGGAAAATATGCGGAAACGCCCGCTGCGACCGACAGCGTGAGCGCGGCAGCGAGCAGCTTTTTCATGTTCATCGTGTTGCCTCCCCTGTATGGCGGTTGTTCATTCCGGCGTGCCTCCGCTCTTTCAGTTTAGCATATCCGCACGGAAAAGTCAATGATTCCGAGGGAGAGAATGCCAAAGAACGCGCGCGGACAGCACAGGAAACCGTATACGGGAAAGCGCTGCGGCTTTCCTCTGCCCGCCGGCAGAATTGATTCACAAATTTGTCAAAAGTGATTGACATACAATCATATTTATGGTATGATAGTGATAATGAATGCGCACCGAACGCGCATATAAAACATGAAATGAAAGGGTGATCATTATGAAAACAACGATGAAGCGGATTCTGGCAGCCATTGTGTCCTGCGCGGCAGCGTCGCTGCTGCTGCACACGGCGGCAGTGTCTGCGGCGGAGCAGGAGCCGCCTGCCGACCTTCTGGCCGGCGCACCGACTGCGGAAGACAGCGCGCCGGAGATCACAGCGAGCGGCGAGATCGGCGAAGCGCTGACATGGACGCTGGATTCCGGCGGCTCGATGGTCGTCAGCGGCACCGGCGAGATCCCCGAATTCCCGCCCGGTCACAGTCCGTGGCTGGAGATCAAGGACAGCGTCCGCTTCGTTCTGGTCGATCAGGGTGTGACCGCCCTCAACGGCTCGTTCAATGCGTTCACGAATCTGGAGGAGGCTGTGCTGACCGACACCGTCGTGAAGATCGCCGCGCACACCTTTGAGATGTGCCCGAATCTCCGCATCGTCCGCATCGAAAACCCCGACTGCGAGATCGAGGACCACCCGTCAGCGATCAGCAATACCGCGACAATTTACTGCAGCACGGTGCATTCGGCAGCCGCGCAGTATGCGGAACAGTATCAGCTCGGATTTGTCGCCGAGGACGGCGGAAAATGCGGCGAAAACCTGACATGGAGCCTTGACGGCGACACGCTGACGATCAGCGGCACGGGCGAGATGAACTTTGCACGCCCGGACGGTCCGCCCGAGGCGCCGTGGTCTGCCGCAAAGGAGCGGATCGCGAAGGTCGTGATCGAGGACGGCGCGCAGAATATCGACAACCGCGCGTTTGCGGAATGCACGAGCCTGACCGGGATCGTGATTCCCGATTCCGTGACCTCCATCGGTGAGCGTGCATTTTACAACTGCACCAACCTTGCGCAGCTGGATATCCCGGCTTCTGTGGACACAGTCGGTCCCGGCGCGTTTGACGGAACCGCTTGGCTTGCCAATAACGAAAATCCGCTGATCACCGTCAACAGCACCTTGATCGACGGTCATAACTGTACCGGCGACGTCGTGATTCCTGACGGCATCCGGCTCATCACGCGCGGCGCATTCTCCGGGAATGAGAACATCACATCGGTCAAAATCAGTGATTCGGTCACCAGAATCGACGATTTCGCGTTTGAGAACTGTACAAATCTCGCATCCGTCGAGCTGCCGGAGGATCTGACCGATCTCGGCGGCGGCATCTTCAAGGGCACGGCATGGCTCCGCGCGAAGCAGACCGAGGACCCGACGGTCGTTGTCAACGGCGTCCTGATCGACGGCACTGCATGCACCGGCGATGTGTTCATCCCGGAGACGGTCAGCATCATCGGCACCTTTGCATTCAGCGACTGTGCGGAGATCACAACCGTGTATATCCCGGATTCGGTCGGCGTGATCGGCTGGGGCGCCTTCACCGGCTGCACGGAGCTGCTGGGCGTCACGATGGCGGACTCCGTGCTCGAGATCATGCCCGCGGCATTTTCGGAATGCCCGAAGCTGACCACGGTGTCGTTCTCATGTGCGCTGGGCAGCATCGGCTGGAATCTGTTCGGCGGCTGCACCGCTCTGCGCGATCTCTACCTGCCTGAATCCGTCACTGCTATCAACGGCGAGGCGTTTACCGGCTGCACGCTCTCCTGGGTCGTGATCCTGAACCCGGACTGCGAGATCATGGGACCCGACCCCTTCGGTGACGCCGAGATCGTCAGCTATGCAGGCGGCACGCTCGAGCAGTGGGCGGCAGAGAATCAGAAGCAATTCACCGCGCTGGTGCCGGAGACCGACAGGGTCCTGATCGGTGCGCAGTGCTCGGGGCTTGGGCAGATCGCCGGAACCGACGACGGGACCGCGCCGGTATTTGACGACGAGTATCCGTATCAGTCCGTGTATTTCAATCAGGAACGGGGCATTACCGTGACTTTGGCGGCAAAGGCGTTCGAGGGCTGGCAGTTTGTCAAATGGCAGAATGCACGGACAGGCGCCAACTATTCCTACTCCGAAACGATCACGCTGACGGCGGAGGAGGAGCTCGCGCTGGTCGCGGTGTTCAAGCCCGCTGACGCCACGGAGGAGGGTCACATCACGACCGACGACGAGCTCGAGCAGTGGGCGGCGAAGGATTATCAGGAACGGACCGGTCAGTTTGCGGTTGCGAGAATCACCGGCTGGAACGACGATTTCTACTGCATTTCGCTGTTCAGCGAAGAGGGCGACCTGCTCGATACCTACACGGTCGACACGATGACCGGCATCGGCAGCAGCGACACAGAGGAGACCGTCAATCTCCCGCAGACCGGCACCTCCGGCAGAGACAAGGCACTGACCGGAGCGGCTGCACTGCTGATCCTCACCGGCTTCGCCCTGATGAAGCGGAGCAGAAAAGAGGAAAACGCATAAGCAATCGGGAGCGCCGCTTATCGCGGTGATCTCCTGCAAACAGAAGAAGTCCGGCACTGTCGGGCTTTTTCTGTTTGCATCCAGCGCAGGCGGCGTGCCGTTTTTTGCAGAACCGTGTAACCAAATCACCTCAGAATCTGTCATAATAGGCAGAGGGATGCAGCGGAAAGGAGGCGGATGCCTGTGGAGGACGAACAGATCATTGCATTGTACTGTGCACGCGATGAGCGCGCGCTCAACGAAACATCGGTGCAGTACGGCACACTCTGCCGGCAGATCGCCGGACGGATTCTCGGAAGCGACGAGGACGCGGAGGAATGCTGGAACGATGTGCTCCTGCGCGTCTGGAATGCGATCCCGCCGGAAAAGCCGGTGCATTTTCTCTCCTATCTCGTGAAGCTGACCCGGAATGCAGCGCTGAATCTCTCTGAAAAGGCACATGCCGAAAAGCGCGGCGGAAAGCTGGTTTTCGTTGCGCTGGACGAGCTTGCGGAATGCCTTCCCGCGCCCGATGATATCGAGGAGCAGGTCTCCGAAGCGGAGCTGCGCCGGATACTGCGCGACTTCATCCGCACGCTGCCCGAGGACGCGCGGAACATCTTTATCCTGCGCTATGTCTATCTGCTCCCTGTGCGGGAGATCGCCGAGCGGTGCGGGATCGGGCTCAGCAAGGTGAAGGTCTCCCTGCACCGGACACGGAAGGCTCTGAAAAAACACCTCGGAGGTGATATTCTATGAAAGGAATGAAGCTGCTGCGCGCCCTGAGTGCGCTGGACGACAAGGACATCGCGGACGCATGGAATCAGCCGGTGGCTGCGGAGCAGCAGGCTGCGGCTGACCCGGCGGAGGGCTTCGCCGACGCGCCGCAGGAGCCCGGACACCCGGTCCTGACGCGGATTCTGGAGATCGGCGGGCTTGCCGCATGCGCCGCACTCGCGGTCGGCATGATCTTCCTCATCCGCGGCATGAACGGCAAAATCGAAACCGCAGCCTCCATGCCGGATTCGGTCTTATCCGCGGAAACGACCGTGCAGAATGCGGACTCCGAACCGGACACTCCGGCAGACGGAACGACCGGCACGCATGCCGCATCGACAACAGAGCGTGATGCTTCGGGGGAATCGTCCGAACAGACAACGACTGCCCCGCACGGCACATCCGCATCGCAGACAGCGCAAACGACGACCGCCCCGCAAGAGCACGGCACATCGCCCGCGCAGACCGATCAGACCACGACCGACCCGCGGGAACACGGCACATCGCCCGCGCAGACCGATCAGACCACGACCGACCCGCCCGAAAGCAGGCAGTCCTCGCAGTGGTCAGCGGAGACAACAGCGGAAACCGAGCCGAAGCTGGAGCCCTATGCGGTCAAGGTCGAAGAGCTCTGCGACTATGAATACGCCGCGTTCCGGATCCATGACCCGGACTGTCCGGAGAGCATATTCCGCGAATGGTTTGATTCCGGGACAGGCGGCAATTTCCGGCAGTTCCGCGTTGCGCAGGCGGGTGACCCCGATATCCCGAAATACGCACTGCCCGGTCTGCTGAAGGGCTATGATGTGACGGCGGTCTTTCTCCGTATCAACGAGCTCGGGCATCAGATGAGCCTCATGTCCGACCCGGTGCTGGAACCCGTGCATTACGGCTACAACCGGCTGAATCTGGTCGTGCAGGATGCGAAACCCGTGATCGCGGAGCTGAGCACCGGTATGCATGTTCTGGTGCTGATGACCAAGCCCGGTGTCCTGCCCGATCTGCAGAATGTCGTCGAAGAACGTGTCACTGTCTCCCGGAGCGATACGGATATAACGGAGCAGCAGATCGCCACACAGGAGATTCTTGCGATGAAGCTGAATCATACCGCGCCGGATAATCTCAGGACCGTTTATTCCGCGCCGGAAATCCTGAGCCGGCTGTACTACTGTCTGGGTCCGAATGATGTGACATTCCTCTGCCAGCTCGACGAGAAGTATCCGATCGAATATCTTGCCGGTGCGGATTACAGATCGCCCTACTGCATCTACCGCATCGACGGCGGCAGTCTGGTGCTCTATTTCAACGAAAACCCGTACAGCCTGATGAATGTCACCTATGCCTTTGTGGTATACGATCTGCTGAAACAGGAGGATTTTGCCGGACTGAAGCCGGGCATGACGCTCGCGGACGTCGAACGCATCGACGCGGGCGAAAAGCTGATCCACACCTATAACTACTGCTCTGTCAGCCGGAACATGACGCTGCACATGGTCGAGGGCGGCTTTATGAAGATCACATATACAGGCGGCGAGCAGCAGTACTGGACAGAACGAAAGATCGGGAGCGACGAGATCGTCATTCAGTCGATCGGGTTTATCCCGAACGGCGGAAACGTCGGAGACATTGACCCGCTCTGCGACGGTGCGCATTTCGATGTGCTGCCCGGCGATTACGACGTCATAACCGGCGCGTAAGCAGGGAGCAGGCAGGAGGGAGGAGGGATGAGGGAGCAGTTGGCGCGGAGCCCCATGTTTGCAAGCAAACGGGGCATTTCCTCCGGATTCATTTTCGCGAAGCCTCCCAAGTCGCGCTTTGACACGGCGCCGGCGCGCCTTCCTGTGGGTTGATACTCCCATAATTACGGGTTCGCAGTTCGCAGTGAAAAATGATAAATCCCCCTGCGGCTTTTTGAAGCTGCGGGGGGATGCTTGTTTGTGTGAATGCGTGAATGCGGAATCGCATGTTTGCGAGCAAACTGCGCAGTTTTGCGTTGGAAAAAGACGCTTCGCGATTATTTAGAAAGGGGCGAAAGCCCCAAGCCCCGCATTGCGACCTTCGTTTCAGCAGAAGGAATGAGAGCGCAGGAATGAAAAGTGACGGAACAACTCCTCACTCCGAACTTCTAACTTGACCTCCTACCTCCTACTTCCTCCCTCCTATCTGAATCTTGATTTGCCGCTGGTTTCTCGACAGCCTGAGACCGGAGAGCATTGCCCTCCGGTCAGGCTGTAGAAAAAGGTGTCTCCGACGGATTATATTGGGGACTCTGTCCCCAAACCCCTGCTTAAGGGGCACTGCCCCTTAAGAATCCCATTATGACGGAAATAACGCATCAGCGTGGAATTCGCACAAAACGGGATT
>JAEEGL014202474.1_pt1 | contig 17249 bp, 12 predicted proteins | sample 9134231 | NCBI WGS metagenome assembly JAEEGL01 (sample SAMN16246548, study PRJNA631951) | gut metagenome | biome: gut microbiome; feature: rumen; material: fiber-attached | host: Bos | place: Iran: Karaj | collected 2018-10
CTGCCCAGTTAGCGGTTGACTTAGCAAACGCCGGGATCGGACCTGTGGAGGTAACAAGCATATCCTGAGTACCCATGGAAACTGCATCGAGCATGTCGGACTCGTTTCCAAGAGAGGAGCTCGGATAAATGTCGACTGTCATCTCGCCGTTGGAAAGCTCCTCAAGGTGCTTTCTGAATGCAACCAGACCCTGGTTGTAAGCGGATGTCATCGCATTGGTGTCGCCGCACTTGAAGCGGACTGTTGCGGATGCAAGGCCGAGAGGCTCTTCATCCTTCGGCTCGGTAAGAACCGGCGGAAGAATTGTGTACTCTGCGCCTGCTGCTGCCGGAGCTGCTGCTGCCTGTGTCTCAGCTGCTGCCTGGGTTTCTGCCGGAGCTGCCGCCTGGGTCTCAGCCGGAGCTGCTGCTGCCGTCGTCTCAGCCGGAGCTGCCGCTGCTGTTGTCTCTGCCGGCTTGGATCCGCCGCAGGCAACCAGTGAAAGCGCCATCGCCGAAACGAGTGCTAATGAAATAAATTTTTTCATAAGGTTCCCCTTTCTTAATATTGCTGGGGTCACAGGGTTTAAGCCTTGTGACCCCGGGTTAACACAATTAGAAATGATGAAAAAATGTTGTGCCTATGCGGGATCAGTCTACCGGATATCCCTCGACCTTTGCATTGTAGCTGTACTCCGGTGTCGGGAATGTGCCGTTCACTGTATCCTCATAGAATGCGTTCAGTGCATCGACCATCGGCTGACGAAGCTCTGCATAGTGCTTGACGAACTTCGGCTTCAGATCCTTGAACAGGCCTGTCATGTCATACATGTTCAGTTCCTGACCGTCGCAGTAGATACCAGCGCCGATACCGCAGCACGGGATCTTCACTGTCTCTGTGATCTTCTTTGCAACGCCTACCGGCATGCACTCAAGGCAGATACCGAATGCGCCTGCTTCTTCTACTGCAAGTGCATCTGCAAGCAGCTGGTCAGCTACGGAGCTGTCCTTGCCCTGTACCTTGAATCCGCCGAGCTGGCTGATGGACTGCGGTGTAAGACCGATATGAGCCATGACCGGGATACCTGCGTCTACGATCGCTCTGATTCTCGGAGCCATCTTTGCGCCGCCCTCAAGCTTAACGCAGTCAGAGCCGCCTTCCTGCATGATGCGGTTAGCGGTAGCGATTGCCTGCTCGTTGCTTACATTGTAGGTACCAAACGGCATATCGCCTACTACGAATGTATTCGGAGCGCCCTTAACAACGGATCTGATGTGATGGATAATGATATCCAGAGTTACCGGAATGGTAGAACCATCACCTGTGATAACGTTTCCAAGTGAGTCACCGACCAGGATCATCTCTGTCTTACTCTCATCAACGATGCCTGCAAATGTGTAATCATAGCAGATCGTCCATGTCCACTTCTGGCCTTCCTGCTTATATCTCAGGAAATCCTTGGTCGTGCACTTTTTTTTGTCTCCCATGGCTATTTTCTCCTTATTAATAAATTGTTTAAAAATAGATACTATTTTTAACGTGTCCAGTACATGAGTTTAACAGAAAACACTCGCTCCCGCAAGTATTCTTTTATGTTTATCTCTTGAACACGGCACCTGCCATTGCAGAGCTGACAAGCTTGGAATATCTGTCAAGATAGCTGCCCGGCTTGACCGGCGGCTTATGCGGCTCCCAGCCGACCTTTCTCTTCTCGATCTCTTCATCCGGCACATTCAGTGTTACGATACCTTTTTCGATATCGATGGAAATGCTGTCACCGTCCTGAACGAATGCGATCAGTCCGCCTTCGGCAGCTTCAGGAGAAACATGTCCGATCGCCGCGCCTCTGGTAGCTCCGGAGAAACGTCCGTCAGTAATCAGGGCTACGGAAGATCCAAGGCCCATACCGATGATTGCAGAGGTCGGGGTCAGCATCTCTCTCATGCCCGGGCCGCCCTTCGGTCCTTCATAACGGATGACGACAACATCGCCCGGCTTGATCTCGCCATTGTAGATTGCCTTGACTGCCGGCTCTTCCTGATCGAATACGCGTGCCGGACCTGTATGCTGCAGCATCTCCTGAACAACGCCCGCCTTCTTGCAGACAGCACCTTCCTTCGCAAGGTTGCCGTAAAGGATCTTCAGTCCGCCGGTCAGGCTGTAAGCCGTCTCCTTGTTGCGGATGACATCCTCGTCGATGACTTCGTGGCCTGCGATATTCTCGAATACAGTCTTTCCGGTAACGGTCAGGTTGTCCTCGATATATCCGTACTCTTTCAGTCTCTCCATCAGAGCGGTCACGCCGCCGGCATTGTCGAAGTCTGCCGGATAGTGCGGTCCTGACGGTTTCAGTTTGACAAGATGCGGAACCATTGCCGCGATCCTCTCGACCTCATCGAAGCTGAACGGAATGCCTGCCTCATGGCAGATCGCTGCAAGGTGAAGCATGGTATTGGAAGATCCGCCGATCGCCATATCTACAACGAGTGCGTTATGGATCGCCTTCTCATTCAGGATCTGGCTGCAGGTGACCTGATTCTTCCAAAGTTCTACGATCTTCATACCGGTTCTCTTTGCGACTGCAAGCTTCTTTCCGCTCATTGCCGGAAGAGTTGCGCCCGGAAGACAGAGGCCAAGTGCTTCTGTAAGGAAGTTCATGGAGTTTGCAGTGCCCAGGAGGTTGCATGCGCCGCATCCCGGAAGAGCGCACTGCTCAAGCTTTGAAAGCCACTCATTTGTCTTGATGCCTCTCTGTACGAGACCGGAAGCTTCCATCAGATCGGTATAACCGACTTTTTCGCCGTCCATACAGCCGGTTGCCATGACACCGCCGGAGCAGATAATGCACGGAACATCAAGTCTTGCAGCTGCAATGATCATACCCGGTGTGATCTTGTCGCAGTCCGGGATCAGAACCATAGCGTCAAAGCTGTGACCGTTCATCATACATTCTACGGAGTCAGCGATCAGCTCACGGCTTGCGAGCGGATAATGCATTCCATAGTTGCCCTGTGCGATACCGTCGCAGATACCGATGGTCGGGAACTCGATCGGCTGTCCGCCTGCTGCAATGATTCCCTCTTTGACCGCTCTTGCGATCGTGTCAAGATGTCTGTGACCAGGCATCGTTTCATTCTGCGCATTGACAACACCAATAATAGGCTTCTCAAGGTCTTCCGGAAGAAGGCCCATGGAATAATAAAGAGCTCTGTGTGTTGCTCTCTCCAAGCCTTTTGTTGTGATATCGCTTTTTTTTGCCATTTTTTATACCCCCAACAAAATTTAGTCCGTTGCAAAAAAAATATATATATAGACACGTTTGATATTAGCATATTTCCCATGTAAAAATCAATCTTCATATATACTTTTCACTATAATTTAACAATCGATTTCTATATTGTTTTACATGTTGCACAAAAAGCAAAGTTTCTAATCTTCATTCCTGTCATGCGTCCTCTCGTTTGCCGAGGTTTAAAGAAAACGTAAAGAAACAGTTCCCTGAAAATGCACTATACTTATAAGCATCCGGCACCCATAAATAACATATTGGACAGAAAGGACCGTTCAGTCGAATGAAAGTCTGCAGGAGCATCATAAACGTATTTGCCATGTCGCTGGCCATTTCCATAACATTCTCATTTTCCGCGCTTGCCGCCGGCAGGCTGGAAATCCGGGCGAAGCCGGGCTCAAGTGTGCACCTGTACCGCGCCGGAATGGTCGATGCTGACGGAAAGGCCTCCGTGTACGCCTGGTATTCGGACGTTGACGATGTATCGGAGCTGTCCTATGAAGAACTTGCCGGGATGATCAGCTATCATTTTAACGAAAGATATGCTGACAAGGTGGGAACCTTCCGTGTCGGCAGCGATGGCAGTGTCGTATTCGATGACATCATGGATGCAGTGTATTACATCCGGTCTGACGGCATGGACCCTGTAGCGGTGATCCTGCCGGGCACAGATTCGCGGACCGGCGAGCTGTCATATGACGTAACGGCATCTATCGGGGACACTGCACTGCCGGAGACGGAAGCAGCGGCAGCTGAACCGAAAGCCGCGGAATCTGAAGCGGCGGAAGCCGAAACGAAGACTGCGGGATCCGAGGCAGCGGCAGCTGAAACAACCGTAACATCAGCATCATCCGCCGAACAGGATACAGATGTATCGAAAGAAACAACAGCGGCATCTGACCATGAAACGGCTGCAGAAGAGTCCGAATCCGCAGAGCAGGAGAAATCAGCTTCCACAGAAAACGAAACGACTGCTCCGCATGGTGTGGGAAAGCTTCCGATCGCAGCTTCATTGCTTGTGCTGGCGGCCGCCGCGGCTGCAGCCATATCACGGATCCGCCGGAGACGGGCCATTGAGAGACGGCGCGCCGCCAGGGAGGAACGCTACCGCGCCTGGAAAGAGAATCAGACCGCAGAGGAAGCGTCTGAGGACAGCAGGGACAGAACAGAGTAAGTTTGAATGAAAAGCAGTGTGTCTTGTCTTCATTCCCGTCAGGCATCCTCTCCCGCGCAGATGCAAAGTCCGTATACCGCGCCCGCGCCTGCAGCCAGAAGCGCTTCTGTACAGGCCTCCAGCGTCGATCCTGTTGTATAAATATCATCCGCAAGAAGAACTGTGCTGCCTTCGGGAAGCCGGCTGCCGTATCCGAAAGCGTTCTGCAGATTCATGAGTCTTTCCTCGGCGCCGAGTTCTTTCTGTGCAGTCGTATTTTTCCTGCGCAGCAGGACATCCTTTCTGACAGGGATCCCGAGCAGGCTCCCGACCCCTTCGGCAAAAACCTCTGCCTGATTGTATCCCCTGCTCCTGAGACGGCTGCCGTGCACCGGAACCGGAACCAGACAGTCCGGCTGCAGGCTGAGGATCCAGTCCCCGAGCCTGTCGGCGGCCATGACTGCGAACAGGTCCAGGTATTCCCGCCGGGAATGATACTTGACCGCTGCCATGATCTCCCGCGCCGTTTCGTCATAACTGACCAGGCATCTTGCCTGCCGGAAAAGGCGTCCGGAAGAGGCACAGTCCCTGCAAAGTCCCGAATTGTTACCCGACCGCTCCGCGGAAAGCTGCTTTCCGCATTTCCGGCAGAAGGGAGCGCGGATATAGGAAAATGTCTCCCTGCAGGAATCACAGATCAGTCCGCGGTAAAGAATTTCCGCAGACTCTCCCGAAAGCCTGCGGCTTTTTCCCTCTGTTCCCGGGTCTGCCGTAAACAGGGAAACTCTGCGGAACACCGGGACCGGGTCACCGCATACCGGGCACCGTGCCGGAAAAAGGAGTTCCTTCAGCAATTCTGTCCCGAAGTCCCGAGAATCTTTTATTCTCATCTTCATTCTTTTCCATTTCCTCAAACACCTGGGGCAGCCCGACCATGCAGACACACTTTTTTGCCCTCGTGACCGCGGTGTAGAGAAGATTCCTGTTCATCAGCAGATGCGGTCCCCGGAACATCGGCATCACGACCGCCGGATACTCGCTCCCCTGGGACTTGTGCACCGTGACGGCATACGCCGGCTCCAGATTCAGCAACTGTTTCCGGTCATATTTTACATATCTGCTTTCCTCGAAAACGACCGTAACGGTATCCGCGAACTCGTCGATTTCCAGGATCCTTCCGATGTCTCCGTTAAACACGCCGCTGCCGTGTTCGCAGGGCATTCCTTTCTGATCGTAGACTGTCCATTCCAGGTCATAGTCATTTTTCATCTGCATGACTTTGTCCCCGGTCCGCAGAAGATTGTCCCCGTTCCTGCGTTCCTTTTTCCCGGGTCCGGGCGGGTTGAGACACTGCTGCAGATCCCGGTTGAGCGCTTCCACGCCCAGGGCGCCTTTTCTGGTCGCCGTCAGTACCTGGATCTCAAAACTGCTGCATCCGATATATCCGGGCAGCTTTTCCGTGATCAGTTTCCGGACCGCACCGAGAATGCTGTCCGGTGCGCTGCTCCGGATAAACAGAAAATCCCTGCTTTTCTTCGCCAGATCCACAGGCTCCCCGTGGTGGATCCTGTGCGCGTTGGAAATAATGTCAGACTGCGCCGCCTGGCGGAACACATGCTCCAGTCGGACCGTGGCAAATGCTCCGGAAGCGATCAGGTCGCGCAGGACATTTCCGGGTCCCACCGGCGGAAGCTGGTTATGATCTCCCACAAGGATCAGGCGGGTTCCCGGAACCACAGCTTTCAAAAGCGCGTCCATCAGGAAAATGTCCACCATAGACATTTCGTCAATAATAATGACATCCGCTTCCAGCGGATCTTTCTCATCCCTCATAAAACGGCCTTTTCCGGAAGTTGCGCCCGCGCCGCCGGCATTTCCGCTTCCCCCGTAAGGCGCGGCACCGGCGCCGCCGAAAGTGCCCTCATACGAAGCCTGAGTACCGGTAGCATTTCCCTCTGTGGGAACCCCGGTATATTCCAGCATGCGGTGGATCGTCTTTGCTTCCGCCCCGGTCGCCTCCGTCATCCGTTTGGCGGCCCGTCCCGTCGGCGCGGCAAGAAGGATCTCATCATGGTCTTCCAGGTAATAGCGGATCAGGGCGTTGATCGTGGTCGTCTTGCCGGTACCCGGTCCCCCGGTCAGGATCAGGACACCGTTCCCGACAGAGTCCAGTACCGCTTCCCTCTGCTTTTCATCCAGTGTGATGCCCGTTTCTTTCTCGATCTTCCCGATGCGCCGCGCGGCGAAAGCAGGATCATACTCCCCTTTTATCGCCAGACTCCGGAGTCGGTGCGCAATGTCCGCTTCCGTATAATAATAAGCTGCCAGATAGATCTGAATGCCGCTTTCCGCTTCCACGGTGACGATCTGCCCGCTGATCTGCAGGCTGACCAGATAGTCTTCTATATCCGAAAGATCCAGATCCAGCAGTTCCGAACTGCGGGCTGTCAGCATTTCCTTCGGAAGCCAGGTGTGCCCTTCCGCTGCGGCAGATGCCAGTACATAGGTAATGCCGCAGCGGATCCTGAATTCCGAGTCGCGCGCCAGCCCCATTTTGACTGCAATGCTGTCCGCCGTCCTGAAGCCGATCCCGTCGATCTCCTCTGCCAGGCGGTACGGATTGGTCTGGAGGATCACGTAAAGAGCAGGACCGTATTTTTCGTAGATCCTGTTCGCCAGATTTGCCCCTATGCCGTACTGCTGCATGAACATGACCGCATCCCGCATGCCCTTTTTCATTTCGGCCTGCTCGGAAATGCGCATGGCCATGATCTCGCTGATGCCTTTTACCTCAGCGAGTCTTTCCGGCTCTTCCTCAATGATTCTGAATGTGTCTGCCTTGAATTTTTTTACGATGCGCTTTGCAAGCGCGGGACCGATCCCTTTAATGGCGCCGCCGGCCAGGTATCGTTCGATCGCCCCCGCCCCTTCGGGCGGGATGACGTGAAAAGATGATGCAGAGAACTGCTCACCGTAGACAGGGTGAGCAGTGAAATCGCCCTCGGCCTCGATCGTCTCTCCCGCGCTGATATAGGGGAAGAAACCGACGACGGTGATGGCTTCGCCGTCCTGCGAGGCCTCGAGGACTGTATAATAATTCTCTTCGTTATAGTAGATAATGTTTTCGATATACGCGCGAATGGTCAGCAGAGTCTTAATCCTCCTGGCTGTTTGCAAGTTCGATGAATCTGCCGGTCCCGATCGCCACCGCGGAAAGCGGGTCTTCCGCAACCATGGTGTTGATGCCGGTCTTTTCCTCGATCAGCTTGTCCAGTCCGTAGACAAGAGCTCCGCCGCCCGTCAAGATAATGCCTCTTTCGTAAATATCCGAGGCCAGCTCCGGCGGAGTGCGCTCCAGCACGTTGTGTACGGCATTGACGATCTGGGATGCCGCGTCCGCAAAAGCTTCCATCGTCTCATCGGATGTGACCTGGACCGTCTTGGGAAGCCCGGTGACCAGGTTCCTGCCGCGTACTTCCATGACCAGATTTTCGGGGCGTTTATAGACGCATCCGACGCCGATCTTGATATCCTCGGCCGTGCGTTCTCCAATCAGCAGGTTGTGCTTTTTTCTCATATAGCGGACGACCGCTTCGTCAAAATCATCGCCTGCGATCTTGACAGATTCGGAAACGACCGGTCCTCCCAGGGAAATGACCGCAATATCGGAGGTGCCGCCGCCGATATCGACCACGATATTTCCAAAAGGTTTGGAAATGTCAATGCCCGCGCCGATCGCCGCCGCCACCGGTTCCTCGATGATCGTGACTTCTCTCGCTCCTGCCTGATAGGTCGCGTCCTCTACCGCTTTCTTTTCGACTTCCGTCGCGCCGGACGGGATACATACCGCGACTCTCGGCTTGCGGAGCGTCCTTTTTCCGACCGCCTTGTCGATAAAATGCTTCAGCATTTTCTCGGTCAGGGTATAGTCCGAGATCACGCCCTGCCGGAGCGGGCGCACTGCTTTCAGGTTGCCGGGAGTGCGGCCGAGCATCAGCCTCGCGTCCTCACCGTATGCCACGACATTGCCGCTGTTTCTGTCCACGGCAATGACCGAGGGCTCACGGAGCACGACCCCTTTTCCTTTGATGTAGACCAGGATCGTGGCTGTCCCCAGATCGATCCCTATATCATTAGACATAAGTGAAAATAATGCCATATATTCCTCTTTCGGTAATGAATTTATATTTATAAACGATAAGCTGCGCGCCGCTTCGCAATCTATGCACTCACAGCGCCCTTAAAAATGCAGATACTAATACATTTAGAATTTATCACAGTGCATGGTGTTTTTCAAGCAACGGGTCAAAAACCGTCCGAAGCTTCCGGAATGCCTCTGAGATATAGCCGGTTCCCAGGATAACTGCCAGCGCGGCGCTGAAAGCGGTCAAAAACAGAACGTGCAGCCGGTTGTAAGGATCCAGCCGGGCGTAGAATCCCGCGTATTCGAGCAGATCCCTGATCGGCCTGTGAAGGAAATAGATCTGGAGCGTATTTCTGCCAAGATCGGTCAGCAGGAACATGCGCCGGCTGAGCATCATCCCGATCAGACCGAGGGAAATGACAACGTCCATCAGGCACCACACCAGATGGATCAGCCATGCATGTCCGTAGAGTTCCGGCGCATAACGCCCGTAATCCGCCCCGTATACGACCAGGTTATACTTGAAAAACAGATCTCTTGCGCCAACCAGGACAAGGATCACCAGGAACACTGCCAGAAGATCGACAAGCCGTTTCAGCGGACTGTCCAGATACCGGTCAAGTTCCGTCTGTGTTGTAAAATAGCCGAGATAAAAGAACGGCAGGAAACTGATGGTCCTGTCCAGACACAGAAAGCTGCCGACCTGGACCGCATATTTCAGAAGCGCCACCGCCGGAAACATTGCCAGCACGAGAAGAGACGCGCTCTTCTTCCCGCTGAATCTGTGAAACAGCGGGATCGTCAGGTACCAGGTGCCCAGGGACATCAGATACCAGGGTGCGCCGCTTTCCCTGAAAAAATTCGGGAAATGAGAAGTGAATTTGTAAGCGAGCCCTTCGGTAAAAAAGACAATAATCTCGTAGACAAAATAGAGCCAGAAGATCTGGACGGCTTTGCCCCAGCGGAATCTGCCGTTTTTATACACACTTTTGGCATAGTATCCCGAAACGATGACGAAGCAGGGCATGTGGAAGACATAAATGACATACAGGATCCCCGTGATGAGACGGGTATTGCTCTCCTGCAGCGGCAGCAGAAAATGGCCGATCACAACGAGGATGATCAGGATCCCCCGGACATTGTCCAGGCGAAGATCCCGCTGCGACCTGTCGTGGCTCCGCTGTTTTGAAGAGCCGGTTCTGTTGCCGGTTTTTCCTTCCATAAGAATCCGTTTACTTTACAAACATTTCCAGTAGCGTTTTTTTATCATTATGCGACGGTTCCTGCCAGACGTGTTCCAGCATTGCATGCAGGATCCGGCCGAGTTCCGGCCCCTCGCTGACGCCGCGCTCCCTGAGATCCGCGCCGCCGGCGGCAAGGTCTGTCAGATAGACCGGTTCCCGGTTTTCCGCGATCTCGTTGTACAGATCGATCAGTCCAAGAATGTCTTCCCCGCTGCAGTCGCGGCGGTAAAGGATCGTGCCGGAAGATATCAGCTTGGCCCTGAGCAGGTCCGGAAACAGTTCCGGGCTCATGCCCGACATGACGGCTTTCAGCCCGGGCTTGTCGGCAGGAAGCGGTTTCAGGATCCATTCGGCAAGCTTGGCCGCGTTTTTCCGCGTCTCGTTGTCCGATTTCAGGTCCCGCAGCATTTCATCCACATGATCCGCGGGCATGCCCTCGGTCAGCAGCGCGAAGCGGATATAACGGAGTTCCGGATCGGCAGGGGCACAGAGATCGAATGCTGTTTCATGAGGATCCGTTTCCGCGCCGGGCTGCTCCCGGCCATTCCTGCGAAGGGCAAAAGTCTTGAGGCCCATCAGCTGGGCGATGTTGATCTCACGGAAATGTTTCGCAACATAGGGGACAATGCCGAGCTGGAAAATATCCGACACTTTTTCCATATGGGCGGAACAGATCAGCTTCGTAAGTTCTGTCAGGATCCGTTCTTTTGATACCGCCTTCAGCCTTGGAGCGTGATTTGAAACGGCATTTCTCGTCGCAGCGTCTATATCAAAGTCGAGCTGCGCGGCAAACCGGACCGCTCTCAGGATCCGGAGCGCATCTTCTCCGAAACGCTCGTCAGGATCGCCGACACAGCGGATGATCCCGCGTTTCAGGTCCTCTCTTCCTCCGTAGAGATCCAGGAGGCCCCTGCTCTCATTATACGCCATCGCGTTAATTGTAAAATCGCGGCGTCTCAGGTCTTCGCTGACCGCATCGGTGAAGACCACCTCCGAAGGGTGGCGGCCATCCAGATATTCCCCGTCGATCCGGTAAGTCGTGACCTCATAGGACTCATCGCCGATCATGACCGTGACGGTCCCATGCGCGATGCCGGTATCCACCGTACGGCGGAATGCCGCTTTGATTTCTTCGGGACGGGCAGAAGTCGTAATGTCCCAGTCCTCCGGCACACGTCCGAGCAGGCTGTCACGGATACAGCCTCCGACTGCAAATGCCTCAAACCCCCGTTCTTCCAGGGTGCGCAGGATCCCGGTGACATTTTCCGGAAGCCTGATCTTCAGATATCTTTCGTTGCGTTTGCTTCTTTTTGCCATTCTTTACATAAAACAGGGCTGCCGCCGAATCGGAGACAGCCCCGGTACTATTTCCCTTTAATATGCTCTTCCCCAGTAAACCATCTTTGCCGCGGGCTTTCCGCAGTTGATGCAGCAGTCGCAGATATGCTCCTGCTCAAACGGGATGCAGCGGGACGATGCGCCGGTCTTTTCCTTGACGGCTTCCTCGCACTCGCGGCTTCCGCACCACATCGCTTTGACAAAGCCCTTCTGGTTATCGAGGATCGATTCCATCTCATCCATTGTGCTTGCCGAGAAGGTATGCGCTTCCAGATGCTTCTTTGCAGCTTCAAACATATCCTTCTGGATCGTCTCAAGCAGTTCTCCCGCTTTTGCTTCGAGTTCTTCCAGGCTGACCGCTTCCTTCTCGTGGGTATCTCTTCTGACGAGGACCGCCTGTCCGTTCTGGATATCCTTCGGCCCGATCTCCACTCTCAGCGGAATGCCGCGCATCTCGGAATCAGCAAACTTGAAGCCCGGCATCTTGTCTCTCTCATCGATCCTGACGCGGAAACCGGCTGCCGAAAGTCTGTCCTTCAGCTCACGCGCTTTTTCAAGAACGCCTTCCTTCTTCTGCGCGACCGGGCAGATCATGATCTGTACCGGAGCGATATGCGGCGGCAGCTTCAGGCCCTCATTGTCGCCGTGCACCATGATGATCGCGCCGATGATCCTGGTGCTCATTCCCCAGGAAGTCTGATGCACATACTGAAGCTGATTGTCTCTGTCTGTATACTGGATATTGAACGCTCTCGCAAAGCCGTCCCCGAAATCGTGGGAAGTGCCGGACTGAAGCGCCTGGCCGTCATGCATCAGTGCCTCGATCGTATAGGTCGACTCCGCGCCGGCGAATTTTTCCTTTTCCGTCTTCTGTCCCTTGATGACCGGGATCGCAAGCTCCTCCTCGCAGAAGTCCGCATAAACATTGAGCATCAGCTCTGTGCGCTCTTTTGACTCCTCTGCGGTCGCATGCGCGGTATGTCCTTCCTGCCACCAGAATTCCCTGGAACGCAGGAACGGTCTGGTCGTCTTCTCCCAGCGCACGACGGAACACCACTGGTTCAGCAGTTTCGGAAGGTCCCTGTAGGACTGCACTTTTCTCTCATAATAATCGCAGAACAATGTCTCCGAGGTCGGTCTGATGCAGAGTTTCTCCTGGAGCTGCTCATAGCCGCCGTGTGTGACCCAGGCAACTTCGGGGGCAAATCCCTCGACATGATCTTTTTCTCTCTGCAGAAGTCCTTCGGGAATAAACAGCGGCATCGCGCAGTTTTCCACGCCGGTCGCCTTGAATCTCCTGTCCAGTCCCTGCTGGATCATTTCCCAGATCGCAAAGCCTGCAGGCTCAAGGATCATGCATCCCTTGACGGAAGAATAATCGCACAGTTCCGCTTTCCTGACTACATCTGTGTACCACTGGGCAAAATCCACATCCATGGATGTAATTTCTTCTACCAGTTTCTTTTCGTTATTATTTGCCATTCTATGCCTCCCAGCCCGGACAGGCCGGGCCTGTTCCGATCATAATACTTATAGAAAATCAGTATTTTTTAATATACTAAATCTGTTTCAGCATTTCAAGCCTTGCTTGACGCGAGCGGCAGAAATTCTGTGCCTCCCTGCAGAAATCGCACTATCCTTTTTGTTTTTGCCGCGTTATAATATGCATAATTGCATATCTGTTTGACTTCTTCAGGGAAAGGAGCATTGCATGGAGGCAAAAGAATTATTCCAGACATTTTCCAAAGATTTGTCCGAGCAGAGCAGGAACCAGCTGTTTCACGAGTTTCTGTTCAACGATCTGGTCGGGATCAACATTACGGATGAGAAAGGGAAGGTTCTGTTCCTGAATGACGCCCACACGCGCATCACGCAGCAGCCGAAGGAGCTGTATATCGGTCATACCATGTATGAGCTGGAGGAACAGGGGATCGTCAACAAATCCGCTTCGATCCGCGTGATCGAATCGGGCCGCGACTACACGCTCCAGCAGTCCACCCCGGACGGGAAAAGTTTTGAAGTCCGCGGCATCCCCGTATACGGCAGCGACGGTTTGCTGCGCATGGTCCTGTGTCTGCTGACCGACATTACGGACATCGTCAATTCACGCAAAAAGGTCATAGAGATCGAGGAATATGCCAATACGCTGAAGCAGGCGATCGTCGGGGATTCTTCCTTTGTCTACCAAAGCAAGCTGATGCAAAAGGTCATCGAAAAAGCAAAAAGGATCGCGGATACAGATGTCAGCGTCCTGATCTCAGGTCCCTCCGGCGTCGGCAAGGAAATGATCGCTGATATCATTCATGAAAACAGCGCCCGGAAAGATAAGCCGTTCATCAAGATCAACTGCGCGGCGATCCCGGAAAACCTTCTTGAAAGCGAATTATTCGGCTATGAGCCCGGTGCGTTCACCGGCGGCAATCCAAAGGGAAAGCGCGGTCTCATAGAAGCCGCCAACGGCGGGACCCTGCTGCTCGATGAAATCGGGGAACTTCCCCTGATGCTGCAGAGCAAGCTGCTGCGCACGCTGCAGGCCAGAACGATCCGGCATCTGGGCGGCACCACCCCCATCAATGTGGACTTCCGCCTGATTTCCTCGACTAATGCTGATCTGATGGAAAAAGTGCAGGCCAAGGAATTCCGTGACGATCTCTATTACCGTGTAAATGTCATCGATATCCCGGTCCCGCCCCTGGAAAACAGACGGGAGGATATCCCGCTTCTGATCAATCACTTTATCCGGATCTTCAATGTCAAATACGATCTGAATAAGCGGATTGAATCAGATGCCCTACAGTTTCTCAGCCAGTACAATTTCCCCGGAAATGTCAGGGAACTGAGGAATATTGTTGAAAGAATGATCATCCAGAGTGCGGGGGACATAATAACGCTCAGGGACGCCTATGAGTCCATGGACCATGCTTCCGAGGAAGATTCCGGCGGGGTCATGGCTTCCTTCATGTTCAATAATAATGAAGGGCTTTCTTTGAAGCAGATCATGGACAACTATGAAAAAGCGCTGCTTCAGGAATATATCAAGATCTACAAAACCGGATCCGAACTGGCCCGTCAGTTCAAGACCGACCAGTCTACGATTTCCCGCAAGCTGGCGAAATACGGGATCCAGTATTAAAGAAGCCCGGCTTCGAATCATCGAACCGGCGCTTTATGAACAGGAAAGACCTGCCGCAAAACCGCGGCAGGCCTTTTTTAAGGAGGTTTGTGAACAGCCGTTACTGGAATACGGCATAGACAAATTTATACTGCTTTTTCTTCCGGGCTGCCCTTTCTTCCCGGTTTCATGACGATCTCGCCCTTGCCGATCGCCTTGACAGGACATACCAGCGCGCAGAGATGGCAGCCGACGCACTTGTCGTGATCACAGGACGGCTTTCTTGTTTCCTCGTCCCACTTGATTGCCTGATGAGCGCCATCGAAGCAGGAGATGTAGCAGCGTCCGCAGCCGATACACTTGTCGGTATCAATTTCCGGATAGACGATATAGTCGCGGTCCAGATTCTCTGCCGGGATCATGTTTCCGTTTGCCAAACCGATAAGATCCATCAGGCTGTCAACGCCCTGCTCTTCCATATAGTGCTCAAGTCCGTTCTTGAGATCTTCCACGATCCTGTAGCCGTACTGCATGACCGCAGTCGTGATCTGCAGCGTGGTAGATCCGAGCAGAAGGAATTCCGCAGCGTCTTCCCAGGTCTCGATGCCGCCGATGCCGGAGATCGGAACTCCCGGGATGCCGTCGCGAAGCTGCTGGACAAAACGAAGCGCCACCGGCTTGACCGCTTTTCCGGAATATCCGGATACGGAGGACTTGCCGTTGATGATCGGAAGACCGATCTTGCGGTCAAGGTCCACATTCAGGATCGACTTGATCGTATTGATCGCTGCGATACCGTCCGCGCCGCCTTCGAGGCAGGCCTTTGCCACCGGTACCATATCGGTGATATTCGGTGTCATCTTGGCCATCATCGGAAGGGAGGAGCCGCGTTTTACGGCCTGGCAGAAGCTCTTGCAGAGTTCCGGGTTCGTACCGACGTCAGAGCCCATTGCATGGGAGGTCATCTGCGGGCAGGAAAGGTTCATTTCGATCATGTCCGCGCCGGCTTCAGTCACCAGGCGTGCAAGTTCTTCCCAGTCTTTTTCTGTCGGTCCCATGATGGAAGCGATCAGAACTTTATCCGGATAGTTTTCTTTCAGTTTTTTCAGATCCGCAAGGTTCTCTGCGAGAGAGTGCTCCGCGATCTGTTCCATATTCTTGAATCCGACAAACGGAGTTCCTTCTTTTGTCAGGGCGTCAAAACGCGGAGAAACTTCATCGATCAGGAAGTCCGCCGGTCCGATCGTCTTAAAGACAATGCCGCCCCAGCCGGCGTCATAACATTTTGCGCACATTTCGTAGCAGTTGCCTACGGGTGAAGAAGACAAACAAAACGGATTTTCAAAATGAACGCCGAGAAATTCAACAGATAGATCTTTCTTTACCATCTTATTTACCTCCTAAATATTTATCGATCGCTTCAGCCGCATCTTTACCCTTCTGTACTGCTGCAACGACAGTCTTGTCGCCCTGTACGATATCGCCTGCAACGAAGACATTTTCACTGGCGTGCGCACCCTCAAATACAGTTTTGTTGTCTACAGTGCTGATGCCAAGCTTGCCTGCGGCAGTCTCCTGTCCGACAGCAAGCACGATCAGATCCGCCCAGATCTTCAGTTCACTGTTGATCCTGCGGTGCTTTAAGGTCACCAGATTGCCGTCCACAGCAACCGGGGCATATCCGTCCACGATCGTGACCTGAAGTGCCCTCGCGGTCTCCAGTTCTTCCTTGGAAGCACGGAAATCGTACAGCTCCTTACGGGTAGCGCAGGTAACATTCTTTACGCCGAGAACCTTTAAGGTCGCAGCAGCGTCCATGGCCGTGTCGCCGCCGCCGATCACGAGCGCGTTATCCGGCAGTTTCACCTCGCCGCCCTTTTCGGATACTTCTCTCAGGAAAGTGATGCCCGGAACTACATTCGGATTATCTTTAAACATGTCAAGCATCTTCGGTTCAGTAATGCCGACCGCAACGAGCACGGCGTCATACTTCTTCTTCAGATCCTCCATGGTGATATCTTTTCCGATCTCAGTGCCATAGATCAGCTTTGCGCCGAGATCCTCGATGCGCTTCACTTCGATATCTACGATCTTGTTCGGAAGACGATACTCCGGAATTCCGTGTCTCAGGAAACCGCCGGCTTCCTTTCCCTTCTCATAGATATCTACAGCATATCCCTTCTGCAGGAGAGTTGCAGCTGCCTGAAGGCCGGCAGGGCCGCTTCCGATGATGGCAACTTTCTTTCCGTTGTCAGCGCCTTTTTCCAGAACAGCCATACCGGTGGCAGCCTCAAAATCAGTGATAAAGCGCTGAATTCCGCCGATGTCGATCGGTTTATCAATACCGGAACGGGAACATCCAAGCTGGCAGTATTTTTCAGTCGGGCATACTCTTGCGCAGGCAGCGCCGAGCGCATTATTGGAACGAACCGTTTCCGCAGCTCCCTTAAAATTGCGGAATCTTACGCTGCGGATAAAGCGGGCGGGATCCGTGCCCGCAGGACAGGCTTTGGAACATGGCGCATCATGGCAGAGGAGGCAGCGGCCTGCTTCTTCCATAATGGTAAGCATCGTATACGCCGGCTTTAGTTCTTTCTTATAATCTTGCGTCATAACTAGTTCATCCTCCTATTCTGGAAATACAGACTGCCGGTCAATCTGTTCTGGAACGATCAACCGGCAGCCGTGGGATTATTTACTCTTCAGACAAATCCGGCAGGATCAGGAATTATAATCCGCCCTTTTCGTCCAGCTTCAGGACCGCGTTCAGCATGACACTTGCAGCCTTCGTGCACAGCTCGTCAGAGGTGTGCTCCGGCTCGCAGTGGGAAAGGCCCTTCTCCGACGGCGCAAACACCATCGTCGTCGGGATCATGTACGAAATGTACTGCGCGTCATGTCCTGCGCCCGAGTTGATGTCCATGTGGCTGTAGCCGAGCTCCTCGACCGCTTCCCTCACATAGCCCACCAGCGTCTTGTTCCAGTATACC